>Ga0123355_10003052_pt1 | contig 23849 bp, 20 predicted proteins | sample TergutEmb28metaG_3_FD_89872 | JGI IMG/M metagenome (GOLD analysis project Ga0123355, IMG submission 89872) | Embiratermes neotenicus P1 segment gut microbial communities from Petit-Saut dam, French Guiana - Emb289 P1 | ecosystem: Host-associated > Arthropoda: Insects > Digestive system > Gut ... | reverse complement strand
CATAACTTTGCCGGCAGACTGTGTTCTTTTGAATTTTCGCGGCTTGGGCGAAGAGGAATGCCGCCACTCACGTGATTGTTGTTTGGTCTCAGGTGTGAAGTGGAACGCCCAGGTTTCGTCACCTGTGACAATCGAATCCAAAAAGTTGTCATTTTCGTCTGCGTAGCGCTGAAGAAATTCGCGTGAGGAGTCAATGCGTTGCCGTTGGTGGTCTTCTGTGAGCATGCATGGGATCCATCTTGCGCACACTTTCCGATATTCCAACTTTTCAGTCAAAGTCCTACCAATGGTGCTTCGAGAAACCTCAAGAACCAAAATGCAGAGATCATCGAGAGTGATCCTCCTATCTAGACGCAAGATTTGTTCAACCTTCGTGACTGTCTCATCGGAAATTGACGGTCTCCCGCTTCTTTCTTCATCGTGAATTTCTGTGCAACTAGCTGTAAACTCCCTACACCACTTACGGACGTTTCTGACATCCATGCACGACTCGCCATACACTTCCGTCAATTGGCGATGAATTTCGATAGGTTTAACACCTTTTGCGTTCAAAAACCGAATTACTGCTCGAACTTCGCACCTGGCAGGAGCAGCAAGCGGAAGCTCCATTTCAAATGGCTGCCGAGCCAAGACTGAGCATCCTAGCTGGCTGAGCGATGGCTTGTTTGGGAGTGGGGGAACCAACAAACACAGCACTGTGGTTAACAGTCACGTGAACAGTTTCCCTGCAGCCCCAGCATTATGGAGACCTTACTTTTGGGATCACCCTCGTATTTTACATATAGTGCTGTATAGAGTATGTTTTAATGGTATGTATTGTATAAGTAGCATTAGTGTATTTTCTTGCTAAATGTATCAATGTTTTGTATATACATGGTGTGTAGATCGGTTCTTGCTCTCATTGTGTATATTTACGAAGTGAAATATTTGGTTCACTCTATGTTTTTTATTATATACAAAGAAGTGTATTTTCTAAAATGTAGTGTTTATATATATGTACATTTTAATAACTTCTTATTGACAATTATAAATTAATACAAAGGAGATTTCGTCTTTTACAGCATTGCAATATACACGCACGCTCCTAATCAGCTTGAAGGTGGCTCTAAAAAGCCAAAACATGGAGCTGAAAGCTGTAATTCATACAATATTTTATAAAAAAGTTATATTAGACTATACTTTATTACATTATTTAATTAACAGAGAAACAAGCAAGGGGATGCCTAGCCTTAAATTGTTAAGGTTAGGTCGTCTCCGTGCCACAACTTGAAGGTACATGCAGAAATACATCCTTAATATCAGCTATAAATGGAGGTGAACAGTTAACTCTAAAGCAATTATAATTTAACACATACTTACTTTTCTTCAACAGAAGATCATACGATAAAAAAATATGCCAGCTATATTATGTCATTAGAAGCTGAGGAATGCTCAGTTGTGCTTCAAATAGTATTTACCTGTGACCAATCCCAATTAAGCCCCATCTTTCTCACTACATTTGGAGGGGGGAGTAAATTATGGCAAAATATGATATATGCAAAATCTTTATTTCTTTAGGAAATAATTTTCATCTAAACATATTTTGATATAATATGAATTCAACTACATAAATAAGTTACCCCTTTGGCACTGGAATTAAATGTCCAGTGTGCACAACACTACAAATTTACAATATCCAAAGGCCAAAAGATAACTGACAGACCAAAGGGACGGCTGGAGAAACAGTCACAGAGAATGCCCTTACTGAGGTACAATGCATGACAGAGACAACAGGCACACTTCACACCTTTTGATAAACATCCCTACAGATCCTTTTTAACTTAACACCTTGTCAGCCCTCCAGAAACGGAAATATGCTTGCCTAACACCACACATGGATAAAGTGGAACCAGATGTGAGAACACAAATATGTGTAAGTAGCATACTGCAAAATCAGAAGCAACTAAACTTAAGTTATGTTTCTGGGATCCTGCCTTCTGCTAACAGTTCTACTGCAGCTACGGTATTCAATTAACAAATTTTAACCTTTAATATTCAGATTTCAAAACTGTTAAACACATGTGCCCTGTTACTGAGACTTCATTACAATCTGATCTGAAAGGTATGTGATACCTCAGTGCTGGTGATGGTGATTCTTTCAACAATTCTATACTGAGCCTTCGCAACCATTCAAGCCAATCATCTTTCGAAACTCTTCTTGTCGCTGTCCATGCCTTCTGAAGGTTTGTTGGTGAAACATGTAACTACAAAGAAACAAGAAATCAATGCATAGCATAATCGTGCATTCGGATCCTTGCATTTTGAACACCTCTAAGACGGTCTTACCATTTAATCCACTGTATTCACACTTCTTGTTGTTGTTCACAATAGCACATACATTACAGAATGTTAGTCCATTATTCCATTTATTTGAAAAAACTTATTATTTTTATGTCAGTTTTGCCAACATTAAATTTACCAGTCATAACTAACCCCCAAACTTCACCATATCAAAATATTTTGTAATTGCTGTGTTTAACAAACAATACCTCAAGCACAATTTGTAGGTATGCCAAACTGCACATTCCTAGGCATACTCCACAAACATTAAAAACAAAATATATGCATTATATAGTCCACATGGAGAAAAAAATCAGTAAATGCACAAGAATGGTACATGGAATGTACATGTCACTGGATCAACGTCACAGCACAATAAATATATGTATCTATACTTTGAAGACCATTAAGATGCACCAAAATAGATTTTGCAAGGCACATTTATGGAAAAAATATTTTATTCACACTTCAGGCACATCTGGACCCTAAGACACAATGAAATTGTGAAGTTGTGAACTAAATTTCTGAACCTGTTCAAGACCTGCCAATGTCACAACAAGTTCTCAAGAGTGATACCTGGTTGGTGCATATAAATTACAATTCCTATGATCAAATTATTATAATAACAAGGTAGACAACATTGTCATTCACATAAATACATTTTTGTTAGTCAAAAACTGATACCTTATTCACAAACCAGACATTCATAACTTGATATGCTATATTTACTCCTTTCAAAAACGTTCAAAATTTGACGGTGGAATCCATATGCAGCTTTGCAGTGTCATCATTAAACTTACCCTCTTGATTGTGGTGGTATCAGATGAAGTTAAAGCAATATCTCTGTTCTTGTGTCTGGACAATCTATGTCTCATCAACATGTAATCCTCTTCTTCAGCTATTGTCGTATCCTAAGTCACACAAAATATAGACATTAACTTCTTCACATTGTAAGGTTACAATATTTGACAGAATCAAAATTCCTAACTACCAGTGGGCACTGTAAAGACTGTTTCCTGCCATTTGACAGGTGTTTCCCTGTATAGCTAACATAATCTCTCTTTTTGTGCTGGTATAATTCTTATTCTTCAGAAAATTAAAGTAAATTCTAACACATAAGAAAGTTTACAAAAGTTCAGAAATTTTCAGTCCATTTATGACTAGTACCGAACACAAATATTATTTTCAAGATCAGGTTTTTATCCTGGTCTAATGACACCACAGCTTCATTTCCAACTGTACTTACTGTAACAATCTTGCATGTCAGAATCTCATAACGCTGGCAATTTATTTTGTGTTTTGTAATGACTTTTTGGACTAGAGGAATAAAAATCTGGTATTTGCGTCCAAGTTGGACAACAAGAGCACAAAGAGTTTCCATGGCAGTTGAACGCAGCTCTGGACAGGAATCTAATGTCCGCACAAGTGGATGCACAATACGTGATGCAAAGTCAGTGAAGTCTAAAGTATCAGCCAGATGGTCCACTGTCTCAAGAGCAACACGGCACACAGGCACTGGACAATCAGCTGCATCAAAGAGACGTACAATGGGTGGAAGCACCAAATGCAGATAGTCATCAAGATTGTTGCCAAACTTCTGCAGTGCCAGCAGCAGCTGCAACAAATAAGTTTCATTACAAACTGTACTGGGCCTTGTACATGCACACAAATTAACACAATTTATCCAAGGGATTAAATAGATAACTATTTTATCACTTAATTAATCTGCCAAATAGATATGTGAATCAGAAGTTACATTACACAATCCTACCACTGGATTCTATCCTCAGCCATCCAAATCCTCTATGTGCTCTAACAGAACCAGGGAGTCTGAACCAAAATTCTGTATGCATCTCTCTTTCAAAAAGTCTGACCAAACATGAGGACCTGATTTCTTTAGTTTTGTTACAATAGAATTAATTTCATGTCCTGACATTATGACAAATATAAATTACTACTTCCATTCACTGCCTATTCACATCTCATTCAACTTTTATTTTTCTTGGTCCCAGTAACTTTTTTAATATTACCAATGCCACCGCACTTATGTGTATATACTACTCATATATATATCACAAGAATGTTTCCTGTCACCATCAAACAGATATTTATAACAGGTTGACAAAAGCATTATGTAATAATAATCCTGGATTGATAATGTTTGTTCATTCAGTCCAAAAAAAGAAAACCAGTTCTCTTGAATACTTGCTCTTATGTACTGAATGCAACGCTGTCTTCAGACTGAACTATGCACTTAGCTAACAACATAACTTTTCGTAGTGACAGACCATCCATGCCAACAGTGCAAAACTGTCAGCAGACGGCATAAATTGGACAGGAAGAAACCCATCTCCTGCACACATGTGCCACCCTGGCTTACACTCACTTTAATAGTAACAGTCCGGTCCTTGCTGGTATCATGCATGAGAACTCGCAAGATCTGAGGCATGAGCTGGGGGAGGTAAATCTTGAACTCAGCCCCCAGAGCGACAGCAATGTGCTCTACCAGTAGAATCAGAGTGCTTTGCAAAGGGCTGTTAATTGTCCAGAATTCCTGCAACACAACCAACAGCTACTTGTACTTCCTCATAACACAACAACCTTATGGTAGTCTGGTTATCCACTAAAAAATTAAAAAATAAAAAATAGAAACAAAAAAAAAAATTAAATTGAATTTAGTAACCTGCATATGTTACTCATTTCATATATCTTTCCACACAGCAGCATAATGACCTTAAGCAACAGGTCAGAAAATGTTTGTGGAATGACATTTTTGGCACATTCCCTCTGTTACTGTCCTACACTTTAAATTTATGAATAATTTTAAAACAGCATACAAAATGTATTTTAAATGCGTCTTTTCACATTTTATGCAACTCTGGCTATAAAATCTCCCCATTACATCAGTACAACTTCTTCTTATAATAAAAACCACTATTTCTCAAATTTATTTTGGTATAGAACTCTACATGTTTCGGACAGGTTTACTGTACATCATCAGGAGTCTAGTAAACCTGTCCGAAACATGTTGACTTCTATACCAAAATAAATTTGAGAAATAGTGCATCTCATTGGTTTTTATTATAAGAATATATCACAAAGCACAGTCCTCTGAATGTCAAGTACATGAGCACAACATTTAAAATAGATATCTCATAAATGCCGCAATTTCATAAACAGAGAGACTTACAACCAATTATGCTCAACTGTCACGTTTTGATTGCTTACTTCTTTTACCGCCTCACTTCATACCTCACACAGAAAAGAGTTTGTTAGCTAGTAACAAAAACAATAGTGAGATATTATAGATGTACACAGGTCTTCAAGCAAAGTCTTATTTTTGTCCAATTTTAACCAAAACTGGAACAGAGCAACAAACTCTAGCAAAAATTTCAAACATGAAAAGTCACAAAACTCTGTCTAATGGAAGTCACACTGTTCCATATGGACAGAGGGACATGACAACACTAATAGTCCCTTCTGTGACTGTTTGTGACCATGCCTAAAATCTCTTAACAATGTGACCTACAATACAAATGACCATAGAATTCTTAAACCAGAGGAACACATAAAACATGTGAATCAACACTTGAAATATTAATTCACTGTCTGCTTACTTTAGCAAACAGAACGAAAATCTCACTGAAACTGACAATAACCAGTGCTCTCTTGCTGGTAAAAATTATGGCAGTGACATAACAGACAATCTGAAGCCCATACATAGACTATTTTCCTTCTTTAATGAAAGAAATATGCTGGCACTGCTCAGCACTGTATGAAAGAAAGCACTGATAATAATTATTACAAATTGACACTGATGTATACACTGCTCAAAACACATTTCTTAATGAGGACAAATTAAGGTTCACAGCAACTGCCTACTACAAAACTAAACCATGAACCAAAATAAAATTAATGGAACAAGTAAAAGTCCCCTGTCGTACAGTAACAAGTTAACCAACCTTGATAAGCGTGAAGATATCATCAAGGTAATTACGAATGTGCTGCTTAACAATAGCAATCAGGACAGCCAACTGCTGGAAAAGGAACTCTCTGAAATTGACATCAGCTGTTCGTACCACATTGAGGAAACTTGGCATCACATGAGAAATGTAGGGAACACACTTTATGCCCAGTGATTTGAAGATGAATGTCACAGCCTGCCAACACAAGAAATGACACATGAAACAATACTTAATGGAAAGTTTTTAATTACACACCCTTTGGGAAGTTTATATAAAAAAACATTTAATAAACTAGAAATCTTTAATGATGGCAAATGGAAACTTCATGCACTGTACAAATATGGTTGTCACATGCCTTCTCTGGCTCTTGCTAACTAACCAGCACCAGTCAGACATATCTCCACATGCTCATGTTCTCAGGTCATTATTACTTGTTTTAGCATGAAATTTGTGATATCCACATCATTTGCCTTCACTGTTTGGATTTGAAAATGGTAGGAGAATGTTCTCCATAATCAAGGACACTAGTATTTAATGTGTAGCAATACTTCAAGCAAGAGATGCAGAGAAGGAGAATGCTACAGGTCAGGCAGTTGACCATCCCAAAAACATACAGCCAAGCAATATGGTGCTCAAAGAATGTGAATATATTCACTCTAGGTATGTCAAAACTTATAGCCCTCTCTCCATGCTGAGGCCTGCGCCCTGTCTTTGTTAAACATTCCTTGTCTAAAAAAGAGTACAACAAAAAAATTTGATAAAACAGTAATATGAGTGCTCTTTGTTATGACGAACAGCTCCTCAGTACCTACCTTCTGTTTAGCAGATTCTTCTGGACTTACAAATGTCAAATAGACCATTCACTTAAAAATAAGATGACCCCCATCTAAATCTACATCACGGTCCTTCTTGAGACATTAATGTTCATTTAGCTGATCACAAAACTCCCCATATGCTCATGGAACCCCCAAAGATTCATTACCACGTGTCACAAAAGCACAATGGTAGACCTACCTTGAGTCAGATAAAATCAATCCATATTCTAATGCCCTATTCCAACTTCCAAATCTCACAGTCATCTTCCATTCTTTACAATCTTCCCATGTTCATAGACCTACGTAACATGCCAAGTTGTATAATGACGGGTTGTTAGCCCTCTGTCCAACCCCCAAGCCAGAGGACTGTCCCCTGTTAACTGTTCGTAACTGCATACTAAGTACGATAGCTGAGACATTTCATTCCCTACTCATTATACAATGGCACATACAGAAGCTCCCAAACTCATGAGCATGGCGATGAACAACAAACAGAAGAACTTGCCACCATTAGGCACCAAAGCATCACCATCTTCTGTGTCAGTCTAGCAAGTCTGGTCAGCATAACCCTCTGCAATGATCAGGCATAGGTGCTCACTCTTGCAAGTGTTAAGTGTGCTCTGGAATTTTCTAACAGCTGATCTGAAGTAACAATGTATTTGCACCAAGTATTACTTCAAACTTGGGAGAAATGCACTTGGACACATTAAATGCTCAAACCAGATTTTGTGGACAATGCCAGGTGAAGAACACAAATTTTCCAGTGATTTTCTTGTTTTAAGCATGGTAAAACTTTGATTGAAGATTGTAAGTGCTCAGGTTGACTGTCCACAGATCTTGACAGTGAAGGCACTGTTCACACCAAATGGTTAACCAGCATTACTACAGGGAGGCTATGCAATGTCTGAGGGAGCAATGGCAGAACCAGGACTAGTTGATTTGCCACAGCAATTTGCTTGATGCACACTGCCTTGTCAGTGCCACAATTTTTGATAGCTAAAAACATGACTGTTCTCTCCACCCTCCTTACTCACCTAAACTGGCACCTTGTGATATATTCGTGTTTCCAAGAATAAAATCACAGTTACAAGGGAACTGTTTCCAGGATGTACCTTGTTCAGGAACTATATTCATTTGTTCTTAAAAATGTATCCAGACCATCTTATTATGTTGTTTGATAACATATTTTTCAAGGCATTCACCTTCAAATTCTCTCTATTTCTTATTCTCAATCTTCTGGCTTCTTCTTAAAAATCTCACCTGTGCTATTGCTACACCACGCCGTCATGCAGTCCACATACACGAAACAAGTGCTATGAACAGCAATGTTTCTTCTTCTTCTTTGATGGCACTACAGTCCAATGTGGACTGTTGCCTCCTTAATGGACTTCTCCCAGTCAGCTCTGTTTTTTGACCTCTCTTTCCAGTTTATAATTTTGCATTTACAAATATCTATTTGTACACAATTCTGCTATCTGTTGTTTGGTCATCCTCATAGTTGACTTCCCCACAGATTATCATTAAATACTTGACTTACTTACCTTTTACCATCCATTCTGTTAACATGACCAATCCAACTGACTTATTCTGACAAATGAAAGTATATCTCAAATCTTCAAACAGTTGAACAACAATGCTACCTACACTAAAAATGCAGAGGCCTTGTACCAGTGGTGACACAAATTTATTCCAGTTTGGTGTTTCTCTCTTTTTTGTGATAAGGTGATCATTTATCTTATGAATGCAAAATTATGAAAATGAAAACACACTTTGTGATTGGGTAAACACAATATTACAAATCCTGTGTCAGAACTAATCACCTGAACGACCATGGTGTGGTGCTGAGACAAGGTTGGATCACGGATAATTCTCATGAGTGTGGCTATAGCTATTGCAGGATAATATTCTTCTAATGTTGATGAACTCATGTTGACCAACATCTCACTTGTTGTCAGATCTACCAAAATGAAACAACATTTAATTAGCAAAAATTAAAAAACAAAAGACCCAACCCTTTTTACTGAATATGTTGATAGGTGGTTAGTGTTGAAAACACAACCTCATAGAATAAAGTCTGTGTACTGGTAGCAACAAACTGAATTACACATTACTAATACACAAACTCATATCTAATGTCATACAAAATTTCACACCAGTATCTTAAAAAGCCACGAAGTATAAATAAAGAAGAAAATGCCTATGTTATTTTATATTTCTGATGCTGCTATCATCAAAAAAGATAAATGTTTACAATGACATATTTCAACTTTTCCATAATTTAGTAGACGCAGGAATTACTTATATAAAATCATAAACATGTCAATCTTCAATATTTATGCTCTTCTGGGAAATTATGCAGCACATAGTGGTAATTCTTTACCAACATTTCAAGACAATCCATTGGTCCCATCTTCAAGGGTCAAGAATCCTTCTTTTGTATACTTGACCCATGAAGTTGGGGCTGACAAGTTGTTCTGAAACAGAGGTAAGGAATTACCACTATGTGCTGCATAATTTCCCAGAAGAGCACAGATCTCATCTACTTCATGGTGGAAGCCTGAAATCAAGCATGTCCATCTGCAAACACTATTATTACAATTATATAAATGTTCCATTTAACACCAAGCTTTATAAATGATTTCACATTAACATACAGATATTATAAACAGCTGCTGAGATTATTATCCAAACATTTATGGTAATGAGTGAATTTCATATTATTTATTTGGGAAAATGCTAAATCTGATATTCGAAATATTCAGGGCACCATTACATCATCATCATAATCATACCATGGCTTGCCTCTGCTTCAGTCTTATTATCTGTTATGGACAGAAGAGCTGTGGAATCCACCTGGGAGTCAATTTGTCCAAGGTTCATTTTGTGTTTATACGGATCTAATGCTCCAAGAAGTCCGAGTACTCGAATTGTTTCACGCCTAAAAGTATGTCCAAATAAATCACACATCATTCACACAGCCACTCCAAACATATGCAACATCAATACACTAACGTGCTTTTGGCCTGATAACTGCAATACATACAGTTCACAGCGATAAAAAAAAAGAAAATGTCAAGTAATAAATTATTTTATAAAGAGCAACAAGAGACCTTTCAGTACCAGACTTAACCAAGTCTTGGTACAGTATCCAGTAAAAGTAACCTTGCATCAACTTTCTTAATATTACTAAAAGCAGGGGTGCACAAATTCCAGGTACCAGCTCACCCAAGCAACTAAATGTTGCTTGGTAGCACCTAATATTTGTGGTATTCAGAATGGAACCTGTTTCATGCACCCTTCTTGTGCCTCAAATTTTGAGGTCACTCCTATATTCTTGGAAAATATGTGAACCTATGAGTAAAACTGTAACTATAAATGAACTAACTTTATGATGGTAGCACTGCCTCTTCAGTTTCAGTACCCTGCAACTTGAAAAGAACACAAACTTCCTCATATTCTACACTGCTAATTAACAAACACTTTTGCTGACCTGTAACAGAATACAAGTATCATTTGTGATGTGCTTCTATTCTGTCCTTCCCTCTAACATATTAAAATTAGCAGAATAAACCAAAACCTGACTTAGGACACTCCATTCCAATTCATTTTCTCTATGTGTAAATATCACCAAAAAGGATTCAGGGTGCAACAAAATTCTTTCCAACTGCTCTGGGTTTAAATGCACATGATGAATCTTCCAACTAAAACACATGATGCAAGGTGTCAAATGTAATATTTTTATATTTAACTGAAGTACAACTGACCCAGTCAGATAGGACTGGAATATATCAAAGCACAAAAATGTGCATTTCGGTTTTAATATGCAGTCTTCCAAAATTTACTCAGTTTAGCACACAGGCCATTATGAAATGACAGTTTGTTGCAACATGTCTACAGATATGGACTATTTGAGATTAACGATTTCTTTTCCATTTGACAGGGATGACACAGTGCAGACACCTGAACTTCTGAGTACTGTGTGACGACACTGAGGAGGAGGACTGATATTCTTCTTGGAAAAACAAATTCTTTAGTGAGTGGTTATACCTGATAAGAGGCTGCTGCTCAGTCTTTAAGAAGTTGATGAGAACATCCAGTAATGTGGGATACTGGTTGTATGGCTTTACCACATATCCTGTGGAGCCAACCAACTGGCCCAGAGCCCACAGAGCCACTCCTCGTTTTTCCGGAGAGCTGGCATCTCCTAACATCTCCAGAAGGATGGGGAGTAATTCTCCTACCCACTGCTGCATCTCGTTACCATTAACCTTCCAAGCAAAATAAACATGAACTATTGGTATTACATCTTCTGATGTAACTATCAATGAAAGCCTGCATCATCAATAAGATTTGTTTTTCTTATTTATTAGTTTAAGAAATTTGGTGAATTTAGAGGAGACACTAACCTCTGCCAAATCTCCAACTGCAGTGAGAACACTGACCACCACACCTGGATTGGGCTCTTGTTCCTTCAGCTTAGGCACAAGCACCTTCAGAATAGGCTCCATGTATGGGCGAATAAGACGAGGTGCATTCACTACCAAGTGATCCAACATGCGCGCACTTTGCTCCTTATTGCGTCCCATCCCACTATGCTCCAGCTCTGTCAGGAACTGCAGTTTATGATAACAAACAACATTCAGAAATACACAACACACAGTGATTATATGACCATATCATACATTATATAGGTCTGAATCTCAGTCGATGCTGTTCATTAAACCTTTACTGACCACACATGGCATTATTGTGATGGTGCATACATACAGTACAGGAAGCCAAGCACAGTACATTTTCAATGCTAACACAGTTCTTCTAGCTGAATAAAGAGCCACCATCCCTGCAGAAGAGGCAGAGTTAAACCACCCATTATCAGGTGCTAAGACTTATCCCACACTTAAATACAGCTGTGAACCCAGAGATTTAAAATCCATATTCCTTGAGCATCAAGGAGTCAATGTCTACCAGTGGTAGAGTTATAACTAAAGTAAAAAAGACTGATCCAAGATAATAACGTTAACAGTGAAGTCAGCAATGTGCAAGCTTGTGACATTAACTAACACAGTGAATACATGCTAAAAAAACAGGACACATTAGTTTTCTCACATGTCAGATATCAGTGTAGAGCACTTTCATATGAATTCATTACACACATAATATATTTGTACAAACAATAAGAATGTTAAGAGACACAAATTTTGTGCACATTTCATCCTATATTTACACAGGTATTTTGGAGAAAGAGAGTATGCATTCATGTGCAACAGACAGTAAACACCTATGAACATACAGTCAAAACATAATAATAGGCTCTACTATAACGCAAACACAAAATATTAATTGGAGAAAAAATCTGTTTTTAAAATATGGAAAATTTTGCTACAATACAAAGAATTTAAACAGCAACAACGTCCCATTGCTGATCACACATAAATACACAAAAAAGCAAATAATAAATAAATAACGTAACTATGACAAAAAAAACACTCAAATCCTACGTACATTACTGACGTACTGAAAAATCTAACCTGTATGAGGGTCTTCCGAAGAGAAGGCATTACATAAGCAGGGTTCATGCAGCTCAGACGACCAATTGTGCAGATGGCAAGCTCACGGATTTCAAACACTTCATCATTCATTGCCACAAACAGTGCACTGAGGTTCTCTGCTTGTGCCAGATGACTGTCAAAACTGTCATCCAGTGATTCAAGCACACAGTATCGAACATCAGCATCTATTAATAATACAAACAATTCAATTGTTAAACAAAAAGTTCAATGGTGGTGTTCATAAAAAGCCATAATATCAAAGACATAAATTAGTTATGGTTTACTTGGCAAAAATATCAATAGCTCAGAACTGTGGATAGTGTCAAGCAACAGGATGACTGATGAATAATGAACTGGAAAGGATGCAGAAGAAAGTAGTAATGGCCTGTAATGAGGTACTATAAGAGTATTTGCCTGGGGCTAAACCACAAGTAACCTCAGCCAGAACAGCTGGTATCCAGTTATGCTCTGCCTTGCAGTCTACTGTAGGCTATTTAGAGAGACCAAAGCCATGGCTTAAGAGGCACAGTGAGACCTTAAGAGTCACAATCACCACCACCACCAAAATCATCATCATCAAGCTTTATAACAGAAGTGTCACATATTAACTTACAAAGAAATTACTCTCAATCAATAATGCCTCCCAATGCACCTACTCTTCTTGGGTTGAAAGAAATTAACCTTCATAAGGGAAATACTATACAGTAACACAATAAAATATAACCATGTGAAACACCACAGTAAATACTACACAGTAACACAATAAAACCTAACCAAGTGACATATCACAGCAAATTCCACTCAGAAACACAACAAAATGTAACCATTTGACACATCATAGCAAATCTCACTCAGTAACACAATAAAATGTAACCATCTGACACACCACAGTAAATACTTTGTCTGCTGGATATGTGTATCAAATGTTCAGATATCAGTTGTGAAAAGCTATTAAGCAGAGCTGCTGTTGCATAAAGGAAACCAAAATTCTCACCAGTATCAGTAATTCCAACTACAAGAAGTTTCCCCAACACATCAGCAACTGTTGTTGTAACAGTCTCTGAATGCCGACTTGTGGTACCATGTAGGGCAAGCCTGAGTAACCGACTGCAAGTTCGGACTGCCTCCAACCTCACTTCCTGTTGTTCACTTGTCAAGAAATGATCAGCACATCGACGAACAAACTGCAGCAATGAATGACCTACAAAAAAATTAAGCACCTCAACCCTCTCAATAATATATACTCAAGCACCAAAGAAAGATGGGAGATACCATATGTGGTATCTGGGAATAAAGATTTCTTTTAGTAAAATCTATTTCAAAAAACTTATGAAGGACATGGATGTTTACAGAGTGATATAGCCACAATCACAAGATTTTCTTCATCTGTAATTAACATTCATCTGCACAAATAAGGATGTTTCACCTACCAAACTCTCAGAAACTCTGAATGCCAAACATATGAACAAACCTTGACCATCTGACTTCATTACAGCACAATTTTTGCAGCTATCTTGCACAAATGTGTTTATGACTTAAATTAAATAATGAGATGCTGACATTAACATTACCATCGAAACTGAAACTTCCTAACGTTCTCAATGCCAGCACAATGCTAGGCACATCCTGAGATTCCTGTCCAAGTCCATGTGAAGACAACGATGTTACAGCTGAGCCAGTAGATGGTGGCACCAGGTGTCGTGGCATACCAGGGTGGCGTAATGGCTTATGCATCAAAACATGTGACAGCATCCGTAACAAACCTGTAACACAACGTTATACAGGTACAAAAATAACACCTACTCCTAGACCTATAATCTGAAGAACATCACCAGCAAAGTAAATTAAGTGAGAAAACTCTGTTTAGTTAGTAATGCTGTGCCAAGTACTGATACTACAGTGAATAAACAACAAACAACAGAATTATAATGGTAAGTTCAGTAGTGGGTAACATTATTCTAAGTCTGCCCCTGTGTATTAGAATAGAAAGAGTGAAATAACAAACACACGTGGTCCACCAAGCCAGGTTCAGACCTGGGCACCTTCTGGATATGAAGCACCATTGCCAACCACTATAAAGTGACATTCAGCCATAACTCCATTACACTGAATACAAGCTAAGATAATCACTTCGGAAATGAACCAATGTGAACAGTAAACAACCTGTATATTGAAAAAAACATTCAACTCATTCAGACTCAGCCACAACAGCATTACATTATCCCTGAAGCCTAGCTACATTGCTTAAGAACTGACTTTATCAATCAAACTTCAAACAGAACTTGACATACTGATATTTCTGGTAAAGTTTTCACAGCATCCTTCAACTGTATCATAAACTACAAAAACAAAAGTTAAATCTTGTGCCACATCACAAACTTTCCACGGTGGTCTCTAAACAAGGAAAAGTTTTACTGGCAATCTGTAGCAATCAATTTGAATGTGTCATACCACATGTTCATTCATTAATTCACAAGCCATGGACTGTTTATCTTTGTAGGTCTGGGATGAGGTTGATTCCTTAGGTTCTGCAGCCTCAAATGGGCCTAATGTTCCATCTCCTCCAGACAGGTGAGTATGAAGCACTGGTAGCAAGGGCAGCAAAAAACCAAAGTGGCTGAAGAAAAACCAGCCCTACCAAAAATTCCAAATGACTTCCCCTGGGACTGAACCTTGGCCTTGGTGGTGAGAAGCCAGTAACTGCCTGAGCCATGGCAATGCCTCATTTGTCATACTGCTTGTCTCTTTACTATGCACATTCTCCACATAACAAATTTATCATGTTTTAAATATTGCTCTACCTTCAGATATCTCTTTCTTTAGCTGCGGTACACTGAATGCCAGTTCTCTAAGTGCTGTAGTCAGTGCTGGACTGAGTCCTGTAGCTAACATGGGCTCCAGCAAGTCTTTCACATCTGATCTAATCATCAGTTTGACTGCATGGCCCAGCAATGTGATGCACACAAACACTGCAGGCTCCAGAGACATACCTCGCTTTTTGCTTGGTGTATCCTATATTAAGTCAACAAACAAACCAAAAAGAGTATTACACAGACACATTTCATAGCATAAAGTTAACATATGACAGACATCTAAGATTATCCCAAAATGTTTAACTGTAGAACTTGGCTTAACATACACTTTGTGTTCCTAAGAAAATAGTGACATATTTTAAAAATGTGCTATTATATGAGATTAGTTTATGTAATCCAAGTTCTACATACTGTATGGAAAGAATAAAACTGTTCACCTCCTCAGTTTCAGTTTTACCACATTAAGTATAACCAATACAACTTCAATGTTTGTAGTCAATAAAACTGTACATTAGTAAATACAGTGTTGCAGAAGGCTAGAATCTGCTACAAACATATTTCATCAGGCCCAGTAAACATTCCAAGAAACATCTGAAGAACTGTCTCCTTGATACTTACACAATTTCTATATAATGTTTTTTTTTTTTAAGCTCGTGGTTCCATGCATCGTAATTCAATGTGAATAAAAATCCAACAGATGCAACAGTATGCAGATATTTATTCACTGCAAAAATACTCTACATGTTTCGGGTGTCACAGCACCCATCATCAGGAGTATTAAAAACTCTAACCGCCGTCCCGATCAGACCACGTTGGAGGGGAGTAGCAGTACAAGTAGTATGACCTGTACCGGAGGCTGCGGTTACAGTTTTTAATTTTAATACTCCTGATGATGGGTGCTGTGATACCTGAAACATGTAGAGTAGTTTTGCAGTGAATAAATATCTGCATACTGTTGCATCTGTTGGATTTTTATTCACATTCTATATAATGTATTACTAAATGTTACCAATTAAATACATTACAAATTTCACAGACTCCTGAGAATTACAACTACTACTGCTTACACATCAGTTTTGTTTCCCCACCACAAAGTAATGATTAAAACAAATCTCACCTTTGCAGGAAGTGACACTCTAATAACTTCCATGATCCTTGGAAGGTAAGTTTTAATATCATCCTCAACGGCTACAGCAATCAGACCGATCGTGGTAAAGGCTGTACTACGGTCTTTCTCACGGCCTCGAAGGCTTAACAGAAGGTACTGCATTGATATATTTAAGTGTCTGCCATAATAAAAAGAAAAACCTCCTTTACATTTAATTAATCTATGTTCATTTTTGATCCTCAAGCATTTCTAAAAAATTTAAATTAACTGTAATGATATAAAAAAACACACGTATAATTGAAGTCCATATCAAAATGCAGTCAACATGCAAACATAAAGGGATTAAAAGAAGATGGCCAGTGTATGTATAACGTAACACTATGGAGCATTCATATAACCACTTTGCAGTGGAAACACAACAATGCATTCTGTGTGTTGTTGTTGTTGTTGAATTACATGTCACTGTCAACTATATAAAAATACTGTGTGTTGCACAACAAGGCTTTTATGGTAAATTTCCATCACATGTAACGGTGCAAATTATACATAACAGTTTTTGAAAAATATATTCCAACTAATTCGCATTCTTTTCACATGTTGCATATAAAAACTGCACTGAACTAAAAGAATGTTCGTTTGCTCATTGCCTTCTTCAGATGTACAATTTGGCTAAACATACTGTAATAACATGTATGTCCTTGCACAGTTTCTCAGGTTTTTTTTAGTGTTGCCATGAAACATTTTACAAGATGAGAGAGAATTAATCACCTAAGGAAATGAGTATTAAATTATTGTATTATCATGTACGGTCTGTCTGGCTGTACCAAATTTTACCAGATTTCACACAAAAGGCATGATTTTCAGAAAAATGTATTGGACACAAAATGAGTGTTTTGATTTTCACTACATCTTTTGTCTAAAATGTTTCTCATTTTAAGAAGATATTATAAATGCACATAGGTCTTCATGTAAAGTGTCCCATTATTCTTGTCTGATTTTAATGAAACCTGAATTCTCTCAGAGATTTTCAAAAAATCCTCCACACATCAAATTTCATGAAACTCCGTGCAGTAGGAGCCGAGCTGTTCCACACAGATGGATGAACGGACAGATGGACAGACTGACAGACATGCCAAAGTTAAGAATCATTTTTTGCAATTTTGCAAGCACGCCTAAAAATACAAAAGAGCCCAGTAAAACTGCACGTACCAGAAAGACAGATCAACTACAATAATCAAGACATATACAACTAAGTCCATAACTTAAGAATTTATAAGACAATTCCTTCAAAAAGTTATGAGCCAATTTTAAACATTAAAAATTCATAAAATGAGTAAACAATGTGTATGTAAGAATGTTATTAGTGTTACTTGAAAGTATGCCATATTGTTAATAAAACTTTTGAGACTAGCTGGCAAATTGCCTAAAATGTTGATGCCATCACAGTGAACACTTTTCTAAAGGCATGACAGTTTACCAGTAGGTCTGTGCAGACCCCACCTTGTATTAATAATGTTTCCAGCTGAATTCGAAAATGTGCTTGGTTATTCTGCATGAATTAATCAATGGAAAAATGTATTCACAAGAAAAAGCTACAATCTCTGATTTCTACATGAATTTCCAGATATATGTACTGTAGTTACAATCAATCAGCACAATTTGCAGAAGTTTCCAGTTAGCTCTGTAGCACGTGCTGGGAGTCACAGTAAAGTATTTCATGACATCACAAAACATCTAGATAGCACATGGTATCACAAGACACAAGCAGAGACCAAATTAATTAATATTTAAATAAATAAGCAAATATATCAATTCTTGAATGTATGAATGTATTTAATTAGCTGTGATATTTTACTACCAGATTTCCTAGGAAATATACACAATAAGCATGTAACAACACAAAGTGTATTTTTCATATCTGATACATTATTTAACAAAATACTCACGCTTTGACAAATTTCTCTCTGTTGAAAGCTGCAAGTCTTGGTAGTATTGCAAGTAATGTGTGGTGGACATGTGAGCTGCGTGAGTTCCGTTGTGTTAGCACATCTTTGCAGACATCATCAAACCGTTCAGTCATAAGCTGTCTGCATGCTGCACTTTCATAGAGAGAGAGACAATGGTTCCCAACAGGAGATGACACAGCTACTGGGCTCCCTTTCCCTTGCTGTGACTTTGGCACAAGTGGTGATTTTAGCCGGGGCATCAAACTCATACAGTCCTGTAACACATACACATTGCCCAACAGTGAAACTTGACTGACATTTCATTATTCTGCTTGTAGTACAAACACCAAAATGATGTCAAATATCTAATGGAAAACACTCCACCAACAGGTTATGTATTTTGGGGAGAAAAATTGAACTTAAGATCCCAAACTTCTAAAATAATAGCTGGTAAAGGTGGATATACAAAATGAGCTTTTGATTACACTGAGGAAAAAGAGAGAAGGCCCCCTACACATCTTCCTTGAGATTTATGTTTCACTTTCCAGTGTATTTCTCCCTGTTTCCCTCCAGCCACCTACAGCCATTCTTTTCATATGAATGTTGGCAGTTACAACCACATGAAAACTTTCACAAGTGATGAATGCTTTGGGCTGGTTTGCATACTGCAGAGAGGAGACACAGGGAAATACACACAGCCTGAAGAGTGAAAAACCTCAAGTACCATCTTCACTGCCATTTACAAAAATTTCTTTGTTCCTTGAGGATAGTCAGTTACCAGCTTCATAACCAAAGCAATAATTATATGTACCATGCAATTAATCTGTTCAATTAAAGCAGGCCCAGTCAGCCCACAGCTCACAGGCAACATGTTGCCCATGGAGACATCTGATTTGAGGAAATGTCTTTTAACCTTTCCTAGTAAAGCCAAAAGACAAGGTCAAGGCAATTCCGGAAACCTATGCCGTTTATTTATGGATCCATATGCTACATTACTAATCCCTTTTGTAGAGGTGTGCTAAAAATTGTGACACAATTTTTAACACACTTTTACAATTTTCTCCTATTATCAATAATTTTTCACTGCACAAGATGCATAAAATACACACATAAAATTATACATATAATAATTACATATACACTTATTCAATCTTCATTCTGTGAATTAAGTTTCTGTTGCCCACATGCAGACCAAATTTTGTTAAAGTTGTCCCACCACACAGAAAGTTGAGCATGCCTGATTTAAAGTATTAAAATGCAGTTCTACATTCATTAATATTTCCAGTCCATTAGTCTCACAGCTACTCTGCAACAAAACCCGTGATGTTTGTTACTGCACAGAACTCACATTAGCCTGCTGTCCTTGCTGGTACTGAACCCGATCCATCAGCTCTTCATAGCTGCGCTCCCACTCAGCATTGCTGCATCTCAGCAACTCGTTGAGTACAAGCAATGAACCATGGACTCTATCATCACGATTGACACCCTTTTCTCTTGTATAAACTTCATCAAAGCCATTGGTGGACTCATCATAGCACTGCTTGTACCTACGCACGTAAACACCACCCAACACAAGCCTACATTAAAAAAGTATGTACCTTGGTCAGCCCATGGCAATACAAAGACGATACACCTGTTCACCCAAGGAGGCGTATTTAAACTATGCACTGCAGATGTTTGAATGGTTCTGATCTTAAAGGAACTACATATGCCAAGGGTTCTTAACCTATAGTTTGCAATCCAAAAAATGAGGGTCTGACCGAAAATAAGTTTTTTTGGTTAGTGTGCTGATGGTGCACCAGCAATGTTGGAAGCACACCAAGGCTTACGCACCACTGTCGGAAGTTAATCTGCAGGTGAACATTTTTCATTACATCCTCAACAGGTAGAATCTTCTTTCCAGGAAGCTGTGGAAGGAGTTGGATATTGTGACAAAACAGGTCATTCAGGATGTGAATTTTATAAAGATCAGCTCACTACACAGAAATTTGGTCACATGTGCTCAGTTACTGGCTCCAACTGCACACACACTTACTTTATCTTTCTGAGCTCACGAATCTGTCACGGAAAACATCCTTCAACAAGCTGTGGCATTATGCAATGTGTTCGAAACCCTCGTCTGGAAAAAAAATTCACTGGTTCTAAAGTTCTTGAATTTCAATGCGATATCAAACTAGTCCATCATTCAGACATATCTCCTGAGCTCAGCAGCACAAGTACTTCAATACAAGGTTCTGATCAGTGACTGGGCTAATACAGAAGTTGACAGCTTTGAAGGTAAAGCTGTGAATGTGTAAGGGAAGAATGGAAAAAACTGTGCAAAGTCAAAGTTAATATAACATATGGTTTAACTGTACAGCTGTTTAAATTTTGCACTGCTTTAATATTTGTGTTTTTCTATTTCATACCCACCACTGCGGTTTTTGTGTCTGCTTGGCAGTCTCTCTCTGTGCAGTGACTACAAGTGCTGCCCTCAATGCCTCCACAGCACCCTCCCTAATTACTGGTTTTGGATCCCGTACTGCATTGAAGATGAGATCAAAAAACTGTTGAACTTGTTGAAAAAAGTATGTTGGCATAGACACTGCTAATTCCCGAAGAACAAGTACCTGTAAAAATTATAAACACCAAATATAAATCACTGCAAACCCAGTTTACAGAACAGAGAATTCTAGGCCTCCTCAGAAGGTACTCCTCATATGACAGTCTTCTTGTTATGATACTGTAGAGAACTGTGGGTAAATACTAACATTTTGGATCAATATCCTACCTCCATCTTTGGGATGATGGAATTTTTAGTCTATGTAGGTGATGACAAACACTTCAATGTCCACAAGGACATAATTCCATCACCTTAAGGATGGAGGTAGCATGTTCCTCCAAACCATGTGCCAATCCACAATCCAGAAGACTAAATTTGAGTTTCAGACCTTGAATTACAGCAATGAAGATGTAACATTGCTATAAACACTCAAAAGAAAAAAACCTGGTAAGACAACACACACAAAATGTAGACACAGCTTTCCTTCAAATTATTTATATTATCAAAACAAGCATAAAGGCAAATAACAAATGTTCTTTGTATCAAGTTAACAATATTACAATAAAAGCCCAACACAATAAATCCTTTTTTTAAGGTGTGGTATCCCTGCTGTGCTACAAGTATATATAATAAAAGAAGAAATATAGCCTGTAAATGCACAACTTTACTGTAGCAATGGCAGATACAGGTTTCGGCTATGAATAAGCCATCATCAGGCTGTATATATCAGGAGTGTAAAAGGAAATTATATACAGATGATTAGTAGACAAAATCTCAGCCTTCCATATAAAGTTATATATGATTGTTACACGCACAAAAGCATTTACAATCAAATACAAAAAGTTGTATATTCCAAACTTCAGACATACACAGTGTTCCATATTTTGTGGTTTGAGGAATTTATAATTTACTTATACTGGTTGTATGCATGTGTGTCTGAACAGAGTCTAACATCTTATCCAAATAATCTGAATACATCCCTGATTATACATTCAATGGATTTACAAAAAATGTTACATGAACATATTACATATACCAATACCATCACACATCTCATAGCTCAGATGGAATATGCAATATATTGCTTATATAAGGCGCACCACATCAGCTCACCACCTCAACACTTACAATACTTTCATTTTTAAAATTAGATAACCCAATTGCTTAATTTTATACAATACCTCTCGTACTATAAATGCTTTTCTATGTTGAACAATCATATATACCTTTACATGTAAGGCCAAGATCCGGTCCACTAATCATTTGTAGCTATATACAACCTACAGAACACAATTTCCTTTTATACTGCTGATATGTACAGCCTGACAATGGTGACTCGTAGTCCAAACATATACCTGCCATTTATAATTGCTCAAGTAAAGTTATGCACTGATGGGCTATATTTCTTCTTTTATTATAAACCCTTATCCTAGGTCTCAGCTTGAAAACATGCCAGGATTCACATGCTGAGGTTCTTTCCTTCAGAGCGACATCATACTAAGAGTAACAGTTTTTAAGTTTCTGCAGTGGCGTGGATGAGGTATCTATTCTTCCGAGATGATGCTGCATCATGGGTATTTGGTTTCCGACAATTCAGGAAATAGCAGTGATTTCAAAACATCAGGAACCAAACCCAGAGAAACAGCATCATACCCCAACAGGACAGATACCCTATTCACAAAACTGCAGAAACATGGTGGTTCAAAATGTCATGAACCAAATGCCCCGTGACACGGAATCATGTTCCAGAAGAGCAGATACCTACCTCAAAAGTGAGCATGCAGCAGACATCTCTATAAGACAGCATTTGAGCTATAAAACTTTGAAACTGAAAGCCAAAGAGTAATTTTATAAAAAGATAAACTTGTTTCACCCGTATTTCAGCTGCATTTACCAAAACATTTAAATACAAATCAAGTTTACAAAATATTCTATCATGTTAGGGTACAATTTATTTAACTGCCCAGTCTGCTACAAAAAGCATGAACAAGAACTCCTATGAATGCATACAAAAATAATAAAACCATATAATATTTTAAAAAGTTACATACACATGCATGTACAGCAAAAAACTTGACTTTAAATGCTGGATCAGATATATGTTGGGTAGAATATTTTAAGCTTCTGGAAATGTTTTTTATTAATATCAACCTTTATCCGACGAATGCACCCGATCCTTTTAAATCAGCATCCTACGAACGCACCAAATGGGTGCGTTGCGGCCATTTAAATGCTCCGCACAGTCATGTACAGGCTTAGAATTATAGCCCTACACATTATCTCCACATTATATAATGTTTTGTGTTCAGATTTGCGCTCCGGCCACTTTATCCAATTATGTACATATGCACGTCATGAATAGCAGTTTCTAGGCATCCTGTAAATCTTTTGAACCTTGTATGTGTATACTAACCAACTGACTCACTTCCTTCTAAAGAGAATCAGCAGCGGATTGCATTTCATTCATACCGAAGTTTGTGGCCACCCAAAGTGCAAAGCCTCATTCACTCTGCCAAGCATTGCTGTTACAGGAATTCTCTTCCTGAAGGCGTGCTTTGTATAAGAATTTTTTTATGTGTATCCCACTCGTAAAAAACAAACTAAATCAACAAACTATATCAATGACTGAAACACTTCACAGTACATGATCCTGTAGCCAAAACACAGGCGCACTTTATTTTGACCGTCACAATATATATTACTGCTAAAAGGGACTAAGTATCAACTGTCTGTATATGTAAAATGCCAATCCTAGATTTTCTCAAATGCCAGTGTTACATTTCAGTTCAGTT
>Ga0123355_10003051_pt1 | contig 23858 bp, 17 predicted proteins | sample TergutEmb28metaG_3_FD_89872 | JGI IMG/M metagenome (GOLD analysis project Ga0123355, IMG submission 89872) | Embiratermes neotenicus P1 segment gut microbial communities from Petit-Saut dam, French Guiana - Emb289 P1 | ecosystem: Host-associated > Arthropoda: Insects > Digestive system > Gut ... | reverse complement strand
TTTTTTTTTTCTGTCAGGTATTTGTTTTATTAATTCCCCAGGTCCAGAAGAGGGGAAGTTGCTTGGATCAATTTTGCTTCCATCGTACAAGATATCACCATGCTCGACAGAGGACCGTGTGTACCGCAAGTTCGCTTTCAAGGCAGAGCACACAAACATGCGCACCTACTACTTCGCGGCTGACACAAGAGAGCTCATGGTGCAGTGGATGAATGCACTTAGCCTTGCCTCCATCTTACAGGAGGGCAGTAGGTACAGAACAGTAGGAGTAACAATCATAATAATAGTCTAAATGTGTAGTAATCATGACAGTGACAGTCATAATCAAAGTAGTATATCACTGACATCACAGTGTACACTGCACGCATACCCTACTTTCATGGCTTATTCGAAAAGAAGAATTTCATCTTTCTTGGGACAAACTGGTATGGATTTACTATTTAGGCTCATAAACCAGAAATAGTTATTCTTGGTACAAGTGGGGAAAAGGGCTGTGTAGTAGAAACTGGTGCCAGATTCTCAAAGTTATGAACTGACAGGGACTGGAAAAATTATTTAACCAGAAACTAATTCGTACTTTTTTACTTTTTAAAGTTGAAGTAGATGAGACATGTAAATTATACAATTTACATGTCTCATCTACTTCAACTTTAAAAAGTAAAAAAGTACAAATTAGTTTCTGGTTAAATAAGGTAAGCAAAGTATTTATAATGTATTGGAAAATTAAAGTGTAAAAGGCCACTTGGTCAAGCAAAATATCATTGGAAGTATAATATAAAATTTGAGTTGTCAAACTGTGACATGGATTAAACTGGTCCAAGGCACAGGAAAATGTTAGTCTTACCTTATGAAGTTGTATAAATGTTCATGTTTCACAACCACATTTCGTTATTGAAATACCATATTTCCCTGAATATATAATGAGATTTTTCCTTCTTCATTTGTCATCTGAAGAGTGGAGTTTCTCTTATAATTGCACACATAGTTAAGATAAAGTACTACTGCTTCATTAACGTGGATGGTGATTCTTATAATTAATCAAAACAGAGAAATCTGTGGAAGAATGATGTAGGAGTGAGAAAGTGATGATGGCAGTAGGTATCTGTAACAAAATTCTTTTGTCTCTTGTTTTGTCAGTATGAAGTCTGGTTGATGGGCAACCATGAACAGTTGCATATTGTGATATTGCATATAATGCGTAGAATGTACTTGCTGTGTAAAAATGTGTAGTCTTGGTATTAAAATTAAATTTTTTGCACTTATGTGGAGTAGTAGTTATGACATTTTGTAGGACTTGTGATTAGATTTCCAATTGTATACAGATTTGAAAAGTACTGCTGAGTTTCTGGATTCTCGTGCCATTGGTGGTGACTTGTAAATTTTTTGCTGTTTTATGGATCTACATTATAGATTCATATCAAGTGGAAAAAAGGTACTCATTTTATTGTGAACTGTGACATACACTATTTATTCGTGGCATTATTTGACCCTGTAGTATATGCAAGACTGTAATGTAAAGTATAAATAGTATGTACTACTACTACTACTACTTCTGCTACTACTAGTAGTAGTAGTAGTAGTTGTTATTGTAGGCAAATTTGGAAAGTTTGTTTTGCAGGATATAGTATGTGTGTTGATTAGCACAGGCAACTTTGGAATGTTCTTCAACTGTGCAGCTGGTATAAGATAGTGTTATGTCACATTTAAATTTTGTTTCAGCACAAATGTCCTTGCAGGACTTTTTTTAAGCATTATGATAAGCTTCCACAATTGCTGCACTGATATTAATTTTGTTTTGCAAAGAATATCTTGTTTTTGTGTGTTACAGAATAATTACTGAATTACAGAATTCTTATGTTGATTTGTTCACTTTTTCTTGCAGTTGGGATGTTAATCAGCCTGGTCGCCCTAGTGTGTCTTCCATATCATCATTATTGAATCAGAGTGCTGATGACAGTGACTCAGGTTTCCATGGTTACCGGCCACAACATTATGTTACTCCAGGCATATCTTCCACAGCTCCTGGTTCCTCAGCCAGTAAACCCAGTACTGAGCACACAGCAAAACAAGAGGATGAATCCTGCCAGCTGAACACCAGTCATGAATCAGTGGTCTCAAATGGTTGGGGCACCCAGAAGCAAGGTGCTGGTTACTTCCAGCCACTTTATGCTAATGCACCACCAAAACCGAGACGCCTCACTGAGCAGGAGGATTATGGTGCTTCGTCACCGGAACTGTCTGAGTTGCCTGGTAAGAAGACACGTCAAGATCCTGAAGGGAATAAAGGATTTGTGCCTAGGATTGCTCAGCCACAGCAGCCAGTTAGAAGTGAAAGTATGGACATTCGGTACCATTACCACCAGGCAGTTGGACAGACTCCGGTACATTCCTCACAGTCTCTTCAGCAAGAGCAGCTGCAGAGACTGCAACAGCCTACACAGCAGGTGAACCAGGGTTCAGGTATTCATGCTCAAGTAGTGACCAGTGTGGAAAGAAGGACTCCTGACACTTATGGCCGCTCAAATTCTACTACTGCTGGACCTACAGTAGCAAGAAATGCAGTTGGTTCAAAAGGTGTGGATTATGAGGATGTGTACAATGCGTCAGACACCATGAGACATAGTGGTAGTGATGGGAGCTATGGAGAGGTTTATAAGCGATCATCAAATCAGGTTGGGTATATTAAGGGAGCAGGACCTGTAATGTCACTGCCCCACAAGCAGTACTATTCAGAAAGGGGACATAGGGATAGTCATCCTTTACCACAGGGTGGAGGTCAGTATGGACATTCTGGTCATCATCAGCAGAATTATGCAGCTCACAGATATACCTCATCTGTGCCTTCTAAGCAGCCAGATATACAGACTAAAAACATGTACTCTGCACCAATGCAGCAACAGCCACTTCCTCCTCCTCTTCCTCCTCATCATCACAACCAAAGTGTTCAGCCAGCGAGACGTAGAGAAGTGCGGCCAAATCGCTACCCACCACGGCCTCACAGTGCTGACTTCCTAGATTATGATGCCAAAAAGCACAATAAACACTATCTGCCCCATCCTCCTTATTATCCTGGACAAGAAGTTGATGAATGTAGGGACCCCTTGCAGCATGGTGGTTGTGTTGGTGGTGGTGGTGGTGGTGGTGGTGGTGGTGGTGGTGGTGGTGGTGGTGGTGGTGACAAGATATATCAGGAGCAACGTGCAAATAGAGTAGCTTACATACCACGACCTAAGTCAAGCCTGGACATGATGCCCCCTCCAGATCCTGCTCTTGCTGATAACTATTACTGGTCTGAAGAACGTTATGCTCAAAAGATGCGCCAGTCTGCTTCCTGCTTTCATCAGATTCCAGCAGCATTCCCAATAAGTCACTCATCATCTTCAAGAGCAACGACTCCTTCCATACATTTAAGTACTCCAACAGTTTTGATGAGTGTGGATGGTGGAATGAAAAGTGGTGTTCAAGTGGGGGGTGTTAGCTCAGGGGGAAGTGTTAATAGTGATTGTGCAGGTGTTGTTCTAAGGCATCCAAAAAATACAGAATTAATACAAAGTAACGCGATGGCATTACAGTCACCTTCAAGGCAACACTATCAACAGCAGCAACAGAGAAGATGGAGTGAATACAGGGACCCTTGTTTGGATGGACAGTTTACCAGATCAGCGAGTGCAAGGTTACCACGACAGCGGTACCAGAATGATGAGATTGATTCTCGATTTGTGGACCAACAACAGAAGTGTACCTCAGAAGTTAATGATGGAGAGAAGAAAATACAACAGGTAAATTTAAGCATCCCATTTTGAATTATTTTGGTGTTAAGGAGAGCAACTTTTTCATTATCACAAAGAGCTAAATTATATTTGCTGTTACAGAAAAGACTCAAGACTGTCACAGATTTCACATTTAATATCTGTAGGCTACTGTACCCACATGCTTGTTACAATGAAAATGAAACCTTCATTTTATCAGCCAATTTGAATTAAGCTTTCTGTTTGAATTACTCAAGTGTGACATTGTGTGTGTTGTTATTTATTTCACGTTCAGTAACTTACAGGTTGTTTTTGAAACAAAAAATTGAAATCCCCAATAACATACTTGAACTGCATGAATTAAATATCAGTGCAACTCTGTAGCTTTCTGATGGTGGTATAGGGCTCATTAAAACAATCTGCTTCTACTTCTAGACTTCGTACATTGTCTTAATTTTTAATTGAATATGATATTTTGGTTTTGTAATGAGAAGAAGCACCTGATCTGGCAGACTCTTTAGAAACAGCTATGCACAGTCACTTGGTACCACAGTCATATCTGTTACAAATCACAGTGATGGTCAAAGTGTGAAAGAGTAAGAAGAAGATTGGTCTACTGAGTCATGTATCTTTGTCAGAATTCTATAGAGTTGAATTAAACATCTGGCATGGAACCAGTATATATCAAGAGTTTTATATATCAACAAGTTTGACTGTGGTGCTCAGTCCCCGAGAGTAGCTCTTTAAAAGAGGCACACCAACCAGATTAGCTGCTGCTACCAATTTCACCTGAAGATGGAAATAGAGTTGCCTTCTGAAATGTCTTACTCCGTTAGAAGTCAAGATGATGGACAAAGTCCAAATGAAGAAGAAGGTGGTTTTACCAAATATCTTTACAGTTTCATGTAGAAGTTTGTTTGCGATTTCTAAATTAAGTACACATCTATGAATGAATTGCTTGTTTAGTCTGTATGGTAAGGCTAGCAAGAACTGTGAATTCACAGCTGTAGTTTTAGTAATACTGTTCTGTGTGTGATTATGCTAGTGCAAAACCCATGTGTATTATACTGATGAGAAGCTGTTTTCAAGTTTCACAACCATACCATATAAGTAATGAAATTCAGATAATATTCAAAGGGAGTTTATAGACAGGGTGTTTTATGATCTGTTTTGTACATCAGATTCAACATGCTTGGCATTTCTAGTTCATTAAGTGCCACCATAATAAATGCTAAATGCGTAGATCATTGGAAACCATGTTATTGTTTTACATTCTTCAAAAAAATTGCTGTAATAAAAATTAGAGAAATTTCCAAAGACATTATGTCATTCACACTTAATAAATCTTCACGAGTGTTTGGTTGTCATTTTTTATATGGAGATTGTGAAGGTTACAGACATGGTTGCTACTGGTAGCATGATATTTTTTGGCAAGTTCCAAGAGTTAGCTTGAGGGGTTATGTGTTACAGACAAGATTCCATATCATACAAGAAGAAACATAGGTTAAGGACTGGAATCCGTAGGTGGCTGTCATGGCTGTAGTTTTATTTGTGACCTAATAACAGCTGTCGTGATATGAAATATTAGCAGTTTAAATGTGTATCTTTCAGTTCTCAGTCTTTTATTGTAAATCTGCTTCATCATGAGACATCTTATTGCCAGGAATGTAAAAAGCACCATTTCGGGTATGCAGTGAGTCTTCACTTTATTTCACAACAAAACGAAATATTTGTCACGAGGTGCTTTCATGCCCATGTTCATTTATTGTTGATGTTGAGAAAATATTCTGTCAGCACAGCCCACCAACAAATATCAGTTTTGGGAAGAACCCATATTTGTAAGACCTTGAGATGTTTTTGCATGTAATGAACTAAATATGCAACCAGCCACAAATTCACATATTTTTAAAACCTGAAATGTCATAATTATTACCATTATGTGACCAGATCTACATCAGTCATATCACAGTTACCTGCCTGTAGCAAGGTGAAGTGAGTAATTTTAACAATTATTTGTTGGTTATCTGTAGCGGGAAGAGTCTATGAAGCGCCTTCTTGAGTGGAAACAACGGATGTTGCAGTCTCCCTTAACCCGTAAACCTTCAGGTTCATCAACTCGAGGGATTGCACAGAACGAACTAGCCAAATATTACAAGCAACAGGTACTGCGAGAACTAGCGACTCAAGAGGTGCAGAACAGGGATCTGATAAATAATCAAGACATACGTGGTGGTTCAAAGTACAGGTCACATTTGGAGGATACAGGGACAGTGCCAGGTCGATCTGTGCTTAGGAGTAGAAGTCAGGATGGCCGTCGATCTTCTACGTCCCTTACCCGCTACAACAGCTATTCATCTGATGATGAAGGTAAGTTTGGAGATGAAAATTAGATGGAGTAGATAAATACTTGGACTCGTAGCATAACTGGACATGGTCTGAACAGATTTATTGCTAATTCTGAAGGCATTGCCATTTGTGTAGATGGGATAGACAGGGTTTAATTTCATGTGTTTTTCAGATTAAAATGAAAAAGAGGTAATTCATAAACATGATAACATTTTAAGTCGCAGGGATTATGGTTTTGTAGGTTGTGATTGCATGCTGTCTGGTTGCTAGTAACCATTGTTGTGGAGAAATCTGCTGCTCTGTCTCCAGGCTCTAGAAGAGTGATTAGCTACCAGACTGCATGGCATCACATCTCTGAAGATAGTGAACATCATAGTCACTGGCATGAAAATCTGCAGTTTGAGTACTGTACTGTTTTTAAAGATTTTAACGAACACTTGTGTGTTGTTCCAAGTGCTTACACAGCCTGGAATGGTGCTGAGGTAAAGATGCGAAGTACCATGTTTTTGAAGGTTAATTTGTGAATGGAGATGAAGTTTCAAGGTTTCTAGAGCTTGGTTATCAGGTGGTAAAAGGTGTCAGTTTCTTATACAAACTATTTTATCCCTGGAACTTGTCTGGTGGTAGACTGCATGGACCTATGGCCCTGCAAGGAATTAAATACAAGCCATCCATTTTGCAACTAGTTGCTTCACTGAGTGAGATGTCCTGGCTTATTCCTTAAAAACGACTTTGTTTGTGCACACTTCTGAAGCAGATAGATTACCAGAAGATATGTATCACTGTTCTCATAATCTGAAAATATTCTCTGTGAAGTCTTACTTTGAAGTTTCATGTTATGTTGTGTCAACTTGTATATAGTTATAGATGTTTTAAAGTCCTGTTGTGTTTTCCAAATGTCTGTAACTTTTTACCAGTCAACATGGTGTAACAACCCACAAGGTTGAGAAATATATAAGTAACTAATTAGAAGTAGCTAACAGTGCTAGGAAATGTCCATTGTAACAACTTTATCTTTTTTCTGCTGTCAGGACTGCAGTGTAAGAATTAAGTGATGTGTGCAAAAATGAATGTGTTGGTGTGATATTCACAATGTAAAAGGAGGTTTCCAATTCTTGGTGCAGATGACACAGGTTCCTAAGTTCAAGTATTTTCCATTCTGCCAGGCCTGCAATGTGCTTATGTGTGTGCACTCATGCACACACATACAAACCATATAGTCTTTGAGTATGCCATGAAGGCATGTTGTGGAATGGAGATATAGATCCACTCATTCTTAATGTTCGTGAGTTGTCCATTACCTACCCTGACACTTTGCTCCCCAGGAAGAGCCACTAGTATCCATCGAGTATGAAGTTTGGTGGTTCCAAGAGGCAGTCCAGGCAATATGGATAAGAGACAAGTGTTCTGCCCTTGCTGGGAGCTACAGCATGATTATTTGGGTGTCCAGCCAACAGCATAGTCACTAATTGTTGTTATTATTTAGTCCAAATTAGTAAAAATTTATATAATTTTGAATTCAGTGTAACAGAATTCTTACATATTATACAAAACCTGCCCTAAAGGTGGAGGAAGGATTTGATATTGTTATGGTAGCTTTTGCTGTCTCTCATTTAAGGGGACATACCAGGGGGATAACTGTAAATGGCATTAGAGCTGACTCCTGGTCTGATGTTAGTTTGAGAATGTAAACTTAGTTCTTACTGTATGTTATTTTTGGTACGTAGTTGCTACAAGTTATCATTAAATTACAAGTGGTTTCATTTAGTTCAGTGTGTCCAAGTGGACACCAGACTGATTAGGTGCAACATTTTTGCCCCATTTTAGGTCACCATCCCACATTAGGAGCTGTGTCTGAGGTTGTGGAACCCCAAATTATTTGTTCTGAATAAATGATGCCTAAATAATTTCATTTACTGGTTTAAGTGGAATTCATGAAAATGTGTAGTACTATCTGAGGATATTATTTATGCTATTAGTGTTAGTCTTCTTGGCCTTGACACCACACAGGTTGGTAGACTGACAGTGTTTTGGGGGGATGTCATCAGCATATGAAGCTGCAAGGTGTTAAAACCCAGGATGCTATTATTTGAATACTACCTGCCATTAAAGTCTGAAAACCTTTATTGCATTTATTACTTCAACATACATGTCCACCATAACAACAAATAATAGGCACACTGTCTGCTTCTGGACATAATTACGAGACCAGATGAGATATTTTTTATAGAACATCCCATAGAGATTATTGAAGTGCTCAGTATTTATAATTACCAATGCACCTCACCTTTCATCTCATCATAAAACCATGTTTTCCTTTGAAGTGGTGCTTTGTTGATCCCCAGAAATGGATATTGTTAGATGAAAGATCTGTTCTGAATGGAGGATGGTAAAGATGTTGCCTGCAGTCTGGAGGACACATGTATGTTGTTTCTGGCTTTTGGGGATATTGTCCTGCTGGACCACAGGACACTTGAAGGAAAACAAATGTATGGTCCGTTGAGGTGATATGTGAGGTATAGCAGTTTGTGCTCACACTGGTCCTTAATACCTTCTCAGTTGGACATGCGCATCTTGTGTACCACATGCACAAATTTCTAAATTGTTCTGCTGATTGTATGGAGAAACTGAGGACTAGATAGATAAGAGTGGCGTTTGGGTTCGGGGCCTCTCAGCCCCGATGCACCTAGGGCTTAATTGGACAGGCCCTTTGTGCCCAATATTAAAATCATGGGAGCCCCACAGCCTTACGATAGTTCCAGATGGCCCCCAAGCCTAAACTTTTAATATCCTCTGGCTCCAAGAAGAAGGAGCCCAGATGTGCATGTCTGAAGGAGGCTAGACTCTCGCAGTCACATAGAATGTGAGCTGAGGTTTCCTCTCCCACGCCACACTTCCTACACAAGGGGCTATCATGCAGTCCTAGTAGGTAGAGTTGTCTCCTCAGGGTGTTATGACCCGTGAGGAGGCCTATAATGACCCTGGATTGAATCCTGTTGAAGGTCATAAATTTTGCCCTGGTACCCAGACTAGTTCCCGAGATGAGCTCTTGTGCCTGCCTTTGGGTGTCACCAAGGCCTCGCCATTGGGTCCTGTGCTGGTTGGTCAACCAGTGACTGAGCCTTTTTTGTAAATTGCGCCTAGAGACCCCCAGGGTCCATGAAACCTCAGATCAGAGCCACCCCTCGCGAGCTCATCGGCAATTTCATTGCCTCGTATTCCATCATGTCCCGGGACCCAAAAGAGGCCCACCACATGCCGGATAGAGATATCATTTAACACCCTTTGGCACTGGTAAACCAGAGGAGACCTTGTTTTGACGGCCTTAAGGGCTTTCAAGGCCGCCAGACTGTCAGAGCAGATACTCACATATCTCTCCGGTCTGTTCTGAGATTGTACCTCATGTGCACAGGCTAGGATAGCATATATCTCTGCCTGAAACACTGTGGCGTATCTACCTAGGGAGAAGCTGAGCCTTCGCCCCACCGATTGCCCAAAGACTCCAGCCCCGGTCCCCTCCCTCATCTTGGACCCATCTGTATACCAGGTGAGCCCTTTGACTGCAGGGGGAGTGCTGGTTGCTTTGGTCCAATCCTCCCTCGTTAACATGGTGACCCTATATTGGGGTTCATAGTTGTATACTGGCCTCATAACGTCGACCCCCATATTGAATATGGGATCTGACTGCTGAAGCTGTATCAGAATACAGCTATGTCCTCTATTAGGATGTAGGTAGGACCAACATCCCAGACTCCAGAGTCTATGCGCAGCTGATCTAGCCTCGCTTTGAACCACCAGATCCAGTGGAGGGAGGCAGATAAGTGCTTTCACAGCATTGGTGGGAGTAGTGTGCATAGCTCCTGTTATCCCTAAGCAGGCTAACCTTGGACCCTGCCTAGTTTCCGCTTGGCACTGGCCGTCTGACAGCCGGGCAACCATACCAGGGATGCAAAGGTGACAGACGGCCTGATGATAGCAACATAGAACCAGTGTACCACCTTGGGTCTCAGGTCCCACATCACACCACAGGCCCTCCTACAGGCCCACATGAAGTTTTAAGCCTTCACCTTAGCATCCATGTGTTCCTTCCAGGTCAGACATGAGTCCAGGATCACTCCTAGGTACTTGACTGACCTGGAGAGTTGCAAGGTCTTGCCAAACAGACGGGGCTCAAAGAACTCCGTCAGTTTCCTCTTTCTGGTGAAGGCAACAAGCCCAATCTTGTCAGGGTTAACTGACAGTCCAAGCCAGCTGCACCACACTTCAACAGTATGCAAGGCCCATTGAATGAGCCCAGATACCGTGTCAGGGAATTTTCCCACTACTAGAAGACAGATGTCATCCGCATATCCCTGTGCGTACATGTTCCCCTCATTGAGCCTTACGAGTAGTTCATCTACCACAAGGCACCATAAGAGGGGTGATAAAACTTCCCCCTGGGGGCAGCCCCTGGACACCGCAACACTCCTGGAGACATCCCCAGAGCCGCCGTGGCCAGCCGACCCTCCAGGGTGGCTCTAATCCGTTGTACGATGGTTTGGTCTACCCCATGTCTGGTCAATGCTGAACACATGGAGTCATAGGAGGTGTTATCGAACACCCCCTCTATGTCTAAAAAGACACCTAGGGCAATCTCTTGATGATCAAGAGCCTTCTCAGCCCGTACCACGAGCTGATGAAGGGCCATTTCCACAGACTTCCCAGCCTGGTAAGCATGTTGGTTGGGGTGAAGTGGCCGAAGAACCAAGATTTCATCCCTTAGAAATCTATCCATCAGCCTGTCCATGGTCTTCAATAAGAACGACTTGAGGCTGATGGGTCTAAAATCCCTGGGTCCACAGTAGGAGCTCCTAACGTGTTTAGGCATAAACACTATCTTAATCTGGCGCCATGAGACTGGAACATATCCGGTTGCCAGGCAGGCGTGAAAGATTCTAACCAGGTGCGGAATAAGGACCTCCCTTACCTCTTGTAGAAGGGCCGGGAAGATCCCGTCCACACCTGGGCTTTTGTATGGGGAGAATGAGTCAAGCGCCCACTCCACCCTGCAATGGGTAATAATCCTCGCAGCTACCTGCCAGTCCACAGGAGTGGCCCGGCGGGCAGCAGCGGGCACTGCGCCCCCCTCTCCAACATCTGAGTTGGGGAAGTGAGTAGCGAGTAAGAGGTCCAAGGTTTCCCCTTCAGATTGCGTACGCTCTCCGGTAGGAGCCACCAAGGATCCCAGCCTGATTTTAGGGTCCTTAGATAGAGCCCTATGTAGCCTAGCCGACCTAGGAAGATCGTTTACAGAGCTACAGAGAGTCCTCCAGGTCTCTTTGGAAGCCTCACGTACCTCCTTCCTATATTTCCGTCGGGCCTCCCTATAGAGTTCCCAACTAGATGGTTTGTTGTTTGCCCGGTACCTGTTAAAGAGCCGTCTGACTTCTCTTCAGAGGGACTCTAATTCTGATGTCCACTTCAGAGATTTTCTCCCCTTCTTAGCAGGTCTGAGGGGGCAGTTATCCTCATAGGCGGTGATCAGGGCCTGCTGAATCCAATGAACAGCAAGCCCTAGTCCAGCCTCGTATTCCAGCCTCATCTCGGGTCCCCTCTCCAGCTTGTCCCTTAGGTCCTCTCGGAAGGAGCCCCAATCGGTGCCCCTAGGGCTCCTGATCAGGGGTGCTGGAAAGGAGCCCCATAGAGTGAACAGGATATGTCTATGATGCGAAAGGGAGGGCTCTTGAGACACCTCCCAACCTGTGATGCTTTCTAGAAGTCCATAGGACCCCAGGGTAATATCTGTCACCTCTTTCCTAGATACATTGCAGAAGGTGGGTTCATTTCCCTGATTGAGTATCTCCAAATTCGTAGTATTAAGGAACTCATACAGGGACTCCCCTCTGCCATTGCAGTTGGTGCTACCCCACACAATGTGATGTACGTTGGAGTTGCATCCCACAATTAAGCATAGGTTCTCATTTTCACAGTATCGCATGAGTTCCTCCAACTCCCTTGATGGGGGAGGGGATCCTCAGAGTCGTATGGCAGATAGGCAGAGCAAACGACTAGCCGTCTCTCCGCCCCATCCGCAATGTACTTTATTAGGATTGCTACAAGGTCCCTACAAGAGAATCCCAGCAGCCCCCAAGTATTCAGGTTCCTTGCAAGGATACAGGCTCTAGGTCTTTCCTTCCCTCCAGCAGAGTAAAGGGTGTATCCGGGAATATTCAGGCCCCTTATGCAGTCCTCACGGTACCACGTTTCCTGCACCAGTGCCATGTCTATACCCTTAATGCCCACTGTTCTGGTAAAAACTCCAGAAGCAGCAATGTTATGTTGCAGGTTGGCCTGAATGAAAGAAATGGTACTCACCATGATCCGTTCAGCCTCCTCTTCCTTCTTATTTCTTCCCCTCCAGCTTAATACCCAGAAGGGAGAAGGTAGCCTGCCCCACACCGCTGTAGGGCCTCCATCTCAGCTTCTCCTGTACACGGACAGAGGCTGCGTCGATACTGAGCACCAGACGGACCCCCTTGGATTCCTCCCTGCACTCATAAACTCTCCATTGTCTGGTGTCCAGACCCTGGTTCAGTCTGCGGAGCCGCAACAAGTACCGCTCCGCATCCTCCGCAGGGCCCGGAAACCAGGCTACATCCCTCCTGTAAGTGGGAAGAGCGTCCAGGCCCACTAACTTGAGCCTGGAGCCCTCCCCGGTCAAGAGGGTGGGTACCCTATTAACCAACCAGTCCTTGGTCAGTTCATCATGGCAGACCATAAGAGCCTTCCTCGCTTGCTTTTTGGGAGCACCACATCGGTTCTTACTAGTGGTTCGGAGGCCTAGAGTGCCGACTTTCTCTGCCAGGCACTCCAGGTTCTCCCCACTCACTTTACTGGGAGATGGGCGTCCCCCCCCAGTCAGGGGAGTCTTGTCCACTTCTTGCTCAACTGGCTCCCGTACAGTTGCCCCAATCTGCGGAGCCTCTGTGCAGGAGCCCTTGTCTGAGTCCCCAATATGGTCCCACGAGTAATGGGGAAATATGGTCCACCAAACAGTAACCCCGTGCTTGGTAAGGCTAAAGTTACCCCTGGGAGGTCGCCTGGTATCCCAGGGGGTGTCGTTTTTGACAGACTCACCCACTGCCATTCATCCCATAGGCACGGCACTCACCGTAGAATTGGGGATTTTTTTTCAAGATGCCTTTATATCCGTTGTGTTCTGCATGACAGGGTCACCTCTTGTAGGATATGGCTCTTCACCATGCACAGACGGTCTTGAGTGTAGAGAGGCTATATATTTGCATCTGTCACCCCTGGGGAGTAACTAAAGCCCCTCCTAAGGTTTACCAATGTCACCCCACGGTAACACGGCGGCCCCAGAAAACGGCCCGGCTGACTCACCTTGACCCCAACTGAGGACTAGTGCATTGCACTCGTATCTTGTTCCGTGCAAGATACGTGTTTATATAATAAACAGAACTGTGTACTGAGCACATCATATAGCCACACTGATCAAAATTATATTAAATTTTAAGGTTGAACATAGAAGTACACTTTAGATTATTCCTGCTCCATATTCAGATGTTTGCAGGTTTGAATTCTGGTATGAAGATGGGCTATCCTAAAATATTCGTGATTTTCTTCATTCATATCAGGTGAATGCCTGGATAGTACCATGACAACCCTTCCTTCTGTATGTTTTCGAGCCCATTATTAGATTTCTTAATCCTCTCATTAAGTAATATATAGTGTGTGCAATAGTAAGCAGTACAGAATGAACCAAGAATGAATAAATAGTACAGTTGTATCTCAATTTTAATGATTGATTGGCTCTGATAAAGCAGTCTTGAGTGCTGGAATCATGAACATTAGAATCCATTTTTATTTTGTAACACCTGTATGGTTCCACAAACTTCTGAAATGTTAGTAATAAAAGTATATTAACACTGCGTGCTGAAATTTTGTTGCAGCATCAAATCCCTTAAATGAGGGATTGAGTCCCATTTCATAAAGACTGACAGAAATCAACACACACAATGAAAGAGAGAGCTTAACTGAACTGCAGACGATCAATGCAACAGCAGGGCAGAGGAGAAAGCTGACTTGCCAGCTGCATGGTCTCATTCTGATAGATCATAAAGTTCAGTGAAATGCTAAAAGAATGGTCTTAAAATGGGTAAACTTGATCGGTCAAAATCCTGAACCCAAATGTTCACAAACCTCTCAAGACTGTAATGTAAATAAGTATAAGATATAAGGAATTTTGCAGGCATTTCCTTTGTAACAAATGAAAGTATTTGAGATGTTAATTTTTAGCTGATGAGCTGGCCACAAATTAAGAAATAATGTTGGCTCACAAAATCACCTTGTTCTGTAAGTGCACTTGAACAGGTGTGTCCATCCTTACTTCAACTTCTGAAGCAGCTGACTAGTTTGAAGACGGTGTGAGTGTAATGCCATTGGGGGCCATATCAGTGTACAGTTTAATTTCCTGCAGTTAGTAATAATAATGTGATGGATGTAAACATGTGAGGCAATGAGACCTGCAACCCATATGTTAGTGTCCTAAGATGACATAATGTAATAGGTCTTGCATTAAGGTGGAATGTTTGTTGAGATAATGCTTTCATGGGGTTGGACCAATGAAGAATTGCTGATTGAGCTTGAGAACACAGCTATATGTGTGCGTGTGTTTAGTCAACCTCCCAGGGGGAGGAAAGCACTGCAGGAGGAAAGTTGTGTAGTCAGCAATGCAATGGGCAGCTTAAGATTTTTGTCTGCTTTTGATGATGAGAACTTGGATGGCCTATCACATCACGTTGGATTTGGGCATGTAAAATTTTGACTCTATGCATATCATAAGATTTGTACCTATAGAAGTGGTATATGGTTTGTAAATCAGTAGAATGACATGCAGCAGAAATGCATATCATAGAAGTTATGTATGACATATGGCATAAATGTAATGTGTACTTCATTAAGTAGTATGTTCTTTTTAAAGTATGATAAAATAACAATTATCATTCTCATAAAGTCTGTGCATAAGGGGGGGTAGGCTTTGTGAGTTCTTTTAGGAACACCTTCCAGAGTTCATATTTGTGATAATTAATGAGTACTGCCATTAACCTGGGGCGCATGGACCCTTGGGCAATTCATGGGTTAGGTGTGGCAGGTTTGTGAAGTTTGTATGAACATGGAATGTGTAATTTACAGTATTTATTTTTTTTAATATTTGCTATTTAAAAGCGTAAGGATTAAAACATACAGAACTCACACTGTATCTGTTTGTTTTATTTGGGTGTGAAAGTTGGTCTTTCATGTTATGGGAGAAAACAGGCTGAGGGTGTTGGAGTATAGGCTTCTGAGGATGATATTTAAACCTAATTGGGAGGTTGTGACAGGAGGCTGGAGAAAATTACATAGTGAGGAGCTATTTATTTTTTTATATATTATTAGGGTTATCAAATCAAGGCATGCATGTGGCACATACAAGGAAGAAGAGACATTCATACAGGGTTTTGTTAGATAAACGTGAAGGAAGGAGACCACTTGGAATATTGCAGTATGGATGAGAAGTTGATACTAAAATGAAACAGCTTGAAATGGCATGAAATGGATGCATGTAACCCAAGATAGGCGCAAGTGGCTGGCTGTTTTAAAGCTGGACAACTTCTAAATACCTGAGGAACACTCTTATTTCATGGAGGCAGTTACTACCTTCTGAAAGACGTAGGATATTAATACTCAGGGTTGTCACACAAACAATTTGGTATGTTTAGTTTTTACTTTGTTGTGGTCCAAACTGAATAATCTTGTCTTCCCAGCTCCACACTGATGGCATTGCCTGTAGAAACACACCCACTAGTCAATATTGTATTCAGTGAGCTTTGGTTGTGGCATTCCTGTTAGTTCAAGTGTCTGCTATGCTGAGAAACTTCCAGCGTGCCTTATACTTTTCTCAGAATGTATAAAAATGTGCTTCACTGGTTGGAAACCACACTGACCTTCAGTGAAGAAAATACACTGCCATTTAAATCTTATTTGTTTCAATCCAGCTGCAGGCATGTGATTAACAGGAAGTGTCATTTAAATAGAAGTAAGTCACGTATGGTATGCATTTCATAACATTTCTTCCCAGGTGTGTGGCTTTTCAGTCTTTGTTCATTAATTTTTTCTCAGCTCAGTCCATCTGCATGTGGCATTGTTTGGTGAATACAGTAAAAATTGCTTGCTTTTAACCCCCTCAAATGAGGGACGTTATGTAAATCTGTCCAGAGTGAAAAGGCTTCGCATAAGTAAAATCAAGACTGAAGTAAAGTCTGCGGCAACCTTCCTGCCTGCTTGAATTTTTGTTTAAAACTAACACTCGATTTTCCCTCCCTACTCTGGTTTTTTAACAGTGGCATGGGAAATGGATTTCTTTTGTTGCGATAAAATTAGAACCGTTGTCATTAATTTTGCTCTGAACCTAAACTTTCGTAACTGCATGACTGAAGGAAATCTTAATTTTACTAACCTAGGCTAAACGCTTTCCTTCTTTGTGATTCAAATTCCCTTTGCAAACATTTGGTGAATGTAATTGTCGTAGCTAACTTCTATACAATAAAGGATACATATTCTAAGTTTCTTTCCTAGTAGTGACAGTATGTACCAAAATCGCAAGATCTTTTATTCTTATTGTTCATAAGAGGATAGTGAAGCTTTTCTATTCTCTTCTGGGATTGGTTCAGAGCCGAGTGATGTACGCAAGGCAAGAAAGCGTGTTCGACGTCCCTCACAGGCAGGAAGGTCACGCCATGGTAGCGTGGAGGGCAAGCCAAGTCGCCGCCACCAACACCACCACCACCACTCTTCCGTTCCTCCGCTCACCTGTACAGACATGCAGTACCCTAGTAACTTTGAGAATGTAACTGTCCCATTGAGTGCAAAATCAAACCTTCACCACCTTATATCAGGCGATAGCAAAACAGACACATCTGAGTCTAGAATCAGTACAGGATCATCACCTAACAACAAACAGGAAATACCTCCAGATGCAGAATATGGGGAAGGCAATTGTGGAGGATGTTCCCCTCCACTAAGATCAAAGAGCCATAAGGGAGCTTACTTGGTGGAGCAGCTGAGAATTCCAGAAAACAGGATGGCTGACATGGCTAATGGCAAAATTAATGAAAAGAAACATGCAGAGTTATCACCACAGCAAGGGAAGACTTTCCACATGGACAGACAGTTATTACAGAAAACTGTGAAATGTAGTGACACATATGGAAGATACAGCAGCAGTAATCTCAGGTCTTCAGGTGACAGTACTAGCCTGCAGGACGACAGATGTTCGAATGAAAAACACTCTGATTCTGGTTATGACACTTTACAAGCTAACAGGGTTGTCCCTGGATTCACAGAATTATTGGAAGTCCAAAACTTAAATGTAAATCCAAGGAAGAGTTCAGAGCTAGTGTACCCTGTTCATGAAGTACACTGGGATTCCTCAAAGGTTAGGGACCCAGCCAAAAATAAGGAAGATTGGCATCTGAAACTCAGCACATCACAATCGACGAAGTCATTTCATTGCCCTGGTGGGAACAAACTGAAAGGGGAGGAGCGAGAGGACTTTATACACACTATTGAATCACCACCTAAAAACATTGTTCAGAGTCGCGTTAAAGCATTTGAAACTGGACAGGAAGGTGACGAGTTATTATTAGCGAGGGAATCCTTACAGATGCAAGAACCCCTCAAGTTGTCTCGTCCAATGTACCACCCAAATGAGGCTCATGTGTCAAGCCTCAGAAACATAGACTATCAACATCCCCCGGCTCACGAATTACAAGGACACAGGAATACTGATATAAGTAATTTTGTTTTCGGTGATGCCTTGCCTTCCTGCAACCGAAATTCCACTGAAACACATCATACAGTACCGAAAAACACAAGTGAATCCGAGAACAACACGAAGTCTGTACGAGACCTGCTGGCAGATTTTGAAAGAAAATCACAGATGGTGAAAGAACGCCAAGCAGCTGAGGAAGAGCGAAGCTCTGAGGGCGGCCCGGGAAAGAGATGTGTCTTCAGCGACACGGAAACGTTACTGTACGACACATCGAGTGATATTGAAGGCCACTCTGAAGGCATGAAACAGTCAGGAGAAGTAGCTCTAGAATGTCAACCAGACGAGGCCAGACCTGCTGCTGTCTATAGGGATGAAGACGAGGAAGACAAGGATGAAGAAGTCGCTGCAGCTCTTGGACTAAGAGAAAGGTTCTTCACTTCCGGTCGAGATATCGGAAGGAATATAGATGTTTTGTATGGGGATCGTAGGCATCGGGAAAGGAAAACCTCGAAGTCAAACTTCGCTGCCACTGATCCTGTAGCCAGCGACGACCTGGAAGTTATAGTAACCCCAGGCTATCTTCGTCTGAGCATGGCAGAATCTGTTGAAACCCATGAAGATTCTGAGTCAGTCTGCAGTATGCCTGCCAGTTCTCAGCAGTGTAAAGCAGAAGAGCACCCTGGAGAGACAACCAAATGTAAACAGTCGGAAGGAAATTGTAATAACATGGCGAGCGTGGAAGAACATTACATGCCAATGACGCCTTCAAAAAAAGCGGTATTGGCACCACCTGACGCGTTTTGCAATACTCGAAGCCCCTCGGCATCACATACGGTAATAATGGAGAACATATTTGGGGACAGAGGTTGCGAAGAAAGTTCGTATGTTGAGATGGCAGATGATGGACTCATTCGCTCATTACTAGCTTCCGAGCCTAGCCACTCATTCTTGTCGAAGTTTGATCCCAAGAGAATCAACTTTAGCGATTCAGCGCCAACTTACGCTACGCCCGAGAGTCCGCGTTATTGTGAAATAGGTTCTACCGGCAAAGACAACAGCGGTGTCACCACTCATTACGGATTCTTATATAAAGCTTCAACACCGTATGAACCTGTTTACATGGAAGTGAGTTCTTTGATGGAGGCATTAAAACCCGGGGACAAACCAGACATTCCAGACACTCTACAAGATGAAGGGTGCGAGAAGATAGAGACTTTTAGCAGCACTACTTCGCACAATATTTTTGAGAAGTCTAAATCAGGAGAGGAGGATTGTGTTGAACCCCTGCCAACAGCACCTCCACGGACTAGTCTTCCTGATATCTTGAATTCAGCTTCAGGCCAGCAGAAGCAGCAACGGAAAATCCTTTCTAAATCTGACCGTGATAGTTCTGACGCCGATGACGAAGCTTCCAAAGACTTAGATTCCCTTGACGCTCCACGCCATCCTCGATTTAGCTTGTCGGACACATTTCGCCCTGCATCATATTACCTCGGAGCCAGTAGCATGAGCGACAGAGCAGTTATAGTTCTGGGTGGCGTGTGTACTACGGCAGTGGACCAACACGATTCATCAGACAGCGATCTTGTGTCGCCGCCTCCTATTCCAACAAGCCCGCCTCCCTTGGACGACTTTGACAACTCTCTGGAACTCACAGAAACGTCTCTCGACATAAATAAACAATCTCAGATGCCATCAAGAGTTGGTAGCGAGACTGAATCCAACGAAAAGAATGAATCAAGTGTTTGGGAAAAAGCGCCCGGACATACAAAGTTTAAGACTTCAGACCGTCACGTAGGTTGTTTGCGCACACCCCATCTTCCATCACCCGTATACGGTACAGGGGAAATTAATAGTTCCGGTAGCGAATCAGTAGACCTTAGAAATGAAAAAGACTCAAAAAATGTAGAGCGGTTGCTTAAGAGGCGCCCCGTTTCCGATGACATTCTTGGAGTGGTGGGTGTATCGGGCTACCTTCTGACTCCCTACGTTGAACTCCCCACAGGCGGGAGTGATGTGGAATCTGTGGGAAGCAGAAACGGTCTTGCTGTGGATTTGGATAACAGTGTGAGCATTGATCTCGATCAGTATCTTGAAGATCTACAAGGAAAAGACTCCTTTGAGATAGATACATGTTTGAAGGATGTGGACCACGATTGTTGCGGATCCTGTGGAAAGGAAATGCACGGAATGAATGGAACATTTGAATACACACAGCAAAAAATCGAACCCTCCCTTGGAAGTGCCAAGAAATTCGAAACTCCTGACATAACTGTTGTTACAAGTAATCATAATCGCTGTTTTCCAGAAAGAGGACCAGATGTTAAGGAGTCCGTTCGACCTCCAGATGTAAGTTACTTCGCAGAAGGGGACAGCGTTGGTCTGTATTCACGCCATTGTGAACGATCGCCGCCGAGAAGTGAGGAGATACAATACGAGAATTTGCAGATGATCCTGCCGCCGCCTCCTCTACAGCATGCTGATAATCATGAAATTGAATCATCGGAGATCAAAGGCCCTTTTGATGGGGCCATGAAACACAGTGATAGTGCCGGTTCTGCTGTTGATGTGCGCGGGCTGGATGCGCAGCATGCCCCATACTACTACTCAGATCTTTTGAAAGGAGACGAAGATGTGTTTGCTAGCTGCACTTCTGAAAGAAATGTCAACAGCTTGTGTGGATATCAAAGCTTTGTGTCCAATCATGGAGCGACGGTAAATCGTGTATTAACTTCTTCAGCATCTCGTTTACAACCTCTAAACAACCAGCGTGAAAATGTAACAGAGACCTCCTTTGTGAAAAGAAATGACATTGGACGCAAAGTGAATGCTTTACACAAGTCTCCGGCTTTCATTGCTTTGTCGATTCCTCCACAAAATGTTCTGTCTAACAAAGACGAGAGTCGTCTTCTGGCAGAAGAACTGAGATCGACAACAGTTCGTTTTCTTGGCTCAGCAAACAAACGAGGACAGGTGGATGAGAGAAACTTATATGAAGCTGACACCATCCAACGCCGAAAAGCCATCTCTGTGCGAGACAGTTGCGACTCACATGAGCACATGTCTCGTTCCCAGGTACTGGATTATCATGAGATGAGAAACGCAGTCAATTTGTACCCACATGGACTGCGTGACAAGTCATTGCCTCCCGTGTGTGACAAATCGGGCAGGAATTATTCCCGTCAGCCACAGAGAAGGAGCAGGTCCTTGGAAGGCCTCATCGATGACACGAATGTTCTTCAGGCTTACAGCGAACCTCAGTCTACTTCAAGGATTGCACGGATCAATAGTATGTTCCAATCCTCTGGATTGACCGTGTCCCTCACTAATGTCCCTCACGGTGTGGCCAGCAACATTACACACACACATCACAGTAGGACTGCAATGGCCGCGTGTGCACCTACACAATACAATCACGTGCATCAAGAGGGCGTGAGAAACAGGCCTTCTCCATCTATACAGCAAGAGGTTGTTTTGGGCCAGTGTGAAGGTGATGACCTGTGGGAGGAAGATGCGCTCTGGAGGGAAAGTCTGAGAAGAGTTAGTTTGAGGCATACCCGGTCCCTCGACAACCTGGATGGTGCTCGTGCAGTACGGAGCAGCAGCAGACTCAGCACTTCTAGTGCCACTACAACTGCTTCTACGATTGAACAGAGTGGGCGAAGCACAGAACTACTGTCAGGTGGCGGGTGCGTGCGGCAGAAGATAAGTCGGGAGGTGACCTATGTGAATGACAGCTTTGTGCGAAGTAGCCTTCGCAGGTTAGACGCCTCGAGGCAGAGGGAATATGAAGAGGACTACAGGGAGGGTCGGCGCCGAACCCGGAGACGCCCACAGCAGAGTCAGGGTCGTGTATTGGACGATGTGACACTCGAAGCTGAGCGGGATGACGGCGTGCACTACGAGCGTTTGTCTCGGTACTCTGAGAGTCTCGAGAGAACCAGGCGTGGCCAAACATACCTGGAGGGATATATCTGGGATGAGGATCAAGAGACTTTCAGGAAGTATCACAATAACTCTACATCCTCACAACAGCAAAACCAATCCCAACAGCAGCAGAATTTTTTAGGGGTTTCCAGCCTTCCTCCTCAGCCTCCTCCTCAGCCGCCACCATCATTTGAAATTGACAGAGAGAAACTTCGGCAGTGGGACTTGATGTCCAGTGCACCGCTTCTTCAGCAGCAGATGTTGGGGGCCTCAACAGGGGCACCATCTGTGGCGAAGCAATCTTTGGCTTCTGGTGGCATGGTCACGGGAGTGGTGGTGGGGGTGGAGGGGGAGGAAACTTTGTCGGACATAGGGGGAAGGCGGCAGCAGCAGCAGCCATGGCACCTGCCTGATTTAACAATGCCACATGCAGACAACACAGACCCGACGACAGAGGAAGGCAACAGGGCACACGGCCCATCGGGTGAGTAGGGAGGCACTGATGTTTTGTTAGAGCTTGAAGAGTTTTCTGTATTCTTTATCACCAATTTGACAGTAGTCTTAAGTTATTTTACCGGTCATCTCTGCATCATGAATATGGAACTGAGTTTTCCAGATCAAACAATTAACTTATCATCCCATTTATTTTTCATTCCGGTTGATCAAATTTTGAGTTCTTGGTCAGCTAAGAGGCGCACATCTTTTCTGTCAAATACATACAGCCCACCACAAAATTACAGTTTCTTCACACCCCGAGGTTTATGTTCTGTTGTTACATTGACTTTTGTGTTGGAAGAGAGGCAAGAACCCTGTCGGAAGATATTGTTTTTCAAACTTCAGTATTGCGAAGACATTTATATGTATGCAGCAATAATTAAAAGCAAATGAATTCAGAATGTAAGAGAGATCATTCACCAGCGCAATGCTTCCTTTTAGCGGATATGATTATTTCATACATAAATGCTGAACCACGTGTAATGAAGTATCTCCACTAGTATAATGACATGGGAATGACGCTTTGTTCCGGAGAATGGCATAGAGGTACGAGATTACAAAGTGCGAGATTGCTTCGACTTTAATTTATTCTAACTTCAGCGCTACTTTCAGGGCGATAATTTCATTTTGGTCGTGGTTTATTGAAAGTACAGCGGTATGTTATTGAGATTAAACAAACACGCATACACATTCAAAACTGATATTAATCTGCAACGTATATTTCAAGTTTCTTTTCTGCTAATGGGTGGAAGAGTCGGACGCTCCTCCCGTGAATTCTGGATAAATCATGAACCGTTAGGTTTCTGTCTTCCATATAGGCCAGTGTGTCTGTATGTGCATACATATATACACAATACATTTCCACATATGCATGCATGTACATATGTGTGTGTGTGTGTGTGTGTGTGTATGTGTGTATGTAAAACATAATGTACGCATGTTAGAGTAGGTGTAGAGAATGACTTCCGCCAGCATTCGTGATTTCGAAGGAACTGATATCTTTTTAATTTCCTACACGTAGGGGTTCTTCCTTATTAAGTTTCCACATTGAAAATCATGTTTAAAACTGTACTGCATACTCATGAACAAAAATATATGCGTTACTATGTGCTTCACACATCTGTTACATACACCTGATTAGCTTGAACTCATATTATGTAATGTAACTGCATCCATGACGGTAAGACTGGCAGTGTGCGAATCATACAGCTGTCACTAAACCTGCCACGCAGTATTGACAGTTAAGAACCATGAACAGTATTTAATAATCTGTTCACAAGATGTCAAGCATCTCTTTGCGTTTGAGGTCATTACCTGCACCTGTTGAAACATGTGGTAGGTTACACGTCATATGACACAGAAGGTTTAAGCTTGCCTTTTGTCTGTTTTCTGTTTTCAGTTGACCTCCCCCTCTCTCTCTCTCTCTCTCTCTCTCTCTCTCTCTCTCTGTATGTGTGTTTGGGCGTGATAGAGAATTTTTTAAAGACTGTTACACGTTATTTTTTTAATGTTAGAGTGATGACACCAGTCAA
>Ga0123355_10003050_pt1 | contig 23866 bp, 19 predicted proteins | sample TergutEmb28metaG_3_FD_89872 | JGI IMG/M metagenome (GOLD analysis project Ga0123355, IMG submission 89872) | Embiratermes neotenicus P1 segment gut microbial communities from Petit-Saut dam, French Guiana - Emb289 P1 | ecosystem: Host-associated > Arthropoda: Insects > Digestive system > Gut ... | reverse complement strand
TTCGTAAATTTTTTGCAAATCTTCCTGTGTATAGGACCACATGCCACTAATGTACACAACATAGTCGCGGCCAAGGTCGCACAGTTTCATAGCAAACGTTTCCAAGAACCGAATATTGCCGCCATGGCTATTAAAAATCACAATTTTTTTGAAGCCGTTTCTGGCAATTTCGTCGCACATGGCCAGCAGTGCCGCCGAAATAACCTCGTGGCTTGCGCCAACACAACCCACATAATGCTTACACTCGCTAGTCTGACCCATAAAATAATACGGGAAAATCAGCACCTTTTCCGTTTGCGCGGCCTGCTCTGCAATAGCTCTACAAATATACATATCCGTACCCGTAGGCAGGTGGTCGCCATGTTTCTCCACACATCCAATTGGCAAAACACAAACTCCGCCACTGTCAACAGCCAATTGCTTCATCTCATTTGTAGAAAGTTCTTCCCAACGCATTTTAGTCTCCTTTCAAAACCTTGAGGGCGCTGCCCTCAAACTCCCGCAAGGCATACCCCTGCGTAGCAGGCGGTGCGGCAGCACCGGGCCGCCCGGCCAGCAAGCGCAGCTTGCGAGAGGGGGACATATCCCCTTGACCCCTATCATCACGCACTAGCCATACATATTACAATCCCCGAAACACGCGTACGCGTGTTTCAAAATTAAAGTTTTTGCTCAAACTTTTTTCAAAAAGTTTGCGGGGTTTGGGGTAGAACCCCAAGGTCTTAGCCTTGCAATACAGTCCCGGGATTATCCTTGCACACTACCTCTGTATCGCCGCCGAGGTTTACTATTAGTTCCTTGGCCGCGCCTTTGTGCATGGTGTTGTTGGTTATAACCGAGTGGCTCAAATCCTTGTATACTATGCCGTAGGACGGCTTTACGCGGCCTTGTTGGTTGTCGTCTTTGCCTGTTCGGAATACGTTGCCTACCATGGCGATGCCGTTGTGGTTGGTTAGGTATATTTGGGAATCGTCGTATGGGTCGGCGTGTTCGTTTGCCGCGCCGTTGCGCTCGAAGATGTTTCCTGTGATGGTAATGCCGGAATTTTCCCAGCCAACTCTGTTGTCGCCAGTGAATTTAATGCCCGGCCCGAAATTGTGGTCGAAGCAATTGCCTGTAATGTTTAGCATATCGCCATGGGCGTATACCAGGCCGCCCATGCGGTTCCATTCTATGCGGTTGGCGGTGAATATCATTTTGTCTGTTGTTTGGTCGGTGTAGTAGCCCGCGCCGTCGTTGCCAGACAGCCAGTTGTCGGTAAGGAAACAGTCCCAGCCGTATGAATAAATGCCGTGCCCCTTGTTGGCAAAAATCATGCAAAAGCGCATGGAGTAAACCCAAATGCGGTTAAGGTGAACGCCGTCGCCGCTGTAGCATTGGATTTTGCAACGTTCGAAGCGGTATGTTTCTTCCTCTTTGCCAAACTCTTGGTGGTCTAGCATTATGCCGTGCACGCCGCTGCCTAAATGGCCTCCGTCCAAGATTATGCCAGTGAAGGACGCGCCGTATGCGTCTGTAATGTCTATATGACATTTAACGTTCGGGTCGTTTAGTTTGATGATTGCACCTTTTTGCTCGCCGCGGTACTTCCATACGGCTTCGGCGTATAGTGCGGTGTGTGGCCGCATTTTTAGCTGGCCTGTAAGGTACACGCCAGCTTCCAGGAAAACGGCTGTGCCTGTTTTTGCACCTTCGTCAATGGCGGCCTGGAGAGCGGCGGTGTCGTCAGCTATGCCGTCGCCAATAGCACCGAATTTTTTTGCGTAAATGTAACTCATTGGTTACTCCTTCCCAAAAAATAAACCGCGCAAAGCGCGGTTTAAGAATAGAACTTTAGCGCTGGTATTTTATGCTCCATTGCTTCAAAATCCTTGTCGTTGTGTAACGGATGTATCAACAAGTATCACTTGTCGCCCTCCCTAAGTGCCTTATAGTCATAGTCATCTGCAAGTTCTACTTTGCCCGCCAAATCAAGCAAATTTCTTTTGCCTTCTCCATAGTGGACATAGCTCCCATCGCTTACTCCTACTCTGGCTGAGTTCAATGACAGTTCCAGAGGGATTGCTTGATTTCTGACTACTTGCCGTAAAAACATATTCACAACAGTGGTCATGTTCAAGCCAAGGGTTGAGAACAATTCTTCTGCCTGTCTTTTAATTTCGACATCTGTTCTTATACTCATGCTGGTAGTTGACATATATAACATTCCCTTCAGCTAATATGCATACAGTATATGGCATGAGATGTACATTGTAAAGCAATAACTCCTGCTACCTAAAAATAGCATCAATCCGCTCTTGCGACGGCGGGCGATATGCCTCTACAGCCTGGGAAACGGTCATTGTTCCTTCAAAGAAATGTCTCACAAATGAGTTTACAACCCACGGATAGTCGGGTATCGCCATTCCTATACAGAACATTTGGCGGTCGGGGTTGCCGATGTGGTGCAATACGCGATACACGTCTTCTTCCGTTAGCCAAGAACGGCGGGTGTAGTCGTATGCGCCCATGGTCATCATGTCCATGTCGTAACGAGCCCAGCTTTGCAGTTCTTCATATAACATGAAAATATCTTGTGGATTGCTGTTGCCTTGTGGAATGGTCATGCCCTGCGGGAAACCGCCAAGGCTGGTGTAACCAACGCCGCTTGGCCCTTGTGGCCATGGCACAACGGAATGCTCGAAGGACGGGAAGTTTCCGTTTTCAAATACCCATGTTGCGGTCATAAACATGGCGGTGTTGCCGTCCCAGAAAGCGCCGTGGTCGCGTGACCAGTTGCCCATTGGGTTATAAGAATGTTGGTCGTAATGCCACCAGCGGTTGCTGAAGATTTCGTACATAAACTCCAATGCCTCCATTGCGTTTGGCTCGTCGAAGGAGTATTCCATTGTGTCTGGGTTTACCATTCTGGCATTGTTGGTTGCAAGTAGCTGGTGGGCAACCGCGTCAATGTTACCGCCAAGGCCGAACTGGTCAAAAACGCCGTCCCCTGTTGTGTCGCGGCTGGCCATTCTCATTATGTCGCGCATGGCGTCCCAAGTCCACTGGCCGTTTTCCCACAGGGTAACAGGGTTTGGCGCGCCAATGGCGTTGATAAGGTCTAGGTTAATGCCAAGCCCAGCACCTTGGGTGCTAAGCTCTACACGGCCAAATGCCCAAATTTCATTTTGAAACTCCACAAGAGGGCGCACAAATATGCGAGAATTTAGCATATCGGAGTTAGGTGCGGCAAACTGGCTTGCGGTCATAATCAAGTTGCCTGTAATGGCGGGAATCATATGCTCGTCGCCCAGCATAACCAACTCGGCAATTGGGTCGCCTGCCATAACGCTGGCCATAAGCGGCTCCATAATGTCAGGCCTGCCCATGGATACGTTTGTGAAGGTTACGTTGTACGCCTCTTGCACGCGCACTTGGTTGTCCCACCACGCGCGGGCGTTTAGGTAGTTGGCGGATGTTGCTGGGTCTGGCTCTGGGTCTGTTGTGTTTGGCATATACTGCCACCAGCATATGATGCGAATGTCGCGCCCAATGTCGCGGATTAGGCCAGTGGCGGGTGCATCTGCTTCCGGCGGGTCGTCTGCGGGTGTTGGGTTAGGTGTTGCTGGGGCGTCTGGGGTTGTTACTGCTGGGGTTTCTGGCTGTTCGTCTGCGCCGTTTTCGTTATTGTCACGGCAGGCGGTGGCCAGTAATAATACCAGCACAAGGGTAAATAGTAACGCAATTTTTTTCATGGCAAATGCCTCCTTATTTTTTTCAGTTGGTGACAATCTGTTACCAACTGATTTTTGTGTTATACAACTTCGCACTATTGCTTGGTTAATTCCATCGGCAAAAACGCTCGGTTAATTTCCAAGCAATCATCCAGCAGTGGCTTGGCCACGCTGTAACAGTTAAGCAGCGGATGGGTCATCATCGCCCGCAGCATTCCGGCCTTATCACGCTTTTTGGCGGCCTTTATCAGCATACGCTCGTAATCTTTTATGGCTATGGCCAATGACCGTGCAAAATCTGGCATATCGCCGGTTTGTATTGGAGAAATATTGTCACGGCTTACCAGAACAGGCACTTCCACAAAAGCACTGGCAGGCAACGACGGAAGGCACTTGCCGTTTCGCACACTGGCATAATGGACGGTTGCTTCGTCCGAGCAATAAGCCTCTATGATATTTACCACAGCGGTAGCATAGCCGTAACCGCCCCGCTTGGAAATAGACGGTGGCACAGTTTCGGCGGTCTTAAACTCTTCAAGCAAGGCCTCGTCAATTTCCTTTACAATCTCCGACCGCACCTTGTCCTGCTTTTGCAGCTTGTCGATAATATTGCGGCGGTTGAAATAGTACTGGAAATATCCGTTTAATAGCGCGCCAAAATTTTGTAGCATATTATGTTCAAACTCACTGTACCAGTCGGGTAGGTTGGCCAATACTTCATCAATTTTATTATTTTCGGGATAAAACTTGCATTCGCTAAAATTGTTTCCAGGCATTGCGAAAATGCCGTCCACTACTGTTAAGTGGTTAAGGCCGCGCCAGTTCATAAAATATTCGCTGTCTTTATCGTTCAGCGTGTGCTTGATAACGTCCTTCATGCTCATAAAGCCGTTGCAAACGCCCATTACATTTTTTATGCCCATGCCGTACAACGTCTCCGTTAGCTGAGCAGATGGGTTGGTGAAGTTTAGCACCAACGCGTCAGGCGCGTGTTTGAGAATTGCCGGGCCAATTTTTTCGTACTCGTAATAAGTGCGGATGAAAGTCGAAATACCGCAGATGGAAATCGTTTCCGTAAAGGGCAATTTATACTTTTTGCCCAGCTTCTCATCTTCGATGCGGGCGTCTATTCCGCCATGGCGAATTTGCAGCAATACAAAACTCGCGTCAGGGAGGCATTCCTCCAAAGTTTTGCAATCTACAATGGTTACGTCCTTTTTGTCTTTTAGCAGACGGCGGCATAGGCCGGAAACAATGTCCTGCCTCTCCTGGTCTATGTCGAAGAAGCGCAGTGTAAGTTCGCCAAGTTGGTCGGTAATTTTAGATAATTCCACTACCAACTCACTTGAAAAAACGCTGCCGCTGCCAACAACTGCAATGTATGTCATGTAATCACTCTCCTTTATGACAACAGTGTAACATAGTTGTAATACAACTTCTATGCATTTTTGACTATAATATTTATACTTTTCCGCAAATATATGTCAAAAAAGGAGAATGTGTATGCTGGCACTAAAAAAAGGCGCACCATTATTCAAATCCAACTTCACATACGGGATAACCTACACCCATCATGCTTGGGAACATGGCGCAGAGATGATAAAACCCATCTCAAAAATCCAAAACCAACACATAATGGGCTGGGGCGCAGGCAATCCTTGGCCTGCAAAAGACGCACCAATGGATTTTTCGTCCCTAGACAACCGCATGGCCGCCTTGCAAACAATGGGCGGCGAAATTTGGCTTACCCTATGCCAAGCCCCAGGCTGGATGAAAGGCGGCTCCGAACACGACTGGGCAATGGAAAAATGCGTGCTGGAAGAATATGAAGACGACTTCGCCCACCTGTGCGCGGAAATTGCCAAACGCTACCCACAGGTGACAACTTTCCAGGTATGGAACGAGTTTAAGGGCTATATGAAAAACAACAAGTGGGACTATGTGGGCTACACCCGTATATACAATAAGGTTTACAAAGCCGTGAAACAAGCCAGACCAGACGCAATTATCGGCGGGTTTTACATGGTATTTGAAGGCGACGGCACGCAGGAAGAGTTCGGCCTAGAGGCCGTGCATAGCTACACCCCCCTTAGCGATTTCCAGCGGGAAGCAACAATTTACTGGCGCGACCACTGCACAAGTGCGGACTATTTCCTACTAGACCGCGGCGTGGTGGATTATCACAACTACACCCAGCCGCCCCACTTTAAGCCCTCAGTCGAGCAGCTACTTCACCTAACAAAATACTACAAAAAAGTAACGGAAGAACTAACCGAACTTGTAGACCTACCCATCGTGTACTCCGAGTTTTACGGCGACACGCACCTACTGCCGCCTAATTCACACGAAGAAATTACAGCCGTGTACGCGTCCATATACTACAATATGATAATGGGCGCAAAAGGCCGCGAACTAAAAGCACTGCTATGGCTGGAGACGGAAACGGAATTTGTAAACCACGCCATTTTCACACCAGACGGCGAAGCATTGCCCCACTACCACGCTGTAAAAAAGCTGGTAGACAACTTCCCACACGGTACGCAGTTATATAATGTAGAAACAGGCACAGAGCAAATAGAGGCATTTGCGTCCGACCGTTGCTTTTATGTAATAAACAAATCATCCTCCCCGATTGACCTTGAAATTAACGGAAAAACCCACACCCTGCAACCATTCGGAGTTGAAATATATGGCTAACGAATATGCGGGCGCATATTTCCGCTACGCGTCCGCCTATCCAAGCATCACCTGCCACGGCCAAGGCTTCGCAAGCGAGCACGACCATTTGCATATAAATTCCGCCGGCATATATATGAAGGAATGCCCCGCAAATGTGCATTCCCACGGTGATGGCCGCAAGGATTACTACCTTGCTTATCACTACGGCGGGCATATGATTGTCACCATAGACGGCGTGCGGCATGAGGTAAAACCCGGGGATTTATTTTTGCTCACCCCTGGCCAGCCCCACACCTACTGGTATGTGAACGACGGAAATGTGCAAAATTACTGGGTTCACTTTACAGGATACGCCGCGGATACTTTTGTTAAAATGTTTCGCGCTCATTCACCAGAGCCAATAATTTCCGTTGGTAGATATTTAGACAACACCGCCTTTTTTAACAGAATTATAGACGAACTGGGAATGAAAAACGCCGATTTTCAGATGATGTGCGCTGGGCATTTTACGCAACTTATAGCCACGCTTCTGCGGCAAATGCAAAATAAAAACGCCTGGCGTAACCAGGCGATAATGGGCAGTATTCAATATATCCGTGATAATTTCAGCAAAAAAATCCTTGTTGCAGACCTGGCAAAGCTATCCGACATGACCGTTAAGCGGTTTACCGCTGAATTTCGCAAATACACGGGCGCTTCGCCAAAACAATACATTGTTACTTACCGCCTAGAGCAAGCGATTGGGCTAATTACAGCCCAAAATGCCAGTTTGTGCGAAGCGGCAGAAATGGCTGGTTTTGAAAACCAGATGTACTTCAGCCGAATTTTTAGTAAGTACATGAACATGACACCCAGCCAATACAAGAAAAAATATACCAGCCCCTAAACTTGAGGCTGGTATATTTTTTCTTCACGCAGTTCAAAGGTTTGCGCCGCTTGCTTGTGGTTAGCAAACATCCCACTGCCGCAACCGGCCAGCAATGCCGCGCCTGTTGCACTGGCTTCTTCTATTTTTGGTACATATAGCGGCAAGCCCATGGTGTTGGCTTTGTCTTGCATCCAAAACGGGTTGCTACTGCCGCCGCCTACAACTTTAATGCGCAGGTCATTTTTACCCGCTGCTTTTTGGTGGACTCGCAGCATTTCTACGGAAGTTTTATTTATATCGGTTATTGCCCGCTCCAGTTCGGTGGCTCGTGCATCATTTTTCCCAAGTAGCGCAAACATTTCCTTGCCGCTTAATCCGCTTTTTTCACCTTGGGAAATTGCTTTTGCGATACTGTTGCCACAATTGTTTTCCGTTGTTTGTGTGAAAACACCAGGGCAAACATGGCTGTCCATAAAGGCGAACGCGTCTGTTATCGGCGGTTGAGGAGTGTCGTAAAAACTAGCCATCATCTCAAATGTGCCAAGCACGTTTATAGCATCGCCTGGGTTTACGCAGCCCGCGGCAAACGCGGCACAAAGGTAGTCATGGCCGCCAGCGAACACGGGTGTGCCCATTGGCAAGCCAAAATCATTTGCCACTTCTCCAACAAACGCGCCGCTTTGCACAAGATGGGGTATTGGTAATTTGTATTCGTCAACAAACGCCCGCCAGTTTTTGCCCGTGCGCATTTCCACAATGGAAAATGACCCAGCGGTGGAAATATCGTTCACCATTTTTCCGCTTAGGCGGTACGCAATGTAATCGCCTACAGAAAGCAGGGCTTTCACCTGCCTAAATAAATCCGGCCGCGTATGGGAAAGATGCGCCAGGTAAATGCCGTCGTGGTAGTAATCCTTAGGATAGCCGCAGGTTGAGAAATATTCTTCTTCCGACAAATTAGGCATTGGCCCATCCCATGGCGGCAAGTCTATTTGCGGGATTATATCGCCATTTTCGTCCAGCATAATAGCGGCACTGCCCATTGTGGAAACGGCCATGCCTTCAATTTTCACGCCAGGGATTTGAGCCAGCGCATTTTCACACAGTGATTTTATGGCGTGCATTATTGCGTTACCATTAAAACTGCCGCCCTGTCGTATGTTAGTTGGTAGCGTGGAAAGCGCAAGAGTTATGCCGTTTGCGTCCAGCACAATACATTTGACATTGGTGTTGCCCATGTCAATTCCCATTACTGCCATTACATTTTACCTTGGTTCTGGAAGAGTCTTACCATTGCGTCAATATTTTCGGCAGGTACGTCACCTGGTATGCCATGGGTTGGCGCAATAATCAAGCCGCCGCCCTTGCCCATTACTTCCATTATCTCTTTCGTCTTTTTTATAACGCCCTCAGGTGTTTCAAATGGCAGCATTTGCTGGGTGCTAACACCGCCCCAGAAGGACAATTTGCCATGGTACAGCCGCTTCGTCTCGTGGATATCAAAAATTTCCGGCTGGAAGGTCTGATGGGTGTTCAACCCGATTTCAACTAGGTCGGGGTAAATTTCCCAAATATCGCCGCAGGAATGCTGCATTACAAAGCGGCCTTTTTCCTTGGCGCGGGCGTACATTTTTGCCAGTGGTGGTTTTATGAATTTGCGCCACATAGCCGGGCCCATAATCAAGCCTTGCTGCTGTCCCCAGTCGTCACCAAAAAATATAGCGTCGAAGTCATATTCCAAGTACAGGTCAATCACTTCCAAGTTAAACTCGACAATTTTGTCAAGCAGCTCATGGACAAAATCTGGGTCGGTGTGCATATATATTAGAAGATTTTCCATTCCGCATAAAGTCCACGCCCGCTCGAATAGGGAGAAGCCAATGCTGCCGCAGGTGAAGCGGTCGCCACCCCAGGAGAACATTTGCTCGCAGTTTTGGCGGATGCGGTCTGTTGGGACTTTTGGCAGGGTGTACTTGCTCATGTCCGGCTCTGGGATAACCAAGTTTTCTACCACGCCGATATCTTTGTCTACAGTGCGATTCCATATTACGCCGAAATCGTCTTTATAGTAGTTTTCGCGGTCAGGCATGGGTGCTGTACCACCGTCATAGTAGGCAGAAACCAAGTGACCACCCCAGTTATGACCGAAGTTTGGGTCGTTGTAGAACTCTACCATTTTTTCGTGGGCGGCTTGGGTTAGGCCTATGTCGTAGGGGATGAAATCGGTTTCTTGGAATGTGATTGCTGCAATTACGCGTTCTCGTTTTGTCATGTTAAAACCTCCAATTTTTCTAAAACAAGTTCCTTAACACAATCGTATCCGGCTTTGCCGTACCCCTTTGGGTCGTAGGCGTTGGGGTTTTTGCCCAAATACGCCTTTACTCCATGGGAATACGCCTGCCGCAGTTCTGTTGCAAAATTCACTTTGCAAATGCCTTCCTTCACACACTCCCGCACTGCCTGGGCAGAAAGCCCAGACGCGCCGTGCAAAACAAGGGGTACATCTACCTGCTTGCGTATTTCTGATAGCCGTTTTACATCTAGCACAGGTGTACCGCTATATATGCCATGGGCAGTGCCAATGGCAATAGCCAAAAAACCAACGCCGGTTTTGGCAACAAACTCCGCTGCTTCGGCTGGGTTGGTGTAGGCATTTTCGGCCTCGTGGTCGTCTTCCTTGCCGCCTACGCTGCCCAGCTCCCCTTCAACGGGAATATTGCCAGCAAACTTTACAACCTGGGCGGTTTGTGCAATATTTTCCGCCAACTCAAATGGCGAACCATCATACATAACAGACGTGTAGCCTGCTTGTATTGCTGCCATGGCAAGCTCTGGACTGTTCCCGTGATCCAGGTGCAGGGCAATAGGAATACTCGCGTCCTGGGCCAAGGCTGCCACCATTGCGGCAAAAATCTTCGGCGTTGCATAACCCAAGGTAGATGGTGTAGTTTGCAAAATAATTGGCGCGTTGGCCAGCACGGCGGCATCTATTACAGCCTGCACCATTTCCATATTTTCGATATTAAACGCACCTATGGCTGTTTGTGTAGCCTGGGCGTTTTGCAACATTTCTATAGGGGAAACAAGTGGCATACTACACCTCCGATAATTCTTTAATCGGGTAAATGGTAACGCCCTGCACCACCCTGTTAACCAGGCCGCTTGGGGATGGGTTATCTGTTGGCACACCATGGGCAATAGATGTATACAGTGCCAAAAGTTGCAAAAATACCAGCCCCTGCATGGCAGATGCAAGTGGCGAGAATGGAGTGTACGGCACAGTTAAATCTGCCGCCTTTGTATCATCGTTGGGGTGGATTGCTACAATTTTATTTGTTGTCCTTTGCGAACACAGTTCATTAAACAAGTCTAAGTCGTATTTCCTGGTATGGTTTCGAGTGGCTATAAGATGTACTGTTAGGGTTTTGGGAGTCATAACCGTTTTGGGCCCGTGGCGGAACTCCAGGGAGTTATTGCTGCCAGCTACAACTGCGCCGTTTGTTAATTCCATCATTTTTAGCGCACCTTCTTGGGCCAGGCCTTCCATTGCTCCGCTGCCCATGTGCCATGCACGGTCAAAACCCCAGCTTGCACATTCTTCGGCCAGTTTAGCATAGGCCGCGCCACGGTGCTCCATCTCTTGAGCCAGGGCACTGATTGTAGTTTGTAAAACGCTAAAGGGGTTGAAAAATGCGTCTGCCGCCAAAATCATACTGGACACGCTGCTGGTCATGGCAAAGCCTTTGTCGTTTGTGCCCTCGGGCATTACAAGCACTAGACTTTTTTTAGATGCTCGCGTTATATTCGCAAGTTTGCTTTCACCATCGCAAACAATGGCTACCTCGTATAAATCCTTTATTATTTTACGGGCATATTCCACTGCTGCAACAGACTCTGGGCTATTGCCAGAACGGGCGAAGGAAATAAGCAGCGTTGGCCTGTCCGACATCAAATGCAATTTTGGAGCAGATACAAGGTCTGTAGTGTGAATCGCCTCGCAAATCCGGCTCCTGCCTTCCGATGCAAACCCTGCCGCTATGCGCCCCACAAAGCCAGAACTGCCCGCACCCGTTAAAATTATTCGCAGGTCTTTAACCGATGGTATGCTGCGCCAAAATTTTGCTATTGCTTCCATGTTGTCATTTAAGTACGTATCCAGCGCGCGCCACATGGCAGGCTGGTGCGCAATTTCCGCTGCGGTATGTCCGCAGTTTTTTTCTTGGAAAAAGCTAGCGGATTGACCATAAAATTGATCTATTGACATATGTTCGCCTCCTTTTCTTATTTATTATACACACAATTGTAATATCACGCTATGGCTTGTCATATAAATATTCGTATGAAGGGCGGTGGCAAAATGTTATTTCAATTTGTTGGAGCGGCAGCGGTGATAGTGGGTACATCGGGGCTTGGTATGTACTATGCGGCAAGGGAAGGTTTTCGCGCAAACGAGCTACTCGAACTTAAAAAGGCATTACTAATATTATCTAGCGAAATCGAGTATATGCGCGCGCCACTAAACATGGCCTGTGCCAATATCGCAAAACGCACCGAAAACACAACCGCTACCCTATTTGGCGAGTTTGCATTAGGCCTGGATACAGGGGAAGGCGAAACTGCATACCAGGTATGGCTAACGGCCATGGCCGCTATAAAAGAACAGTCATTTCTAGTAGAAGAAGATATGACCATTTTAGACGGATTTGGCAAAACCCTGGGCTATTTGGACAAGCATATGCAAAAAAATGCCATAGATTTTGCGATAGATTACATCGATGAAAAGGTTACAGAATTGCAAAACAAAAACAGTAAGAACAAGCGTATGTACCGCAGCCTTGGCATTATTTGCGGGCTGCTTATATCTGTAATTCTTTGGTAGAAATATACTTTGGAGGTAAGTTAAATGGATATTGGCGCATTATTTCAAATTGCCGCAGTAGGTATTTTGGTGGCGGTGCTAAACCAGGTGCTAATCCGTGCCGGGCGCGAAGAACAAGCCATGATGATAAGTTTAGCAGGTATAGTACTGGTGCTTTTTTGGGTGATACAGTATGTTAACGACCTGTTTACAGAGGTGCAGACTATATTTAATTTGTGATTTCATCCCGAAAATATTCTAATAACAAATCCACAACACGGCCATAACTTTGCACGCCGTCCTGCTGCCGCTGGGCACGCAGGTACGCATCATTGGCCGCGCGAGAAACTTCTGCCAAAGTGCCCTCAAACTGCTGCCAGTATTCCCAATTGGCGCGGCGGTCTATTTGCGCATATCGGCATAATGTGGCCATAATTCTGGCATGGGCATCCCTATCCACCCTATGCAACTGCCCAGCGGCATAAGACAAAGCCAACATGGCAGAGGAATACATAAAACATGGGTGCTCGCTGTGGTGGCCTACAAGCCACGCAATAAAGTTAGCTTCATCTTCTCGCATTATGCCCCTAAAATGCGCCAGTTCGTGTAGCATTGTAGCAGGAATATGATAGTCCATAACATGCACATTTACATGGGGCTCCAGCGTCCATGGCGTAAAAACCCCAACAATACGCAGCCGCGACATAAAATGAGAATACAAAATTGGCTTGGTATGTGGCACAAAGCCCCGTAGTACAGGCCATTTTTCGCCTGCATCACGGAAGATTACTCGCGCTTCGCCAGACAAGGCAGCCCAGCTATTGGCAGATACCACCATGTGACCGTATTCGTTGCGCTCTACCTGGGCAGACAATCCATTAACCTGGGCGACAATAATTTCAGTAAGTGCCGCCAACTCCCATGCATAGGAAGGACGGGGCTGCAGGCCAATAGTTTCACCAAAAGGTACACGGGCATAATTAAGCCCCGCACCCAAGGTGAACATAAACCACAAAACCCCCACAGTACAAGCAGTATTTACCGCCAAACGTGCAAAAGCCCTGCGATACAACTCATATACTATATAGCAAAGCAGCCCCAATGGCACTAAAACAATTAAAAACTGGAACATAGAAAAAGGAAGATATCCAAACACCCGCCCGTATGTTTCCGTCAAAAAACGGTACAAGCCCATGGAAAACCAGCGTTCTACCATATGCGGGTTACGGTGCCCCAGCCATGTAATAAATATTGAAAAGGGTACAAGCAGCACGCACCACAAACGTTTTTGCTTAAATATCATCATAAAAAACTCCTTTCATGGTTACGGTAATTATACCACAAACAGACTGCAAGCAAATTCAACTGGTAACCAGATCCAACCAGTTGACACAAAAAACAAAAATGTGTTACCATGTCCTTTATACTATATCTAGGACGTGAAAATCATGGAAAATAAAATAACCACCCATTCACAGGCACTGCGTTGTATGCGCACAATTATTGCCAATGTAGAAAAAATAATCGTAGGCAAGCAGTATGCCGTTTCCCTAGTGGTTACAACCCTGGCTTGCCGCGGCCATGTACTTATAGAAGACGTGCCCGGCGTTGGTAAAACCAGCCTAGTAGCCGCCCTTGCACGCTCGGTAAACGGTAGCTACAAACGTATCCAGTTTACGCCAGATATTATGCCAAGCGATATCACTGGCTACTCGGCCTTTTCGCCCAAAACAGGGGAGTTTGAGTACCGCCCAGGCGCGGTAATGAGCCAGTTTGTACTGGCAGATGAAATAAATCGTACATCCCCCAAAACCCAGTCCAGCTTGCTTGAGGTAATGGAAGAAAACCAAGTAACCGTAGATGGCATGACACACCAAGTGCCAAGCCCATTTATGGTACTTGCTACCCAAAACCCTGTAGATTATTTAGGAACATTCGCCCTGCCCGAAGCCCAGCTTGATCGCTTTTTTATGCGTATTTCCCTAGGCTATCCAGATGAAAATGCCGAAGGTCGTATGCTAGAGCGTTTCAAAGGCCGTAACCCCCTGGAAACCCTGGGCGCAGTAGCCGAAGGCGAACATATAATACAAGTGCAGGAATTAACCGAGCAAATTCATGTAGACCCTGAAATAAACAAATTCATAATAACAATAACCCGCCTAACCCGCGAAAACCCCGACGTGCAACTGGGCGCAAGCCCACGCGCCAGCATTTGTCTATATCGCGCCAGCCAAGCATGGGCCCTGTATGAAGGCCGCGACTATGTAATACCCGACGATGTTATACAAATGGCACCCCATGTATTAAGCCACCGTATTCTAATGCGGCAGGAAGCCAGCCTTAGGAAAATTGATGTAGACAATGTACTCGATATGGTAATAGAGCAGGCCTCTCGTGGCATTATCCCAAGGAGATAAAAATGGGAGCTTTTGCCAGATTAAAGGGGTATATTAAGTCACGACACACACTAACCAACCGTATTTTATATGGTATAATTTTTGTGGCAGTTTGGGCATATGCCTGGACAAGCGGCGAAAGGCTTGCCTACCTTACGGGGCTGGTCTTTTTTGTAGTACCTGCGGCCTCGTATCTTACAACATACATTCTGCTACGCTGCTTAAAAATTGCCCAAAAAGTACCAACAACAATTGTAAAATTGGAACAAGGCGAAATTAGAATACGCATGAAAAACCCTACCCCCCTACCCTTCGCAAGGTTGGAATGCACCCTTTTTGGTAATGATTTTGCTATCGAAACACAAACATCCCTTCAACTTGCCGTAGAGCCATTCAAATCTGTGGAGGGGTGTATTCCCTTTAAGGCACTGTATCGTGGCGAATACAACCTGGGGCTAGACTCTGTTGTGGCAACGGACTTTGTTGGGCTTTTCCGCCTAACGCGCAAGTTCGACCACCGAGCAATATTAAAGGCACTGCCCCGCATTATCGACTTTTCCAACATCCCACTTTCTGTGGCACTAGTTGCAGAGGCCAGCAGCAAATTCGACATACGGGACGAGGACTATTCCGTTATTTCAGATATTCGCCCATATGTGCCAACCGACTCTATAAAGCGGGTACACTGGAAACTAACCGCCAAGCGCAACGAGTGGATGGTAAAGATATTCCAGTCCAACGCCCTGCACCATATGAATATAGTTGTAGACAACCTGCGCCTTTACCTAACAGAAGAAGAAGTACTAACCCTGGAAGACAGTATAATTGAAGCCGCACTGGGGCTAGCTAAATTTTGTCTAAACTCCGGTATGCCCGTAGACTTTATTATTACCGATAACCACCGTGCCCGCGCACTGCATCCAGGCGGCTTCGAAGCCATATACAGCCTGGCAAGCGACATGGTATTTGAAGAAACACCAAACCTAGACCCTGTAGCCGCATTAGCACAACTGTTAAACGACTCCAGCGGCAACGTGAACAGTGTAATTTTTACCACTCGCCTAACAGCAGAGCTATACGAACGCATGGTAAACGCCCAAAACCGCGGCAACTACACGGCCATTATGTACTTCGTCACCCCAGAGCCAGACAATGAGAGCGAACGAATTTATGCAATACTAGAAGAAGGCAATATGCCTTGTTATAAGGTGGTGCAATAAGTGCAGCTAGTCAAAGAGAAAGTTTGGGCAGACTATGCCTTTTGCCTGATTATAGGCAGCATTTATTTATACGCTCTAACCCGCGCAATTTTTGCGGCAACACTAATACGCTTACCAAACGGTGCACTGGCCAGCATTGCCATTGCGTCCATAATTATTTTCATGGTCGCGCTATACAATAAACTTACCAGTATTATTAGCCTGGTGGTGCTGGGCTTAATTATCGTGTATTTTGGCTATATCTGGTACAGTTCTACATATTATGCATTGCACCCGCGGCTTGAGCATTATCAGATGGTTGTGCAAATGATAAGCGGGCAAGTGCCCTTCCATGCAGACCTTGGGCGTACCATAGTTTGGATAGTAAGTATGTTACTGGCCATTATTGTAGTTGTATTTATGCTGCACAAATATACATTTACCCTGCTGGCCACTGTTGGTATTGCTATTTTTGTTTTCTCATGGGGGCCTGGTTTTAGCCGTGACGAGACGGCTTTTTTACTATTCCTTTTCGCGTTTTTTGTCTTGCTTGTCCGAAAAATGAACCGCTCTGTTGCACTGTCTTTTAGGCTTGCGCCCCTTTGCGCCTTTGTAATTATTTTATTAAATATGCAATTGCCAAACAGTCATGATTTGTTTGTGCGCCGCAATTTCAACCAGACATTTTCCAATGTAATGTATGATTTGGGCGATTTCATGTTCGAAATTTTTAACCCCACCCATTTTTCCTTCCATTCCACTGGCTTTAGTGGCGCGGGGGGGCGGCTTGGTGGGCCTGTAACATTATCCAATCGGGCGGTAATGGACGTGGCCGCGCCAGGCGGCACATACCTTGCGGGGGCAATAAGCAATACTTTCACAGGATTTTCCTGGATACAAACGCTAGAAGATGGAGATATCTACACCCACGACCTACCCCCAAGCCAATTCGAGATGCTGGAAACAGCCGCGGCGTTAATTCGTGGCGCAACCATTGCCCACGAGCGGGCCAGCATCACATCCCTTGCTTTTTCTGATGAAGTTTCTGCCATGGACTACGGCTACCTTTTAATGCGCAACTTCCCTGTTATTGGCATTGTTTCAAACGGCAGATATTTCCTGCATAGCTATCTGCCTATAGACACGATGGATGTTACCATTGGCCGCCAGCGCACAGGCACAGTTTTTATGCCACAAAACGCATGGGGGTTAGAGTTTACACGCCCTGGCCTAAACTATTTACACGCTCTCGAGATTATGCCAAGCGGCGACCAGCAAGTACCCTACCTTATGTCACGTGACACCGTGTACCGCCAGCATTTTTTGAATGTTAACCCTGGGCTGACGTTTGTCCAACATATGTTGCGCCAATCATATCCAGGTTTGTACACTGGGCGCGTAGACACGCCGCTGTTCCAAAATGTAACCTTTGGTGGGCAAATTGTTGGCCTAGAGCCTAGCAATTCGGGCTGGCTTCATATCGACCAGCGTTCAACCTTGCTTGTTGCAGGCGAAAATGTTTTGCGTCGGGAAGATATTCCAGAAGGTGCAGTTATATTTTCTGCTGAAGCCGGGTCACATAGCGCATTGCTTGATGGCTACTATGTAAGAAATGGTGGTAGAGAGGAAGCCGGCACTTGGTTTCAAGTACCGCGGCTGGATATGACCGAAGAAGATATAGCGAACGAGACATATCCAGAAAACTTTTCTGTATCAGATGGTATTGTGCGCGAAAATATATTTATCGATATGTTTACACCCGCATTTGAAAGTACAGTAAATTCAAACATTGCCCCAGAAATAGACGGCTTTCGCAGTCTAACCGAGTTTGGCGTGGCTGAAATGCAAGTGCTATTCGATATTTTTGCTGGTTCGATAGACGGCTCTGGCAGTCAAATCTTAGACATTTACCACGAGGCATATCTTATGCACTGGCTGGATATGTTTTCTTACCAAGTTTTGGCGGAATACGCGTACCAAGTACGCCAGCATTTTATGGATATACCCGATATCGTGCCCCAGCGGGTGTTTGATCTAACCCACGAAATTATTGCCGATGCAACAAACGATTTCGACCGCATAATGGCAATTCGCAGATATTTATTGCAGTTCCCATACACCCTACAGCCAGACCATGTGCCTAGAGATGTATGTTTTGTAGACCACTTCCTATTCGAAGGCCGCGAGGGCTACTGTACGTATTTTGCCTCTGCAATGGCTATTATGTCACGTATTGCAGGTGTCCCTTCCCGCTACGTAGAGGGCTTTGTACTGCCACAATCCCACCCCGGCGGTCAAGAGCCCATTACCGTTACCAACCGCATGGCCCACGCCTGGGTAGAGGTGTATCTGGAAGGTTTCGGCTGGGTTATAGTAGAAGCAACCCCCGCATACGCCATGAGAGAAGAGCCGCCGCCGCCAGTAGCCCCCGCATTACCAGATGCAGGCACATGGCACGCAGGCGACTACCGCATGGGCGACCCAGAAGTACCCATGTACGACTGGGGATACCGTGCTGTAGACCAAATGGGCGTTGTAGGCGGTATCCGCCCAGGTGAAGGCTCGGGTGAAATGCGGGAGTTTAGCATCAACTGGGCTATTTGGCTGCCAATTGCCGCCGTGTTACTGCTGCTTGTATATCTGCTGTATAAATATTGGTATGTAATTTTTGCGGCGGCCAGGGTACGCGCCCTATCCACCAACAAGCAAGTTATTGCATACTTTGCTGCCATTTTTGATATTGTTAACTATTACACCACGCCAGTTTCACCTGGCGAAACACCAAAGGCATATGGCAAGCACAAGGGCAAGCGTTTTGCCTTTGAGAGTGACAGCGTATTTTTTAGGGATTTGATTGCACTGTACAACAAGGCAAAATATTCCCAGCACGCGATATCGGAAGAAGAGCGGCTACTAATGGAAGAAGCCCATGGCACAATGATAAATATGTTAAAAGATATGCGACTGCCAATTGTGTTTTGGTACCTGCGTTATATCAAAAGAGTAGGAGTTGTAAGGCAAACATCATAAGTTAGGTAACAACTTCAAAACATATGTAAGGTATATTGAGTTTTGATGGTTGTATATATGAATATAATGCTTGACTTTTATGTGTATTATGGCATATGATACACATAGCGGTGAAATAATTCGCAATCAGCCCTGCCTATCGCCAAAATGGCGTTGAAGCGTTCGCCATTTCGGCTCTGGCGGGACTGTAGCTCATTGATTTCACTATACATACTAGGGGGTGGGGAATTGGAGAGAGACATTATCTTCGAGCTTAAAAATGTACGCAAGGTGTACAAAATGGGCGAGGAGCGTATTGTCGCGCTTGATGATATATCGCTTTCATTCGAGCGGGGCAAGATTTACTGCTTGCTTGGCACAAGCGGCAGCGGCAAGTCTACCTTGCTGAATATGCTGGCGGGTTTAGAGAAACCTACAAAGGGCAGCATAAAATTTTTGGACAAATATCTGGAAGACATGAGCGAGAAACAACTGGCACTGTACCGCCAGCAGTACATCGGTTTTGTTTTTCAGTCTTACAATTTGTTGCCGACACTAACCGCACTGGAAAATGTAACGCTGCCGTTAATATTCCGCCGCGTAGGCAGGTGGAAGCGCAGCAAGGCAGCCTACGCCATGCTAAAAGCCGTGGGCCTTGGCAAGCGATGGCGGCACAAACCCAGCGAGCTTTCTGGTGGCCAGCAACAACGGGTGAGTATAGCCCGAGCCTTTGTAAACAACCCGCAAGTTGTATTTGCAGACGAGCCAACAGGCAACCTGGACACAAAAACAACATATGAAATGATGGACATGATAACAGGCATGGCGCGAGAGCGTAACCAGACATTGATAATTGTAACCCACGATACAGAAATTGCAGTATATGCCGACCAGATAATAAATATCAAAGACGGCAATGTGGATAATATAAAAGATAATATTCCCATTATAAGGAGCGAGGAAGATGAAGAAAATAAAGTTGATAGCAGTAGTTCTACTGGCAGTGGTCATGACACTAACCCTTCTGCCGATAACACAAACTAAGGCGGCCGAGTTACCGCCACCCCTAACACCAGAAGACCATCTCTTTTTGTTGCAAGAGCAGATGCTGCGCTTACAAAATGATATATACCGTATCACTCAGCAGTTAGACGAGATGCCAGACTCACCCACCCCACCGCCAACAACCGTTGTGGACGCACCACACCCACGTATCATCTCCCCCCAACACATAACAGTACAACCTGGCGAAACGGTGGAAATCGACCTTACCCTGCGCAATATTGGTACACGTACCGCGTCAAATGTACTTTCGCAGCTTACAACTAGTGCAGGTGCGCCATTTGTTGTAGAGTTTATTGGCACAACCAACTTTTTCTCTACCATTCCAGAGCGTTCCCAGCGCACAATACGTATCCGCATTACAGTGGAAGCAGACGCAAACCCAGGCACTCATTCGATTGACTTCACCCATCTTTTCCGCAACCAGGCAGGCACAAACCTAAACGCCACCGATAATCTGCAAGTACGCATAGCCGGCGAAGTTCAGGGTCTATCCAATTTAGAGATACGCAATATGACCGCCCCCCATGGGCAAATTGGCGTAGGCCAAACAGCAACAATTTCATTTTATGTACACAACACTGGCCAGGCAGAAGCCCGCAATATTCGTGTAGACGCCGCGCCAGACACCGCTGTTATAGTGCCGGTACAAACTTCCAGCACCCAAACAATAACCAGCCTAGCACCAGGGGCAAGCCAGCGCATGACATTCCATTTTTCGCCACGAGACACAGCGGCCACCCGCAGCTACGCAATCGGTTTTACTGTACGCTATGGCGATACAAGTTTTGAGCAATTCGCGTCCATTAACGTATACAACCCAGAGGAAGAGGATGAAGACGACCGCCTTGCCAACCTGGAGATACGCAACATGACAGTACCCAGCGGCGTTTTTGACGTGGGTGCAGCGGCAAACTTTAGCTTTTATGTACGCAACATAGGCGATGCAGAGGCCAGAAATATTCGCGTTGTTGCCGCGGCAGACAGTGCCGCTGTCGTGCCCGTACAGCATTCCAGCACCCAGGTTATTCCCGTTCTTGCACCAGGTGAAAGCCAGCGCATGACATTCAGCTTTGCGCCAACTAACGCGGCAGATACCCGCAGTTATGCCATCGGTTTTACCGTACACTATGGCGATGAGCAGTTCCAGCAATTTGCCGCGCTAAACGCCTATAACCCAGACCCGGAAGAAGATGAGGACACACCAGGCGGGCGCACACAAATTCCCCGGGTAATAATTTCCCACTCTGCCCCAACGCCACTTGTGCCCAGGGCTGGCCACGAGTTTGTACTGGACGTTACCTTCCGCAACACTTCTGCCACCCGCAGTGTAAATAACGTGCGCATTTTAATGGAAGAAGTGCTGGGCACGAGCATACCCGGCGCAGGATCTCATTTTGCAGGTTTTTCGCCTGTTGGCGGCAGCAATACATTGTTTATAGATTACATTCCGCCCCATGGCGAGTACAGCATGACCTTGCGCTTTACCACCGTTACCGAGGCTAGCCCCGGCGCGCATAGTATGCGCTTCTCATTCGATTATCAAGACCAAGATTTTTATACCCATACCGCAACCGAGGCTATTGCCATTTCTGTTGCGCAAGTAACAAGAATCGAGCTTTCCGATGTACACATTGGCGGGTGGGGTATGCCGCAAGTTGGTATGCCGCTGGACTTTAGCTATAACATAATAAACTCCGGCCGTGTGGATTTAATTAACGTGCGCGTACGGGCCGAAGGGCCATTTGACGTGCAGCAAGCAGGCCGCTTTATTGGGCCATTACGGCACCAGCGCACCACAGGTTTTGACGGGCGGCTTATCCCACTTGAAGGCGGCGAGTTGCAAGGCCGTTTTATAGTGTATGGCGAAGATATGACAGGCGAAATGATAGAAATTTATCACGAGTTTACCGTGTGGGTAGAAGGCGGCTTTGACGATAACTGGACCGAGGGCGGCGGCTTCCATTTTGATGGCGGCGACATGGGCGATATAGGAATGATACGCCCCGAAATGCCTATGGACGATATGCACGCGCGAGCCCAGGCATGGTGTCCGGTAGCTGAAGACATGGTAGAGATTGGTTACACATGCCCAGACACCTATATGTGGGTTTCTTTAGGCAACTGGTGCATGGAAACAGGCGCATGGATACCATACGACACCAGCTTCGATTTTGTAGAATTTATAAGCCGACCCATAGTATGGGGCAGTGCGGCAGCAGTGGGCGGCATTGGCCTGCTGGTTGTAATCATCATAGTAATACGCAAACGCAGCCGATTTAATTTTGACGAAGATTAAAACCTCGGGGCTATGCCCCGAACCCCGCAAGGGGACACTGTCCCCTTGACCCCTATCAATGTCCACTAGCCATATAAATGCAAATCCCAAAACGCGCGTACGCGCGTTTTAAATTAAAGTTTTGATGAAACTTTTCCAAAAGTTTCCGGGGTGCGGGGTGGAGCCCCGTGAAAGGAGCAAATATGCGATTTTTTGATACAATTTCCATGTGCTTGCGTAACTTGGTTAAGCGTAAGTTGCGTACATTTTTGACGCTACTTGGGGTTATGATTGGCACGGGCTCGATTATAATTATGATTTCTCTTGGGCTGGCTACGGATGCGCAGTTTGCCCAAATGATTGAAGATTTAAATTTGAATATGACTGAAATAAATGTTTCGCCCCAATGGGGCGGCATGACTATTTGCCCAGACACAAACCAGATAATAGAGGCCCCGCCCCGGGATTTGACAGACCATAGTGTTGAAGCAATTTCTCAGATACCGGGTGTAATGGTCGCCACACCCATTATGCGTGGCCATTTGGCGTTTCGCAGCGGCAGGTATGCTATGAGCGCAGGCGTTACCGGCATAAGCACAGAGGCAATGTCACTGATGGGATTCGAAACACAGTATGGCCGCCTTTTGCAGGAAGGCGACGGCTTTGCGGCGGTTTTTGGTTCTCATGCCGAAAAGCGATTTTTCGACTTTGGCGATACTGAATGGTGGATGAGTGACCGCTTTTGGGCCAGCCAGTGGGCCGAGGTAGAGACCTTAGTTGATGTAATAAATGACCCAATACGCTTCTATTATGACACCAGTATCCTTTGGCGCGGCCGCCATATGGATGACGAAGATGACGGCGGCATGGATTTTGACGAGGCGTTCCGTGTAATTCGCTCCTTTGACCTTAACGTTGTAGGTGTGTTGGTGGCGGACGAGTTTGAACATTGGAACAACGATGTAATTTACATGGATATAGAAATACTTCGCGCATTAGAGCAAATGGGCAACGACGCTTGGATACGGGAACGCGAAGAGAACGAATGGTGGCCCCAATTTTCTGCCAGAACAGGCCACACAGAGGAAATAACATATCAACAGGTTTTTGTACGTGCCGAATGTATGGACGAAACACGGGAAATTGCACTTGCCATACGCCGCCTGGGTTACAACGCCTGGTTTAACGGCGATATGATAGATTCACAGCGGCGTCAGCAACAGGCCATGCAGGCACTTTTGGCAGCAATTGCAGCGGTTAGCCTGTTTGTAGCGGCAATAAATATCGCCAACACAATGGTAACAAGTGTAACAGAACGTACCCGCGAAATTGGTATTATGAAAGTAATTGGCGCGTCCCTGGCAGACGTGCGCAAGCTGTTTTTAACGGAAGCCGTAACCATTGGGCTGCTTGGCGGGCTATTTGGTATCGGGCTTGCGCTAGGCTTGTCCTATGCGTTAAATAATTTCGATATCGCATTTTTGCAACAGATGAATATGGCACCACCTGTGCGCACCGAAGGTATGCAAGGCGCGGCTGTGTCGCTGATTACGCCATGGCTAATGGGTGTTGCACTGGCTGTGGCTAGTGGTGTTGGACTTATAAGCGGTATTTTCCCAGCCTGGCACGCAACAAGGTTAAGTGCACTTGCGGCTATACGGAATGAGTAGAAGTGGTCAAATTTCTAAGAAACTGTTGAGAAACACCCCCGAAAGCCATGAAAAGAAGATATAATAGAAGAACCATCAAGCGGAAACGGGGAAGAGAAAATGGGATACATCCAAGGAATGGACAGAAATCAACA
>Ga0123355_10003049_pt1 | contig 23868 bp, 20 predicted proteins | sample TergutEmb28metaG_3_FD_89872 | JGI IMG/M metagenome (GOLD analysis project Ga0123355, IMG submission 89872) | Embiratermes neotenicus P1 segment gut microbial communities from Petit-Saut dam, French Guiana - Emb289 P1 | ecosystem: Host-associated > Arthropoda: Insects > Digestive system > Gut ... | reverse complement strand
GCGCACGGCGGTCCGATCGTCGACGGCACACTCGGCTTTCGCGCCAGCGCCTGGTATCGCTCTGACGGCGGCTGGATCAATCGCGTGGACCCGACGACCGGCGCACAGCTCGAGGCCAACTCCAACTATCAGCAAACCGCCATGTTCCGCCTGGCGTTCATCTGGGCGCCGGCGAGCTCGTTCACGGTCGAGCCCAGCGTCATCTACCAGGACTCGAAGAAGCACAACGAAGCGACTTTCTGGCCCGCTTACTCCAATCCCGGGCAGGGTGAGTTCAACACCGCCACCCCCGAGCTGACGCCGGTCGACGACAAGTGGTATCTGCCGGCGCTGAAGCTGCACTGGGATCTCGGCAAGAGCGAGATCATCGCCAACGCGTCCTACTATCACCGTGACGAGATTACCGCCTACCAGGGCACGGTCTACGATCTCGGCTTCTTCCAGCTGCTCGGCTGGTCGAACAATCCGCTGACCGGCGGATTGTCGTGCACCCCCGCTCAGACCTCGCCGCCGTGCCCGTGGTACCCCCTGCTCGATGGCAACGGTATTCACCTGCCGGCGGGCTTCGAGAACTTCCAGACACCGAACCAGATGAGCAACTCGCAGCGCAGCTACGTCGGGGAGCTGCGCTGGCAGTCGAGCGACCCGGCGGCGCGGTTCAAGTGGACGGTGGGGCTGTTCTGGCAGGAGGCGAAGGAGGGCAGCATCGAGGAGCTCAAGGATCCCAACAACCAGATCAATCCGTTGTTCAACGCCCTCTACGGCCAGAACGCGACCGATATCTTCGGACCCTATTATTCCTGTCCGACCGGCGCCGGCTACCCGTACATCCCCGCCTGCGACATCTACTACCTGAACAATCAGACCATCGACAAGCAGTTCGCCGGCTATGGCGAGATCAGCTACAACTTCACCGATCAGTGGCGGCTCACCCTCGGGGAGCGCGTGGCGCATACGACGTTCAACATCACCAGCTACTCGGACGGGCTGGAGAACTACGGGCCGATCAACGGTCCGACCGCCTACAACCGGCCGCGAATCGGCCAGAGCAGCCAGACTCCCAACACACCGAAGGCGAGCCTCTCCTTTCAGATGGATCCGAACAACCTGTTCTACGCCACTTACGCCAAGGGCTTCCGCGTGGGTGGCGGCAACCCCCCGCTGCCGGCCTATTGCACGACTCCCGACGGGGGAGACCTGTACGCCGAGACCGGCCTGAAGGAGGCGCCGCTGACCTACGGGTCGGACTCGACGCAGAACTACGAGATCGGCGCCAAGAACGTGATCGCCCACAACCTGAGCCTCGCCAGCAGCGTCTACTACATAAAGTGGAACAACATCCAGCAGAGCATCTACGTTGCCGGCAGCTGCGGGCTGCAGTTCATCGACAATGTCGGCACCGCGGTCTCCAGGGGCTTCGACCTGCACGCTGACCTGGCGCTCGAGCCGCTGTATCTCGACGTCGCGGTGGGTTACACCGACGCGCGGTTTTCCGAGGATTCGCCAATCCGCAACTCGGCGGGTCAGCCGCTGGTGCGCTCCGGCAATGCCATCTCGGGTCAGGCGGTCATCAATGGCGCGCCCGGCTCGAGTCCCCCCTGGGACATCGCGATCGGCGCCGAGTACCGCTTCCATCCCTGGCAGCACGAGGCATTCATACGCGTGGACTGGACCTACCAGAGCCGCAATCCCTGGCTGGCGGCGATCCAGGATCCGGCCAGCTCGCAGTATGTGCAGGGTCAGGTGCCGGCGGTCTATACCCTGCCGGCGACCAGCTTCACGTCCCTGCGCGCCGGGGTCAACCTCGGGGAATGGCAGGTGTCGGCCTTCATGGACAATGTGTTCGACTCGCACACGGTCCTCAACTACCAGATGAGCCAGTTCGACAGCTACGCATACGGGCTCGGGTTGCCCGCGCCCACTGTGCAGCAGAACCAGTACACCTACCGGCCGCGCACGGTAGGCGTTACCGCGACCTGGCGCATCGGACACTAGCGAGGGCGCCTCGAGACCAGCGTTGCCCGCTCAGCGCCTCGCAGGCGCGCAGCGCGTCGGCTGGCGCAACGGCACATGCCTTGCGCACCGAGGTGCGCAGCGCGCACCAACAGTGGTACCGTGGCCGCCGCATGCCCGAAGGCAACCTGTCCGCGACTGCGGCCGCCGCCGGAGCGGATTCCCGTAGCGAGAAGCTGAACACCCGCGCCGCCGGCGTGGTCGGGCTGGCGGTGCTGTTGAGCCGCATCCTGGGACTGGCGCGCGAGCAGATTTTCGCGGCCCTGTTCGGGGGCGGGCGGGTGATGGACGCGTTCACCATCGCGTTTCGCATCCCGAACCTGCTGCGTGACCTGTTTGCGGAAGGCGCGCTGTCGACCGCCTTCGTCACGGTGTTCGCGCGCACCGCGGCGCTCGAGGACGACGCGGCGGGCTGGCGACTTGCCAACAAAGTGGCGACCCTCGCCATCGTCTCCCTGAGTGGGATCACGGTGCTCGGCATCGTGTTCGCCCCCTGGCTGGTGGCGCTGCTCGCCCCGGGGTTCGATCCCGCCAAGGCGGTACTCACCGTGACCCTCACCCGGGTCATGTATCCGTTCATCCTGCTGGTGTCGCTTGCCGCGCTGGTCATGGGGATGCTGAACGCGCGCAACGTGTTCGGCATCCCGGCCCTGGCCTCGAGCTTCTTCAACATGGGTTCGATCGCGACCGGGGTGCTGCTCGGCTACTGGCTCGATCCGCACTTCGGTCAGCGCGCGATCCTCGGACTCGCCGTCGGCACGCTGGTCGGCGGCAGTCTGCAACTGCTGGTGCAGCTGCCGGCGCTCAGGCGCGCGGGTTATGGCTTCCGTCCCGACTTTCACTGGCGTGACACCGGTGTGAGCGCGATCCTGCGCCTCATGGGGCCGTCGGTGATCGCCGCGAGCAGCACGCAGGTGAACGTGCTGGTGAACTCCGTGTTCGCCTCGAAGCTCGGCGACGGGCCCACGTTCTGGCTCACCGTGGCGTTCCGCCTGATGCAGCTGCCGCTGGGGATATTCGGCGTCGCGCTCGGCACCGTGGCGCTGCCGCTGCTGGCGCGCATGGCGGCCACGGGCAACACCGGGGCATTCCGCAGCGAGCTGGCGCGCGGCATGCGGCTCGCCTTCCTCATGACCATTCCGGCGGGCATCGGCCTCATGGTGCTGGCCGAACCGATCATTTCCGTGCTCTATCAGCACGGGCGCTTCGGTGTCCACGAGACCGCGGAGTCTGCCGGCGCACTGCGCTTCTACGCCATCGGCCTGTGCGGCTACGCCGCGCTCAAGGTGCTCGTCAACGCTTTCTACGCCATCGACCGTCGCAAGACGCCGATGGTGGTGAGCTTCGTGGCCGTGGCGCTCAATCTGTTGCTCAACTGGCTGTTGACCATGCGCCTCGGCTGGGGCGCCCGCGGGCTGGCGCTGTCCACCGCCTGCGTCGCCAGCAGCAACTTCCTTATCCTCTACTTCCTCATGCGCTCGCACCTCGGCCGCCTCGAGTCGCGGGCGATGTTGACCCTGTTGACGAAGGTGGCGCTCGCCTCCGCCGTGCTGTTCGCGGTCTGCTGGGCAGGGATGCATTTCCTGCTGGCGGACTGGGCGGTGCAGCCTTTCTGGCCGAAGTCGCTCGCTCTGCTCGCTGTCATCGTCGTCGCGGCTGCCGCGTTCTTTCTCTGTGCCAGCGCGCTCGGCATCCGCGAGGTCAACGACATCGTGGCCGCCGTGCGCCGCCGACTGCGGCGGTAGCAACGCAGCGCGCGTCGTTCAGCGCTGCATTGCCGAGGCAAACCCGATGCACGCCGCCAGGATCCGCTCCAGCACGGCGCGCATTGGGGCGGCGAACGCCTCGTCGTAAGGACACGGCCAGTTGTCGGGGCGGACTTCGCCCTGCGGCTCGTGCAGGTAGCCGCGGCAGGCGAGCTCCATCTGCAGCGCGTGCACGCCGTCCTGCGGACGGCCGTAGTGCCGCGTGGTATAGCCGCCCTTGAAGCGGCCGTTGGTCACGCGCGTGAAGTGGGTGACATCACACAGCCGCGCGACACGCTCGGTCAATTCCGGGGCGCAGCTGGCGCCGTCAAACGTGCCGATGTTGAAGTTCGGCAGCGTGCCGGTGAACAGCCGCGGTATCCGGGAGCGGATCGAGTGACAGTCGTACAGCACGATTACCGGGTGCCGGGCGCGCAGCCGCGTGATCTCCGCCTGTACCGCGCGGTGATAGGGATCGAAGTACGCGCTGCGGCGTGCGGTCACGTCCTGCGCCGACAGCGTGGCGCCGCCGCGATACAGCGGTTCGCCGTCGAAGGTGGTCGCGGGGCACAGCTCGGTCGTGGTCAGTCCCGGATACAGCGACGCGCCCGAGGGGTCGCGGTTGGGGTCGATCACGGTGCGCGATACGGTGGTGCGCACCACGCTCGCATCGAGACGCCCGGCGAAGGTATATAGCCGCTCGATCCACCAGTCGGTGTCCTTGCGGGCGAGCCACGGAGAGACGAGGGCGTTCGCGATGCCCCCCGGGATGTCCGTGCCGGTGTGCGGCATGCACAGCAGCAGCGGCGCGGATCCCTGCCGCACCGTGAGCCACGGCGCCTCGACTTGGTCGCTCATGCGCGCTTACCGGTGATGGCTGCGTCGCCCTCAGATATTCAATAATAATGTACCGCTATGGCGAGCCTGTGGTTTGAGTCGGCGCTGCTGCCGTCCGGTTGGGCGCGGCAGGTACGGATCACGGCCCGCGGCGCGTGCATCGAGCGCGTAGCGACCGGCACCCCGGCGCAACCCGGCGATGAGCGGCACGCCCTCGCGCTCCCCGGGCTGCCGAATGTCCACAGCCACGCATTCCAGCGCGGACTCGCCGGACTCACCGAGCGGCGCGGGCCGGGCGCGGACAGCTTCTGGAGCTGGCGCGAGCTGATGTATCAGTTCGTCGAGCGCATCGGACCCGAGGAGCTCGAGGCGATCAGCGCGCTGTGCTTTGCGGAAATGCTCGAGGCCGGATTCACACACGTCGGTGAATTCCACTACCTGCACCACGACCGTGACGGCACGCCGTTCGCCGACGCCGGCGAGCTGGCAGTACGTATTGCCGCGGCCGCCGAACTGACCGGCATCGGACTCACGCTGCTGCCGGTGTTCTACGCACACGGCGGCTTTGGTGGTGCCCCGCCCGCGCCCCGGCAGCGGCGCTTCATCAGCGACCCGGAAGGCTTCGCCCGCATCCTCGAGGCGTGCCGGCGCGCGGTGCGTCCGCTCGCCGGAGCGAATGTCGGGGTGGCGCCGCACAGTCTGCGCGCCGTCACCCCGCCGGAGCTGTCCGCGGTGGTGGGACTCGCGCGCGCGGGCCTCATCCACCTCCACGTCGCCGAACAGGCGCGCGAGGTCGAGGAATGCGTGGCATGGAGCGGACGGCGCCCGATCGAGTGGCTCCTCGAGGTGCAGCGCGTCGATGAGCGCTGGTGCCTGGTACACGCGACGCATGCGACCGAGGAGGAGCTCGCGGGCATCGCCGCCCGTCGGGCGGTGGTGGGCCTGTGTCCGATCACCGAAGCGAATCTCGGGGACGGCATTTTCCCCGCGAGCCGCTTCCGCGCCCACCAGGGCCGCATCGGCATCGGCAGCGACTCCAACATCATGCTGGATGCTGCCGGCGAGCTGCGCACGCTCGAGTATTCGCAGCGCTTCGCGCACCAGGCGCGCAACGTGCTCGCGTGCGGCGCCAACGCCTCGACCGGCCGCAGCCTGTTCGAGGCGGCGCTCGCCGGCGGCCGGCAGGCGCTGCAGCCGCCGTCCGCGCCGGCCGCCGCGGGACTCGCGCCCGGAGCCTCGCTCGATCTCGTCACGCTGACGCCGGGACACGCTGCGCTCCTCGACAGGGAGGGCGACGAGCTCATTGACAGCTGGATTTTCGCCGCCGGCCGCGAGGCGATCGACTGCGTGTGGCGCGCCGGCGAGCGGGTCGTGAGCGGCGGACGCCATCGCAGCCGCGATGCAGTCGTAGCGCGTTACGCGCAGGCGCTGCGCAGATTGCGGGCATGATGCGGCGGTGCGGCACAGCGGGGTGGAGCGGGAAGATGTTAACATTAGCGGCTTTCACCCCGGGGCGTTGGCAGGCGCCGCAGGGCAGCGGCGCAGCTGCGAAAGGTTAGGGATATGGCACTCAAGATCATGATTCTGGGCGCGAACGGCTTCATCGGCAGCGCGCTCACCGACGCGATCCTGCGCAAACGTCCCTGGGAGGTCTACGGCATGGACCTCGCGGACAACAAGCTCGGTGACCTGCCGGACAACGACCGCTTCCACTTCGTCGAGGGTGACATCACCATCAACAAGGAGTGGGTGGAATATCACGTCAAGAAATGCGACGTGGTGGTGCCGCTGGTGGCGATCGCCAACCCCGCGCAGTACGTGACCCATCCGCTGCGGGTGTTCGAGCTCGACTTCGAGGCCAACATCGACGTCGTGCGCCAGTGCGTCAAGTACGGCAAGCGCCTCATCTTTCCCTCGACCTCCGAGATCTACGGCATGTCGCCGGACGCGGTGCTGGACGAGGAGTCGAGCCCCCTGGTCTACGGGCCGATCAACAAGCAGCGCTGGATCTACGCCGCCAGCAAGCAGCTCCTCGACCGCGTGATCTACGCCTACGGCGTGCGCGACAGCCTCGACTACACCCTGTTCCGGCCGTTCAACTTCATCGGCCCCAATCTCGACAACGTCGAGGAGCCCAAGGAGGGCAGCTCGCGTGTCTTCACCCAATTCCTCTCCAACGTGCTCTACCGGCGCCCCATCAAGCTGGTCGACGGCGGCGGCCAGAAGCGCTCCTTCACCTACATCGACGACGCCGTCGAGTGTCTGCTGACCATCCTCGAGAACAGGGACGGCTGCGCCAGCCGCAGGATCTTCAACATCGGCAACCCCTTCAACTGCATCTCGATCCGCGATCTCGCGCAGCGCACCATCCGCATCGCCCAGGAGTTTGCGGTGCTGCGCGACAACGCGCGCGCCACGGAGATCATCGACGTGTCCGCGGGCGAGTACTACGGCAAGTACTATCAGGACATCCAGGTGCGCGTACCCAACATCGAGGCGGCGAAGCGCGATCTCGGCTGGTCGCCCACTACCGACATGGACACCGCTATCCGCCGCACCATCGAGTTCTACGTGAAGCAGGAAGGGTTCGGTACCCGCGCCGCAGCGATGGCGGCCATCTAGTTGATGGGAAAAACTGGCCTGCGGCCGTTTTTTGGACACTGGCTACGTTGCCGCCGGCAAAAGGCGTGGCTTTTGGCGGCTGCGCAGTGCCATAGCATATGCAACGCGCGCAAGTAGGCCAGGGACAGTGCCCGCGCGCGCCCGGATGGCTGCCGTGGCTGGCGCTGGCCCTCGCCTGGTTCGCGACCATCCAGGTGCGTCCGATGCTCGATCCGGACGAGGGCCGCTACGCGGAGATTCCGCGGGAGATGCTGGCAAGCGGCGATTGGGTGACGCCGCGCTTCAACGACCTCAAGTACTTCGAGAAGCCGCCGCTGCAGTACTGGACGACGGCCGCGGCGTACGCAAGCTTCGGGCTGCACGAGTGGACCTCACGTCTGTGGTCGTTCGGCCTTGCTTTCGCCTGTCTGCCGCTCGTTTTCGCCTGGGTGCGACGCCAGTACGGAGTCGGCAGCGCGCTCACCGCGCTCACGGCGCTCGCGGTGAGCCCGCTCTTTCTGATCATAGGACATCTGAACCTGCTGGATGCCGCGTTCACCTTCTGGCTCACCGGCGCGGTGCTGGCCTTCACGCTCGCGCAGGCTGCGGCGGGTGCCTCCGCCGCCGAGCAGCGCTGGATGCTCGCCGCATGGGCCGCGGCGGGGCTCGCGGTGCTCTCCAAGGGAATCGTCGTCGCCGTGCTGGCGGCAGGGGCGCTGATCGTCTACTCGCTGATCGAGCGCGACGCGCGCCCGTGGCGGCGTCTGCACCTCGTCCCCGGGCTCGCGCTGTTCGTGGCGATCACGGCGCCCTGGTTCGTGCTGGTGTCGCTGCGCAACCCGAGTTTCCCGGGGTTCTTCTTCGTGCATGAGCACTTCACGCGCTTTCTCACCACCGTGCACCAGCGCGTGGAGCCCTGGTGGTACTTCCTGCCGCTGCTGCTGCTCGGCGTGCTGCCATGGCTGGTTCCGCTGGTGCGCGCCGGCCGTGCCGCCTGGCTGGACGCGGGGCTTCCCGCCGCGGGCCTAGCCGATACCGGCCGGCCGTTCAGACCGCTGCGGTTCCTGCTCATCTATGCCGCCGTGACGCTGGTGTTCTTTTCCGCCTCGGGCTCGAAGCTTGCCCCCTACATCCTGCCGATGTTGCCGGTGCTGGCGGCGATCACCGGCGCGCATACGCCCGACCCTCGGCCGGTGGCGCGCCAGGCCGCATGGATCGGTGCCGGGCTGACAGTCATCATCGCGGCGGGCCTCCTTGTCTATAGTGTCCGCCACAACGGTTACGTCCCACACGGGGCGCTGATCTGGGTACTGATGGCCACGGCCGCCGCCCTGATCGCGGCCGCGGTGAGTTTCCGGGCGCGGGTGCGCGCGGTCACGCTGGTGACCGTTACGGCAGTCGGCGCGAGCCTGGCGTGGCAGAGCCTGTTGAGTGCGTACACGGTCATTCCCCCGTCACGGTCGGCACGGGATCTGGTCGCCGAGGTCCGCCCGTTCGTCACCGCGCAGACCCCGCTCTACAGTGTTGGCCAGTACCGCGAGACCCTGTCCCCATACCTCGGGCGCACCCTGCAGCTGGTCGCGTACGAGGGGGAGCTGCGGTTCGGCCAGGATGAGCAGCCGCAGCGCCGGATGACGCTCGAGGAGTTCGCCGAGCGCTGGAGCGCCGACAGCCCCGCCGTGGCATTCTTCGACCCCGGGGTCTGGGACGCCGAGCGGCGGCGCGGGCTTCCCGGACGCGTGATTGCCGCCGACAACTACACCGTGGCCGTGAGTCGCCTGTGAGAGTGACCGACTTCTCCATCCTGTTCTCGGGCGTGCTGCTCAACGCCCTGGCGCAACTGGGGCTGAAAGCCGCGACACGCGTCACTGGCCCGCTGATCGCCACCGATGCGGGCGTGTGGCAGCGGGCGCTCAACCTGCTGAGCGTGCCCTCGCTGTGGTTTGCGCTGTGCGCCTACGGGCTGAGCGTCATCGTGTGGCTGGTGGGCCTGTCGCGCGTGCCGGTGACCCAGGCGTACCCGTTGCTCTCGCTCGGGTATGTCATCAACATCGGGCTCGCCTGGTGGCTGCTCGGCGAGGTCCCCAACGTGCAGCGGGTCGCCGGCATCGGCGTCATCGTGCTCGGCGTGGTGATGGTGGCGCGATCATGAACGACTCGAACAGGACTGGTAAACCCCTGTTGCCCTTTACGCGTCCGAGCATCGACGAGGACACCATCGCCGCGGTGGCGGAGGTGCTGCGCTCGGGATGGCTGGCGAGCGGACCGAAGGTGGCGCAACTCGAGGCCGAGCTCTCCGCGTACCTGGGCGGCAGACCGGTGCGCAGTCAGACCTCTGCGACCGCGGGTCTGGAGATGGCGCTGCTCGCCTGCGGCATCGGCCATGGCGACGAGGTGATCACTCCCGCCATGAGTTTCGTGGCCACGGCGAATGTCATCGTGCGGGTCGGTGCGCGCCCGGTATTCGTCGACGTCGGCCTCGACTCGCGCAACATCGATCTCGATCAGGTGGAGGCGGCGATCACTCCGCGGACCCGCGCCATCATGCCGGTGCACTTCGCGGGGTTGCCCGTGGACATGGAGCGCCTGTACGTCATCGCCGCCCGGCACAAGCTGCGCGTCATCGAGGATGCCGCGCACGCGATCGGCTCCGCCTGGCGCGGCCGGCGGATCGGCAGCTTCGGCGACCTGGTGTGCTTCAGCTTCCACCCCAACAAGAACATGACCACCATCGAGGGCGGCGCGATCTCCGGCGGCTCGCCCGAGGAGCTGAAGGCGATCGAGCTGCATCGCTGGCACGGGCAGGTCAAGTCGGGGCTCGACGGGTTCGACACCCTGCTGGCCGGCGGAAAACACAACCTCTCCGACGTGGCCGCGGCCGTGGGCCTCGGGCAGTTGCGGCGCCTCGAGGAATTCAACGCGCGGCGCCGGGCACTGGCGAGGCGCTATTTCGAGCTGTGGGGGAGCGATGCACCGCTGCGGCTCCCCGAGCGCGGTGATGACGGACACAGCTGGCACGTGTTCACGCCGCTCCTGCCGCTGGCGGAACTGTCGATCTCGCGCGCGCAGTTCATCGAGGCGATGAAAGCACGCGCCATCGGCGTCGGCGTCCACTACCCGGCGATCCACCTGTTCAGCGCCTACCGTGCCCTCGGCTACGCCGAGGGACAGTTCCCGAACGCCGAGCGCATCGGCCGCGAGACCGTGACACTGCCGCTGTTCCCGGCGATGCAGCTCGACGACGTCGAGCGCGTGGTCGCGGCCGCGACTGAGGTCATCCGCGGAGCGCGTGCGTGAAACCGGACGTCTCCATCGTCATCCCGGTATACAACGAGGAGGAAGGGCTGCCGTTCCTGTTCGAGCGGCTGTACCCGGCGCTCGATGCGCTCGGGCGTCCGTATGAGATCGTGTTCGTCGATGACGGCAGCTCGGACCGATCGGTTGCGGAGCTGCGCGAGCAGTTCCAGCGGCGCCCGGACGTGACACGGGTGGTGGTGCTGGCGCGCAACGCCGGCCAGCACCTGGCGATCCTGGCCGCTTTTGCCCAGACGCGCGGGCGGTACGTGATCACGCTCGATGCGGACCTGCAGAACCCGCCGGAGGAGATTGCGCGGCTCGTCGCCGCCATGGACGCCGGTGCCGACTACGTTGGCACCATCCGCGTGAGCCGTCAGGACGTGCTGTGGCGCAAGGCCGCGTCGCGCCTCCTCAACCGCGTGCGCGAGGGCACGACGTCGATCCGCATCACGGACCAGGGCTGCATGCTGCGCGGCTACGACCGCAGCGTGATCGATGCGGTCAACCGCTGCACCGAGGTCAGCACCTATGTGCCGGCGCTCGGGTACACCTTCGCACGGCACCCGGTGGAGATCGAGGTGTCACACGCCGAGCGCGCCGTCGGACAGTCGAAGTACTCGCTGTTGCGTCTCATCCGCCTGAACTTCGACCTGATGACGGGATTCTCGGTCGCACCGCTGCAATTCTTCTCCATGACCGGCATCGTGATCGCGCTGCTCTCGATCCTGTTCGTGATCTACCTCGCCCTGCGCCGCCTGATCGTCGGTCCCGAGGCGGAAGGCGTGTTCACGCTGTTCGGCATTGCCTTCTTCCTGATCGGCGTGGCGCTCATAGGCCTCGGCGTGGTCGGCGAATATGTCGGACGTATCTACGAGCAGGTGCGCCAGCGCCCGCGTTACACGGTGGCGGCGGTGCTCGAGGAGCCCGACGGCGGCGCGACGGCCCGTCTCGTGCAGCAGCCGAGCGAGAGTCTGCCGCAACAGTTGTCACCGCCGGAGCGCGTGCCGGGGACAGTCGAGTGAGCCCGGCGCGGGCGGTCGTGTTTGCTCATCACGACGTCGGAGTGCGGTGCCTGAAGACGCTGCTCTCCGCGGGGGTGGAAGTCCCGCTGGTGGTCACCGTGCCGGAGGACCCGCAGGAGAGGCAGTGGTATGCGAGCGTCGCGGCGACCGCCGCGGACTACGGGTTGCGCGTGATCGCGCCTGCCGAGGCCAATACACCCGACCTCGAGCGCACCGTCACCGAGCTGCGGCCGGACTTCGTGTTCTCCTTCTATTACCGTTCCCTGCTGGCGGCGCCGCTCCTGCGGGCGGCATCTGCCGGTGCCCTCAACATGCACGGGTCGCTGCTGCCCCGCTACCGCGGGCGTGCGCCGGTGAACTGGGCGATTCTTCGCGGCGAGCGCGAGAGTGGCGCCACGCTGCACTACATGGTCGATCGCGTTGATGCCGGGGACATCGTCGACAGCCAGGCGGTGCCGATCCTGCTCGATGACGAGGCGCGCGAGGTGTCCGCGAAGGTGACCGTGGCCGCGGAGATGGTGCTGGCACGGTCGCTGCCGGCGCTCATCGCCGGCACCGCGCCGCGCCGGCCGCAGCCGATCCTGCCGGGGGAGTACTTCGGCCGGCGACGGCCGGAGGACGGGCGCATCGACTGGACGCGTCCGGCGCTCGACATCCACAACCTGGTGCGTGCGGTGGCGCCGCCGTTTCCCGGAGCCTTCGGCATGGTGAGCGGCGAGCGCTGGGAGATTCACCGCACGCGCCTCAGTGAGCAGGCGGCGCCGGTCGATGCGTCGCTCGAGCGGCCCTACCTGTTTGCCGCCGGCGGCGCCTGTTATGTGGCGTGCTGCGACGGCGGAGTGCTGCGGCTGCTGAGTGCCGCGCACCGTGACGGGCCCGCCGACCTCGCCTCCCTGGCGAGCGCGCTCGCGCAGCGCCCCGTGCCGCTTCGCTGAGGCGACGCAGGCGCCCGTGGCTCTGATCGCTCTCAAGATCGACATCGACACGTACCGCGGCACGCGCGAGGGAGCGCTCCGGCTGGCGGATCTGCTCGGGCGGCTCGATGTGCGCGCCACCTTTCTCTTCAGCCTGGGCCCAGACCACACCGGCCGCGCGATCCGCCGCGCATTCCGGCGCGGTTTCCTTGGCAAGGTGAAACGCACCTCGGTCCTGGAGCACTACGGTCTGCAGACGCTTCTCTACGGCGTGCTGCTGCCGGGGCCGCATATTGGCCGGACCTGCAGCGCGCAGATGCAGGACATCGCCGCCCGCGGCTTCGAAGTCGGCGTGCATACCTGGGATCACGTGCGCTGGCAGGACGGCGTTGCGCGGGCGAGCGAGCCATGGACACGCCGCGAGCTCACCCTGGCGCGCGACCAGTTCGAGGAGGTCTTCGGCCGCGCGCCGCTGGTTCACGGCGCCGCGGGCTGGCAGACGAACCCTTATGTTCCGGCGCTGCAGCAGGAGCTTGGCTTCCGCTATGCCTCGGACACCCGCGGCACCGGGCCATTCCTGCCGGTGCTCGACCACGGCACCGCCGCCGTGCCACAGCTGCCGACGACGTTGCCGACGCTCGATGAGCTGATCGGTCGCCCCGAGCTGCAGGGCGCCGATCCGGTGGACCATCTGCTGGCCGTGACCGGCCGCGCCCCGAGCCGTGAGCACGTGTTCACGCTGCACGCGGAGCTCGAAGGGGGTCGGTATCTCGGTTCCTTCGAGCGGTTGTTGCGCGCCTGGCAGGAGCGCTCGGTACAACTGACGGATCTCGCAACCTACGTGTCGACGCTCGATGTGCCGAGCCTCCCCCACTGCAGCATCGTCGCCGGCAGCGTGGAAGGCCGCTCCGGGACCCTGGCGCTGCAGTCGCAGTTTCGGCAGGCCACCCGCACACAATAATTGCCTGCCCGGTGCGTCTGAGGATGCAGATGGCAGCCCTCGTGCAAGCGCTGACTCCCTCGCAGCAGGACCGGCTCATCGAGCTCACCGTGCAGCGCGAGCGCGCCCCGCTGCTGGCCTTCATCAGGCGGCGGATCGCGGACGCTGCCGAAGCCGAGGACATCCTGCAGGAGACGCTCTACGAGCTGGTGACGGCCTACCGCCTGATGCAGCCGGTAGAGCAGGTGGGCGCGTGGCTGGTGCGCGTGGCGCGCAATCGCATCGTCGACCGCTTTCGCAGGAAGGCGCTGCGGCAGCCCGCCGAGGGTGCGCCCGCGGCGCATGCCTGTGACAGCGCTGTTGCGGAACTGCTGCCGGCGTCATCGGGGGATCCCGAATATGAAGCCAGGCGCGCGATGCTGCTGGCGGAGATCGAGACAGCGCTCGCCGAGCTGCCCGACGGGCAGCGCGAGGTGTTCATCGCACACGAGCTCGAAGGCATGAGCTTCCGCGAGCTGGCGGCGCGCTCGGGCACAAACCTGAACACGCTGCTGTCGCGCAAGCGTTATGCCGTGCAGTTCCTGCGCGAGCGACTGCAGGCGGCGTGGGACGACTGGATGATGTGAGGAGGCAGACGTGAAAGTTCGAGCTCGTTGGCTGGTCGGGGCACTGCTGATCGCTCCGGTTGTGATCGCCCTCTTTGCCCTGGTGAGTCTGGTGGTGATGCTGCTGTGGAATTCGCTCGTGCCGGAGCTGTTCCACGGCCCGACACTGCGATATTGGCAGGCCGTCGGACTGTTGCTGCTCAGCCGGTTACTGGTCGGCGGACTGCGTGGCCGCGGCGGGTACGGGCATGGGCGGCGGCGCTTGTGGCGGGAGCGCTGGGAGCAGATGACACCGGAAGAGCGCGCACAGCTGCGCGAGAAGTTACTGAGCCGCTGCGGGCACCGGGGCGGCCCGGCAGAGGCGACGCCGCCGTCTTGAGGTCCCGACAGGCTTACCGCCGCGGTTGACGTCACCTGCTGCCTGACGCCAACATGCGCTCCGCGTGAGCGCTGAGACCATGACCGCGGTGGAGATTCGCGAGCCGGGCCCGCCGCAGGTCCTGCGCGCGGTGCAGCGCCCGCTGCCCGAGCCTGGCGCGGGCGAGGTGTTGATCCGCGTTGCGGCCGCGGGCGTCAACCGGCCCGACGTTCTGCAGAGAAAAGGTGTATACCCGCCGCCGCCGGGCATCACAGACATTCCCGGTCTCGAGGTCGCCGGCGAGGTCGTGCGGCAGGGGGAGGGCGTGCGCGAGCCTGCGGTCGGCGCCAGGGTGTGCGCGCTCGTCGCCGGCGGTGGCTACGCGCAGTACGTGGCCGCGCCGGCGGTACAGTGCCTGCCGGTGCCGCCACCGCTCACCCTCGAGCAGGCCGCGGCGCTGCCGGAGACGTTCTTTACCGTCTGGCTCAACGTCTTCGAACGGGCGCGACTGCAGCCGGGCGAAACGCTGCTGGTACACGGCGGCTCGAGCGGCATCGGCACCACGGCGATTCTCCTCGGCAAGGCGTTCGGTGCGCGGGTCATCGTCACCTGCGGGACGGCACAGAAGTGCGCGGCGTGCAGAGAGCTCGGGGCCGACGTCGCGATCAACTATCGCGAGGCGGATTTCGTCGAGGCGACCTTGCGCGCCACCGATGGCCGGGGCGCGGATGTGATCCTCGACATGGTCGGCGGCGACTACGTGGCGCGCAACGGGGCGGCTGCCGCCGTGGAGGGGAGAATCGCGCTGATTGCGACGCAGGGCGGCAACCGGGCGGAGGTGGATCTGCGGTCCTTCATGATCAAGCGGCTGACGCTGACCGCCTCCACGCTGCGGGCCCAGCCGGTGGCCAACAAGGGACGTCTCGCCGCCGCGCTGAAGCAGAATGTGTGGCCGCTGTTCGACTCGCCGGGACTGAAGCCGGTGATTCACGCGCGGTTCCCGCTCGCCGATGCCGCGGGTGCGCACCGCCTGATGGAAGCCGATACGCACATCGGCAAGATCGTGCTCGTCGTCTGAATCGCTCCTCGTCTCAGAGCTGCGAAACTGCGAAGTCCTACGTCACGGCCGCGGAAAAAGTCGCGCTGCCGTCGTGGAATTGCCGTACCCTTCCGCCCCAGACGCACGACGGGAATCACCGGGGCTCGTCCGCATGACCTTTTCGCCTTACGGACTCCTGCACTTGCCTCTGTGGGGCTACTTCCTGGTGACCTTTCTCACCATCGAGACGATGTTTCTCGGGGTGACACTCTACCTGCACCGTGACCAGTCGCACGGCGGCCTCATCCTGCACCCGGCTCTGCGGCACGTGTTCCGCTTCTGGCTCTGGTTCAGCTCCGCTGCCATAACCAAGGAGTGGGTAGCCGTTCACCGCTGCCATCATGCCCACGCCGACCAGGCGGGCGATCCGCACAGTCCGGTCATATTCGGTTTGCGGCGGGTGCTGTTCGAGGGCGTCGAGCTGTACCGCGCCGCCGCGCGCGACCCGCAGGTGCTCGAGACCTACGGGCGCGGCACGCCCGACGACTGGCTCGAACGTCACGTCTACACCGCACACGGCTACGCCGGCGTCCTGTTGTTTGCGGCCGCTCATCTCATTCTCTTCGGCATTTACGGGATCACCATGTTCGCGGTGCATTTCGCGGCACAGCCGTTCTTCGCCGCGGGGGTGATCAACGGCCTGGGTCACGCGGTAGGCTATCGCAGCTTCGAGATGCCTTCCACCGCCACCAACCTCGTGCCGTGGGCGCTGCTGCTGGGCGGCGAGGAGCTGCACAACAACCATCATGCTTTCCCGCGCTCCGCGCGCTTTGCGGTGCAGCGCTGGGAGATCGACATCGGCTGGCTGTGGATCCGGCTGTTCAGTGCGCTGGGCCTGGCGCGCGTGCGCTGGGTAGCGCCGCGTCCGCGTCTGGAGCCCCGCCGCCGCGAGCTCGATGCCGACACGGTGTCCGCGCTGTTCATCAACCGCCTGCACGTGCTGCGCGCCTACGGCCGCCGCGTGGTGCGGCCGGTGTGCCGCGAGCTGGCGCGCTGCGAGCCGCAGGGGGCAGTTCCGGCGAGCACGCCGAAGCTGCTGATGCGTCATCCGACACTGCTCGCTGAGGAGGCGCACCGCAAGCTCCGCGAGCTGCTCGAGACCTATGAAGTGCTGCGCCGCGTGGTCGAATACCGCGATAGCCTGCAGCAGCTGTGGAACGAGAACCCGGTGCCCGCGCTGGCGCAGCTGCGCGACTGGTGCAGCCGCGCGGAGGCCAGCGGTATCGGCGCGCTGCGCGAATTCGCGCGCGGCCTGCCGGCCTACGCGCGCAGCTAGTTAATGGGGACGGGCCTGCGGCCGTTTTTCCGGACAACGCCTCCGTTGCCGCCGGCAAGGCGCGACTTTTGCCGGCTGCGCCGTCGGAAACCTCAGCGCGCCGGCAGCAGACGCAGGATGGCACGATCGTAACGGTCTAGCTCCATGTGCGCAGGAATCCACCAAAACGTGCCTTGTTTGCGGCAGATTCTGCCACAACGGCGGTGGCCGGGGCCGCCATTACGCAAGCGAGGCGACCGCGCCGAAAACTAATCTTGCCGCCTGCGGCCAGCGGAGGATGTGGCTATGCGAATCGGCGTTCCTCGGGAGATCAAGGTTCACGAGTACCGCGTCGGCCTGGTGCCGGCGGGGGTGCGCGAGCTGACGGCGGCGGGGCACGAAGTGCTCATCGAGAGTGGCGCCGGCGGCGGCATCGGTGTCGACGACGCGCAGTATCGCGGCGCGGGTGCGGCCATCGCTGCCCGCGCGTCCGAGGTGTTCGAGCGCGCCGACCTCGTCGTCAAGGTGAAGGAGCCGCAGCCGGCCGAGTGCGAGATGCTGCGTCGGGGACAGGTGTTGTTCACGTATCTGCATCTGGCCGCCGACCCGGAGCAGGCGCAGGGCCTGATGAAGTCCGGTGCCACCGCCATCGCCTACGAGACGGTGACCGCGCCGAACGGCTCGCTGCCGCTGCTCACGCCCATGAGCGAGGTGGCGGGACGTATGTCGATACTGGTGGGCGCCGGCAGCCTGCAGAAGGAGAGTGGCGGCTTCGGCGTGCTGCTGGGCGGGGTGCCCGGCGTGCCACCGGCGAGGGTGGTGATTCTCGGCGGTGGGGTATCCGGCACACACGCGGCCGAAATGGCGGTCGGAATGCGCGCCGACGTCACCGTCGTCGACCGCTCGCTCGACCGGCTGCGCGAGTTGTCGTCCATGTTTGGCTCCTCGCTCCGCACGGCGTACTCGACGACCGAGACGATCGAGCGGCTGGTGCGCGACGCGGACCTGGTCATCGGCGCGGTGCTGGTGGCAGGCGCCGCGGCGCCGAAGCTGGTCACGCGCGCCATGGTCAAGACGATGAAACCGGGCGCGGTGCTGGTGGACATCGCCATCGACCAGGGAGGTTGTTTCGAGACCAGCCGTCCGACGACGCATGCGGAACCGACGTTCGTGCTGGACGGGATCATTCACTACTGCGTGGCCAACATGCCCGGCGCTGTTCCCCGGACCTCGACGTTCGCGCTGACCAACGCCACGCTGCCGTACGTGCGCGCGCTGGCGGATCTGGGTTGGCAGAGCGCCTTCCGGCGCGATCCGGGGCTCGCCGCAGGTCTCAACGTGCATGCCGGCGCGATCACGCACGAGGTGGTTGCCAGGGCGCTGGGGCTCCCCGCGCGGCCGCCGGGCTGAGGCGGCCCCCGGCACCCGTGTCCCCAAAAGGGGAGGTGGCTGCGCGGCCCGCATGCGCTACGCTACGCGCCACACGGATCAAAACACTGAAAGCGGAGGTTCCCCGTGATGAAGATTGCACTGCCGGCTGCGGTGCTGGCGCTCGTGGCAGGCTCGGCGCTGGCCGCACCGGTCACTTACCAGGTCGACCCGGCGCACACGTATCCGAGCTTCGAGGCCGATCATTTCAGCGGCATGTCCGTGTGGCGCGGCAAGTTCACCAAGACCTCCGGCACGATCACGCTCGACAAGGAAAAGGGTACCGGCACCGTCGACATCATCGTGGACACTTCCTCGATCGATTTCGGGATGCCGAAGCTCGACGAGCACGCGAAAAGCCCGGAAATGTTCGACGTCGCGAAATACCCGAACGCGACCTTCAAGGGCAATCTGACCGGTTTCACGAACGGCGTGCCGACCAAGGCGCAGGGTGAGTTCACCCTGCACGGCGTGACCCGTCCGCTGACACTCACCATCAATTCGTTCAAGTGCATGACCTATCCCGACAAGAAGGAGCACTGCGGCGCGGATGTCCACGGCGTGCTGAACCGCGCCGATTACGGCATCAGTTACGGCGACAAGTACGGCTTCGACATGAAGGTGCCGCTCGCCATCCAGGTCGAGGCGGTACGCGCGAGCTGAGCGCGCATCGCGAGGGCGGCGCCGCGCATCTGAGGCCGCTGAGCGGCAGCACGGTTCATTCAGACCGCTCGCCGGCGGGGCATCTCTGGCCGGTGGCCGGTGTCGCTCGTCCGCCTCAGCGGATCCGCGACACTGCCTCGCTGGCGAGCGCCAGCGAGGCAGTGAGCCCCGGTGAGTCGATGCCGAAGAGGTTGATGAGCCCGCCGACACCGTGGGTGGTGGCATCGTCGATGCGGAAGTCGGCGGCGGGCGCTCCGGGCCCGGAGATATTGGCCCGTATTCCCGCATAACCCGGTTGCAACGCGCCGTCGCTGAGACCCGGCCAGAACCGGCGCACCGCCGCGTAGAAGGCGTCGCCGCGGCCGGAGTCCACGCTGTACTCGCACGCATCCACCCATTGCACGTCCGGTCCGAAACGCGCGCGTCCGGCGAGATCGAGCGTGAGGTGAATCCCGAGGCCTCCGGGAATCGGCAGCGGATAGATGAGGCGCTGAAAGGGCGCGCTCCCTGAGAGCGTGAAATAGCTGCCCTTGGCGAAGTACGCGAGCGGAATGTGCCGGGAAGGGAAGCCCTCGACGAGGCGCGCCACCTCGGGCGCGGCGACGCCGGCGCAGTTGACCACGGTCTGCGCCCGCAGTGTGGGGTCGGCGCCGTTCACGCCCACGAGCAGCGCGCGATCCTCTGGCACCACGCGCGTCACGCGGCTCCCGCAGGCAAGCGTCGCCCCGCAGCTTTCCGCATCGGCGAGCAACGCCAGCATGTAAGCATGCGAATCGAGTATGCCGGTCAGCGGCGAGTGCAGTGCTCCGGCGCACGAGAGCGCCGGTTCCAGCGCGAGCGCCGCGGTCCGATCGAGCGGCTCGAGTCCGACCCCGTTGGCGCGCGCCGTGGCGGCGATCTGCGCCAGCGCCGGCAGCTGCGCCTCCTCGGCGGCGACGACGAGCTTGCCGCAGCGGCGATGCGCGATGCCGCGCTCGCGGCAGAATTCGTAGAGCCGCTCGCGTCCCGCGACGCACAGACGTGCCTTGAGCGAACCGGGCCGGTAGTAGAGCCCGGCGTGGATCACTTCGCTGTTGCGACTGCTCGCGCCGCTGCCGATACGGCTGTCCGCCTCGAGTATGAGCGTGTCGTGGCCGCGCGAGCCGAGCTCGCGCGCTACTGCGAGCCCGACGACGCCCGCCCCGATTACAACCGCGTCCACGGCATCCATCGCCGGCAAGTGTAGCGGCGAGCGTCGTACAATATGCAGGCTGTGCGCTGAGCAAGGAGAACAATGTGAGCGCCGTGAACTATCGCGTGGACGGTGAGGTCGCCGTCCTGAGCCTTGCGAACCCGCCGGTTAATGCGCTGAGCCTTCCCGTGCGCGAAGGGTTGATGCAGAGCCTGGAGCGCGCCGCAGCGGATGCTGCGGTCAAAGCGATTGTCCTGACCGGCTCCGCAGGTACGTTCTCCGGCGGCGCCGACATCAACGAGATCGCTTCGGGACTGGCGCTCAAACCACCCACCGGGCTCGACCTGCAGGCGCGCATGGAATCGCTGCCGAAGCCGCTCGTCGCGGCCATCGACGGTGTGGCGCTCGGCGGCGGCTTCGAGGTGGCGCTCACCTGCCATTGGCGCGTCGCTTCCCCCGGCGCCAAGGTCGGTCTTCCGGAGGTGAAGATCGGACTGATCCCCGGCATGGGCGGCACGCAGCGGGTGACGCGACTCGCCGGACCCGCGGCGGCGCTCGAGGCCATCACGAGCGGCTCACCGATCCCGGCCTCACGTGCGCTGGAGCTCGGTCTCGTCGACGCCGTCGCCGAGGATGCGCTCGCGGGCGCGCTCGCGCTCACACGGCGCGCGGTGGCCGAGCGCTGGCCGCTGCGGATCACGAGCGACGTGGACGAGCGCATCCGCGGTGTGGATCCGCAGCTGTTTGCTGACTTCCGCCGGAAGATCGCCCTCAAGGCGCGCGGCCAGCTGGCGCCGTGGAAGATCGTCGACTGCATCGAGGCGGCTTGCACACAGCCGAAACAGGAGGCGTTCCGGGTCGAGCGCGCAGCGTTCCTCGATTGCCGCGACAGCCCGCAGCGTCAGGCGCTGGTGCACGTGTTTTTCGCCGAGCGTGAGGCGCGCCGCATTCCGGGGCTGCCCGAGGACACCCGCGCCTTGGCCGTCCGCTCCGCGGCCGTGATCGGCGCCGGCACCATGGGCGGCGGCATCGCGATGAATTTCGCCAACGCCGGGATTCCGGTGGCGGTGCTGGAGGTGTCAGCGCAGGCGCTCGAGCGCGGACTGGGAGTGATCGCCAGGAACTACGGAGCTTCCGTGACGCGCGGCAGCCTGTCGCAGGCACGCGCCGATCAGGCCCTCGCGCTCATCCGCGGGGTCGGCGAGTACGAGGCGCTCGCAGGCGCCGACATCGTGATCGAAGCGGTGTTCGAGGATATGAAGGTCAAGCAGGAGGTGTTCGCACGGCTCGACAAGGTCGCCTCTCCCGGCGCGATCCTCGCCACCAACACCTCGACGCTCGACATCGACGCGATTGCCGCCAGCACCTCGCGCCCCGGACAGGTCGTGGGTACGCACTTCTTCAGCCCGGCGAATGTCATGCGCCTGCTGGAGAACGTGCGCGGCCGGCAGACCTCGGCGCAGACCATCGCGACCGTGATGGCGCTCGGCAGGACGCTGGGCAAGGTCACGGTGCTGGCCGGCAACTGCGACGGCTTCATCGGCAACCGCATGCTGATGTACTACGGCGCCGAGTCGGAGTTTCTCCTCGAGGAGGGCGCGCTGCCCGAGCAGATCGACCGTGTCATGGAGGGATTCGGCTTTGCGATGGGACCGCTCGCGGTGCGTGACCTGGCCGGCAACGACGTGGGCTATCTCATCCGCAAGGGACGCAAGCTCCCCGCGGATGAGCGCAGCTCGCCGATTCTCGAGCGGCTGGTAAACGCCGGACGGCTCGGTCAGAAGACCGGCAAGGGGTTCTACCGCTACGAGGGACGCACACGCATTGCGGACCCGCAGGTGACGGCGATCATCGAGGGTGTGTCGCGGGAGCTGGGCATCCAGCGGCGCCAGATCCCGGATACGGAGATACTCGATCGGCTGCTGCATCCGCTGGTCAACGAGGGCGCGCGCATCGTGGATGAGGGCATTGCCATCCGCGCGAGCGACATCGACGTCGTGTACGTGAATGGTTATGGGTTCCCCGCGTACCGCGGCGGCCCGATGTTCTGGGCGCAGCAGTCGGGGCTCGCGCGTGTGGTCGAGACCATGCGGCGGCTCGCGCCCACGCATGGTGCGCGCTGGCGTCCGGCGCCGCTGCTCGAGCGGCTCGCCGCCTCCGGCGAGGGCTGGAGTACGTTGCCGGCGCGCACGATTGCGCAACCGGACACTTGAGCCTCGACGCGCAATGATGCTGAAGAGGTGCGAAGCATGATCCTGCGACGGCTGCCGCCGGCCGCGGCGACAACCCTGCTGCTCGCCCTGCCGGGCGCCGCCCGTGCGCAAGCGCCGCCGCAGGCGCCTGCCTTGACGGGGGTGCCAGCCCTGGCCGAATGCGCCCGTGGCTCGCGTACGTTGGCGTTTTCGGCGGCCATGGAAGGACGTAAGGCCGACACGCTCGCCGCCGTGCAGAGTGTCGTGCAGACAGTGCCGCTCGATGCAGTGCTGGGCATGGGAGACTCGGGCTGGATCCTCGCGCAGCAGTACGCGGCGCTGGTGCGCTTCGGACTGTGGGATGAGGCCATCGCGCTCGGGCCCCCCGATGCGCGCGCGCCGGGGCTCACCGCCGCGTGGCTGTACAGCCGCGGCGTCGCGCTCGCGGCGCGCGGCCAGATCGCGGAGGCGCGGACGGCGTTGCGCCAGCTGCAGCAGCTTGCCGCTGGGGTTCCCGCGGACCTGCGGGCAGGCCTCAACACCTTGCACGCCATGCTCGCGGTTGCCGAGCCGATCGTGGCCGCGCGCATCGCCGCGACCGAGCAGCGCAACGCCGACGCGCTCACGCTGCTGCGCCAGGCGGTGGCGGCGCAAGACAGGCTGGGGTCCGAGGAACCGGCCGATTGGTTCTTCCCGGCACGACACCTGCTCGGCGCGCAGCTGCTGATCGCCGGCCAGCCCGCTCAGGCGGAGGCCGTCTACCGCGAGGACCTGGCGCGCAACCCCTCGAACGGCTGGGCCTTGTACGGATTAGCGGCGGCGCTGCGGGCGCAGGGCAAGGCACGCGAGGCGGCCCGCGTCACCCACGAGTTCGAGGCCGCCTGGCAACACGCCGATGTGCGGCTGTTGGCGTCCGCGTTCTGGTTTGGCGGTGCTGACACGACGAGCTGCGAATGCCAGCGCAGTGCCTCAGGAGACGGGCAGTCGCGTGGTGAACTTCTTGGTGCGCAGCACGAAGCTGGTGTTCACTGAGCGCACCGCCTGCAGCTGCAACAGCTGCGTCGACAGAAAGTGCTCGTAGGCCTCCATGCTGGCGGCGACGATGCGCAGCAGGTAGTCGTTCGGGCCGCTCATCGAGTGACACTCGAGCACCTCGGGGCGCTCTTTAACGAACTGGTCGAACTGCCGCACTGATTCCGGATGGTGGTTCTCGAGCGAAACGACCGCGTAGGCCAGGATGGGCAGGCCGATGGCCGGCGCTCGCAGCAACGTCGCGTAGCCGGCGATGAACCCCGATTGCTCCAGCCGCCGCAGGCGTCGCCAGCACGGCGCCGCCGACAGCCCGACACGCTTCGCGAGCTCCTGATTGGAGATGCGGGCATCCGCCTGCAGCTCCTCGAGGATGCGCCGGTCGAGACGGTCGAGGGGACGAGGGGTCATGGGCTGTCGCGCAAGAATATTGCTAAAAGCTGCCATAGAGTGGCAATCGAAGCAAGGTAATTGCACGACTTCGAGCATAAGCTGCGCCATCACCCTGTTCGGTGGAAGTCCCATGTCCGCACCGGCTGCCGCAATCCCCGCTGACTCCCGTCACGCCTCCGCACCCGGGCCCGAGCCCGACTGGCGCCGCGTCGCACGGCTCCTGCTCGCCTCGCGCGCCCTTGATGACATCGAGGAGACGCGCCTGCTGCCCGAGCGCAAAGTGCTCTACCAGTTCTCCGCGCGCGG
>Ga0123355_10003048_pt1 | contig 23879 bp, 19 predicted proteins | sample TergutEmb28metaG_3_FD_89872 | JGI IMG/M metagenome (GOLD analysis project Ga0123355, IMG submission 89872) | Embiratermes neotenicus P1 segment gut microbial communities from Petit-Saut dam, French Guiana - Emb289 P1 | ecosystem: Host-associated > Arthropoda: Insects > Digestive system > Gut ... | reverse complement strand
TGCACTGCGACGCCTGCTTCAGCGGCGATTACCCGCTGGCCGGCACCGAGGACTCCGGCGGCAAGTTCGCACTCGAGCGCGTCGAGCTACCCGTCGTCTCATGAGCGCCTCATGAAGGTCGCGGTTCTCGCCTCGGGCACCGGGACGAACCTCCAAGCGCTGCTCGATCAGGTTCACCGCCGCGAGGGGATCGAGATCGTCGCGGTTGCCTCCGACAAGCCGGAGGCGCAGGCGCTCGAGCGCGCCGCGGCTGCTGGGGTGCCGACCGCTGTGTTCGAGCGGGCCGCATTCGCCGGAGACCGGCTCGCGCGCGACCGTGCGATGGCCGACTGGCTGCGCGAGCGCGGCACCCAGCTCGTGGTGATGGCCGGGTACATGCAGATCGTCTCCGAGGAGTTCCTCGATCGCTTCCCCGATGCGGTCATCAACCTCCACCCTTCGTTGCTGCCGGCCTTCCCCGGGGCGGACGCCATTGGGCAGGCGATCGCATACGGGGTGAAGGTGTTCGGCGTGACCGTCCACTTCGCCGACGCCGGCGTCGACAGCGGCCCGGTGATCATGCAGCGCTCGATCGAGCTGCCGGACGCGCGCGAGCTTGATGACGTGCGGCCGCAGCTGAACTCGATCGAGTACCAGATCCTGCCCGAGGTCGTGCGACTGTTCGCGCGCGGTGCCGTGCGGATCTCACCGACGCATCCGCGCCGTGTGCTGGTTGGGCCGTCCGCGGTCCTGCCTGAGTCGTGAGCTTGCAGGCGCCGTTGCGGTCGGGTTGCGCCAGTGCCGGATCTGTAGAGTCGCGGGCATATGACCACCACCAACGCTGAGGAGTCACTCCACCCGTCGGCGGAGCCGCTCCAGTCGTCGGAGCCGGGTGAGGTGCAGATCGCCCGCGCCCTGCTGTCGGTCTCCGACAAGTCCGGGATCGTGGAGTTCGCCCAGGGCCTGGTGGAGCTGGGGATCGAGATCATCTCCACCGGTGGGACCCTGCGCGAGCTGAGCGAGGCGGGCGTCCCGGCGCGTTCGATCACGGACCTGACCGGGTTCCCGGAGATCATGGACGGGCGCGTGAAGACGCTGCACCCGAAGCTCTATGCAGGTCTGCTGGCCGTGCGCGACGACCCCGAGCATGTCTCGGCCGCGGTCGCCCAGGAGGTCGAGCCGGTCGACCTGATCTGCGTGAACCTGTACCCGTTCGAGCGCACCGCGGCCACGCGCGGCGTGACCGACGCCGAGGTGATCGAGAACATCGACATCGGCGGCCCGACGATGATCCGCGCGGCGGCCAAGAACTTCGCGTTCGCGGCGCCGGTCACCTCGCCCGTCAGCTATGACGCGGTGCTGGAGGAGCTGCGGGCGTCGGACCGGCGGCTGTCGCTATCGACCCGCGAGCACCTCGCCGCCGAGGCGTTCGCTTATACGGCCCGCTATGACAGCGCGATCACGCGCTGGTTCCAGGAGAAGCACGAGGACTTCCCGCCGCTGCTGGTGCGTGCGTTCGAGCGCGCGCTCGAGCTGCCCTACGGCGAGAACCCGCATCAGCGCGCCGCCTTCTACACGCAGATCGGGGCGCGCACACACGTCCTGTCGCAGGTCGCGCAGCTGGCCGGCAAGGAGCTGTCGTTCAACAACCTGCTCGACCTCGATTCCGCGCGCCAGCTGCTCAGCGAGTTCGTCGTGCCCGCGTGCGTGATCGTCAAGCACAACAACCCGTGCGGCGTGGCGGTCGCGACGACGTCGCTCGAGGCCTACCAGCGGGCGTTCGCGTGTGACCCGACCTCGGCATTCGGCGGGGTGATCGTGCTGAACCGGCGCGTCGACAAGGCGACGGCGCTGGCGATCCACGATCAGTTCGCAGAGGTGGTGCTCGCGCGCGGCTTCGATGATGACGCGCTGGAGGTCTTCACCGACAAGCCGAACATGCGGATCCTCGATGACCGCGAGCGGCGCACGGGCCCCGTCCTGGAGCCGGCGCTGCGGCAGGTCATCGGTGGCATGCTCGTACAGGACCGTGACTCCTCCAACGAGGAGCGCGAGGACATGCAGGTCGTCTCCGGACGGCGTCCGAGCGAGGAGGAGTGGTCGGAGCTGTTGTTCGCCTGGCGGGTCTGCAAGCACGTCAAGTCCAACGCGATCGTGATCGCGCGTGACGGGGCGACGATCGGGCTCGGCGCGGGCCAGATGAGCCGCGTCGACTCGGTCCGGATCGCGATCGAGAAGGCACAGGCGCCGGTGGCCGGCGCGGTGCTCGCGTCCGATGCGTTCTTCCCGTTCCCCGACGGCCCCGAGATCGCGCTGGGCCAGGGCGTGACCGCGATCATCCAGCCGGGTGGCTCGATCCGCGACCCGGCGGTCGTCGAGGCGGTGGATCGCGCCGGCGCGGCGATGGTTTTCACCAACCGGCGCCACTTCCGCCACTGACGCTCGCGCCGGCCCGCTCGTGTGCGCCGATTCAACCCAGATCAAGCGCCTCGGCGGCGACCCGCCGTCACCCTATGAGGATCCCATCGGCTTCAGCCGGGTGGTCAGCGCCGGACCCTGGGTGCTGATCGGCGGCACGACCGCGGTCGACCCGAGCGGGTTCGTCGTCGGCACCACCCCGTACGAGCAGACGCTCGAGGTCCTCCGCAAGCTGCTGCACGAGCTCTCGCGCGTGGGCTTCGGTGCCGAGGATGTGGTGATGACGCGCATGTACGTCACCGACATCTCCCGCTCCGAAGAGGTCGGCCGCGCCCACGGTGAGGTCTTCGGCTCTGTCCGGCCGGTCGCCACGATGGTCGAGGTCAGCGGCCTGATCGACCCGCGCATGCTGGTCGAGATCGAGCTGACCGCCTACCGCGGCTGACGCCCGCTCCCCGTGCCGCCGATCTGCGGCCTGGGGTACCTCTGGAGGCGAATTCGGCCCGATATCCCCTCGATACCGAAACCGATATCGCGCCGAATTCGCGGCTCGACAGGTACCGATCCGCGGACGCTCCTCAAACGCTGCCCCGGGGCATTCGCCCTCACCGACATGACGTGCCACGTCAGGACTGCCATCATCAGAGACCGCGCCGGCGTAGCTCAGTTGGTAGAGCAGCGGACTTTTAATCCGAAGCGCCTGGGTTCGAGTCCCAGCGCCGGCACTGACCCGCCGACCACGTTCATCCCGAGGTCGTCGAGGTCATGCGCGAACTCGGCATCGACCTGTCAGACCGCAAGCCACAGCCGCAGGTTTGAGCGTTCAGATGGCGAAGCTGACCCGCATGGGCTTCTTCGATGGCGACGCCACCGACCATCGGGAGGGGGACGACTCCGGGTTTGGCGCCTCGGGCGACGTTCCGCCGGCGGGCGCCGAGCGTCTGGCGGCGCTGGGCTCGCACGGGATGTTCTCGAGCACCTTGAGCGCCACCGAGTTCGCGCTGCTCTCGGAGCTCGGCCCGCGGCCACTGGCGCAGGTGATGGGCACCTCGGTCTACCAGGTTGGGTGGCAGTACCTCCGACCCGACGCGCAATGGGGCGGCAGCGACTTCCACTGCCGCCTTGATGTCGTCAGTCAGGCGTGGGACGACGCGCGGCGTCTCGCATTCGGCAGGCTGCTCGCCGAGGGACGATCAGTTGGCGCGGACGCGGTTGTGGGGGTGAAGCTGCGGCGCGGCGAGCACGACTGGGCGCGGCGCTCGGTCGACTTCATCGTCAACGGCACCGCGATCCGACTGCCTGACAATGCGCGTGACGGCGGCGACTCGCCGGTGCTGAGCGACCTCTCCGTGCAGGACTACTGGAAGCTCGTCAGCGGCGGTTGGGCTCCGTGCGGCCTGCTCGCCGCCACTGCTGTGTTCTTCGTCTCGCAGGGTTTCTGGACGCGACTCGCTCGTCGCAGTTCGTTCTTCAGGAATCAGGAGCTGATCGAGTTCTCAGACGGTTTCGTTGACGCCCGCCGCGCGGTGGTTGAGGACCTTCATCAACAGGCGCGCACCGCCGGCGCACACGGGGTGGTCGGGGTCACTCTCGACTACCGGCTCGATCGGCGAAAGATCCGGGTCATGCGGATGCGTCAACAGCCGAGCGGTTACGGCGTCGGCACGATCGCCCTGGGTGGCGGCGACGCGCCCATGCAGCGAGGCGGCAGCGATTCCAGAGACGGGATCGTCTTCACCGTCAACGCTGTCGGCACGGGCGTCCGACAGGTGGGGGAGGCGACGCCCTCCCTGACGCCGACCATCATTGGCTTGGGAGCCAGGCCGTGAGCGTCCCCGAACGTCGGCGCGGGCCGCTCACGGGCGTTCCCGAATCCGGCCGCGAGCGCCTGGACCAGAACCGGCGGGGCCTTTTCACGTCGGACCTCACGGTCAACGAGTTCATGTTGATAACCGAGGCGGGGTTCGATCCGCTTGGTCTTGTGGTGGGCAGCTCGATCTACCACATCGGCATCCAGGTCGCGAGCCCCGCCCGGAGCCAGGAGATGACGGTCCTCTCGCAGGCGATGTACAACGCGCGCGAGCATGCGATGACACGCATGGAGGAAGAAGCCGATGATCTCGGAGCCGACGGCATCGTCGGTGTTCGCCTGAAGGTGAGCCGTCATGACCTCGGCGGAAAGATGGCCGAGTTCGTCGCAATCGGCACCGCGGTCAGGCACCGCGAGGGCGTGTTGCATCGAGCACCGAACGGCAAGCCGTTCACGAGCGACCTCTCAGGGCAAGCCTTCTGGACCCTGCTGCGAACAGGTCATCGCCCCGTGGGAATGGTCATGGGCAACTGCGTGTACCACGTCGCTCGTCGCGGCCCGATCCAGACCGTCAGCAATGTCGCCAGCAACGTCGAGCTCCCGAATTTCACGCAGGCGCTCTACAACGCACGCGAGCTCGCAATGCAACGCATGCAGGCCGAAGCGGAGGCGCTGAACGCCAGGGGTATCGTCGGAGTCGATCTGCAGGAGAAGAGCCACGAGGGCTGGGGATCGCACATGATCGAGTTCTTCTCGATCGGGACCGCGATCGTCGCCAGCGAGTCAGCACAACGAATCGAGCCGCCCTCGACGGTTCTCGATCTGAACGACCGCTGATCGATACACCGTTCACTGAAGCTGACGCTGCAGTGGTCGCTGCGGCGGCTCCTCAGCCGCCGCCGGAACCGCTCGGCGCCGTGTCCAAGGACATATCCAGGACTCGGCAAGACCGACCGCACGGCACTGGAATCGTGGGCATTGAATCGCCCGCAACCAGCACAATTACCCTGCAAAAGGCAAATCTTTCAGGTCGGAGCGCCTGGGCTTGGGCCTGGCGGCGGCACCTAAATCCTGCCTTCGCTTGCAAGCCGCTCTGCGTGGTTCGGCCTGCTTCGTTGCATCATCGTTAAGCACCACCGTCACGAGGCAACCGGCACATCAATTCCGGGGTAGACGTGTTATTGGTGTGTCATCGATCCCATGTCTGGCCGTCAACTGATCCCATCTTTCTTCAGCCTGCTCCGAGCAAGGGCCCGCCTGCGGTGGGGCCTGGCCGGCGTGTGCGCGCTCGTCGCCGTCACCGGTTTGCTCCCGAGCGCCGCAGCGTTCGCGCGCGGCGGCGCCGCGGCCAGCGGCGCGCACCTTCGCGCCAGAGCCTCCAGCTGCCCGTGGCTGAATCAGTCGCTCACGCCCGGCGCGCGGGCGAACATGTTGCTGTCGCACATGAGCCTCGCGGAGAAGATCGCGGAGATGTACGTCAACTCATCCACGACGACCGGCCCGTACGCCGGCTACGAGGGCTGGGTCGCATCCCAGCCGGCACTGTGCATCCCGTCACTGGTGGAGCAGGATGGCTCGCTCGGCGTGGGCGCCGGCGCGACTGGCGTAACGCAGCTTCCGGACGAGGTCTCGCTCGCGTCCGCCTGGGACCCGTCGCTCGCGTATCAGTACGGCGTGGTCAACGGACAGGAGCATCGGGCGAAGGGCATCGCGATGGTGCTCGGACCGGGCGTGAACATCCAGCGCGACCCGCGCTGGGGGCGCAACTTCGAGATGTTCAGCGAGGACCCGTTCCTGACCTCGACGCTCGGCACGGCTGACGTCGAAGGCATTCAGAGCCAGGGCGTGATGGCCGACGTCAAGCACTTCGCGACCTACAACGCGGAAACGGATCGCATCACACCTCCGTACCAGAACACGATCGTGAGCACGCGGGTGCTGAACGAGATCTATCTGCCGCCCTTCTACAGCGCTGTCGAGCAGGCCCACGCCGCGTCGATCATGTGCGCCTACCCGCTGCTGAACGGCGCGTTCTCATGTCAGAACCCCGGGTTGCTCACCGGGATTCTCGATGATCAGTGGGCCTTCCCGGGGTTCGTCCGCTCGGACGGCGCAGCCAACGTTTCAACCGTCGAGTCCGCGGACGCCGGGCTCGATCAGGAGCGTGGAAGCTACTTCTGGGACAACGGCCTGCTCCAGACGGCCGTCACCGACGGCCAGGTGAGCACGGTGACGATCAATCAGGCCCTCAGGCGGATCCTGACCCAGATGTTCCAGTTCGGGCTGTTCAACAACCCGCCCACCGGGAACCTGTCGTCTCCTGCAACCACCCCTGCCGACAACGCCTTTGCCCAGAACGTCGCCGCGCGCGGGACCGTGCTGCTTCAGAACCTCGGGAACATCCTGCCGCTCAGCACCGCGACCACCAAGTCGATCGCGGTGATCGGCGCCGATGGCACGACCAGCCCCGACACGGCCGGCAACGGCAGCGCGTACGTCAACGCAACGTCAGTGATCAGTCCCCTGAGTGGCATCACCGCCCGCGCCGGCTCCGCGGCGACCGTCACGTCGTACTCGGGTAGCGATCCCGCGCAGGCTGCCGCTGCTGCCAAGGCAGCCCAGGTTGCGATTGTGTTCGCGAACCAGCCGGAGTCTGAGGGCGCCGACCTGAAGAACATCTCGTTGCCGAACGGTCAGGACGAGTTGATCGAGTCGGTGGCCGCCGCCAATCCCAACACGATCGTCGTGTTGAACACCGGCGGACCCGTGCTGATGCCGTGGCTGCCCAGCGTCAAGGGGGTGCTGGAGGCTTGGTATCCAGGACAGGACGACGGCGCCGCGATCGCATCGGTGCTGTTCGGCGACACCGATCCGAGCGGGCACCTGCCCCAGACCTTCCCGTCCAGTCTGGTCGAGACCCCGACCCAGTCGGCGTCTCAGTTCCCCGGTGTGAACGGGCAGGTTCATTATTCAGAGGGGCTCGATGTCGGGTACCGCTGGTACGACGCCCACAATGTCGCGCCGCTGTTCCCCTTCGGCTACGGACTGTCGTATACGAAGTTCCGCTTCAGCAATCTGACGGTCACCCCACGGTCGGTCGTCAACAGCACGTCCGGGCCGGGCACTGCGACCGGTCAGGCCGCTCAGGTGGCCCGCGTGACCGCCACGATCACGAACACCGGCCCGGTCGCCGGTAGCGACGTGGCGCAGCTCTATGTCGGCGACCCGGCCACAGCCGGAGAGCCCCCGCGGCAGCTGGAGGGCTTTGCTCGGGTGACGCTTGCCCCCGGAGCGTCGAGGACGGTGAGCTTCAAGCTCACGGGCCGCGAACTCTCCTACTTCAGCACCACCGCCAACGGATGGACGTTGCCCGCCGGCCAATTCTCGATCTACGTCGGCGACTCCTCGGCGCTGACGTCGCTGCCGTTGCACGGGAAGCTCACGATCACGCGAACCGTCGGCAACCGTTACGCCGGGATGGCCGCACCCGCGGCCGTCGATCCGGCCGGGACTTTCACCGCGAAGGCGACCTTCGTCAATCACGGCAACCTTGCGATCAAGAACGGAATCGTTCGGCTCGGCTACCCGTCCACGTGGACGGTGGTCCGCCTTGCGCGCTCTCGAACGCTCTCCGTGCCGGCCGGGCGGAGCGCGACCGTCGGCTACCGTGTCACGCCTCCTGAGCAGGCGGCGGGCCTGATCAAGAACCTGACCGCCCAGCTTTCCTCGGCGGGCCGCGCCGGCGCGGGGAACCTGAGCGCGACGGCGCAGGTCACAGTGAGGGAACCGGTCACGCTACGCATGAGCTCGCCGGTCGTTGTCAGTCCGTCGTTCTCGACGCCGACGACGGTCTCGGTGGTCAGCCACATCAATCAGGCTCTGCGCGTCAAGCTGACGCCCAGCCTGCCGGCCGGGGTCACGGTCGCGCCGGCCTCGCCGACGGTGTTCCTGCCCGCACACAAGACGGTCAGCGTCAGGGTTCTCGTGTCGGCTGCAGCAGGCCAGGCGGCCGCAACGGAGCACATCGGGCTGACCCCCAAATTCAGCTATGTGGTCAGGCGGGTGCCGATGACCAGGACCCAGCTGGCCGCCGCCAAGGCCCAGATGACCGTCGACATCCCGTACCCATCGCTGGCGGCGGCGTTTGACGCGAGCGTGATCAGCGACGACAGCGCCATCACCGCGGCCAACTTCGACGGCAACGGCAACAGCTATTCAGAGGAGGCGCTGACCGCCGTCGGGCTGGCACCGGGCGCAAACGTACCCGTCGACGGGACGACCGTGCAGTGGCCGAACGTTGCGGCGGGCACGCCGGACAGCGTGATCGCGAACGGTCAGACGGTTTCCCTCACCGGCTCCCCGGCGGACACGCAGCTGGTCGTGCTCGGCGCCTCGAGCGGCGCCGACGAGAAGGGCACCGGCCTGATCGAGTACAACGACGGGACCGTCCAGCCGTTCACGATGACGCTGGACAACTGGTTCAACCCGGCCGACACCGGGTCCAACAAGTTGGTCGCCGTGGCCAGTTATGTGAATGACTCCACGGGTGCCGGCAACAAGGGTGTCGTCGGCAAGCGCAACCACAAGGCACGCGTGTTCGCCGTCGCAATCCCGCTCCGAGCCGGCAAGACCGTCGCGAGCGTCACGCTGCCGGAGATGGCGACCCTTCCGGGTGTCTTCCCGACGCGCATCTTCGCCCTCGGTCTGAGCGGCGCACCCGCCACGTAGAGCGGCACGCCCGCGGCCTGGCCTGGCTGTTGCCAGGCCGCGCGCGGCCTACAGCATCCGGGGCTCGGCGGTCATCGCGGCGCCCACGTCTCCGGTGTTCGGGGTGCCGTCGGGCTCGATCAACAGCACGTGGGTCTCCTCGGCGGCGTCCGGGCAATGCTCGACACCGCGCGGAACGACGAACACTTCCCCCGGATCCAGCTCGATGTCGCGATCGCGCAGGTGGATCGTCAGGTGGCCGCTCAGGACCAGGAAGAAGTCGTCGGTCTCGTCGTGCTTATGCCATACGAACGGGCCCTTCACCTTGACCACCTGAAGCTTGTAGTCGTTGATGAACCCGACGACCCCGGGCTGATACGGCTCCTCCAGCAGCGCCAGCTTGGCGGCCAGATTGATCTTGTCGTTCATGGGCAGAGCATAAGCTCGCGAGCCGCCCCGCCCGGCCGCCCAGCCGCCCAGCCGCGCTTCACGTACCGCAGAACTCGCCCTTGTCAGGATCGACGGCGATCACCCCGCGGAACACGCCGTCAGCGCCGACGACCGGGAGCCGCCAGCTGGGCTCGCTCAGCGCAAGGTCGCGGGCGGCAGCCGCGGCCATCTGCGGGTCGGCGACGGGTCCGGCCTTGGCCAGGCCGGTCGCCGGCGCCTCGGGGTCGGCGTCGTCGGGGAGCTGGTCACGGCCGATCGAGCCGACATAACGGTCGCCGTCGACGAGCACCGCGAGCCGCCGGGAGTCGCTCTTTGAGAAGAAGTCACGGATGTCGCCGACGGTGCCGGTCGCGGGCAGGCCCGACATGTGGCGGTGCGTGAGCTGAGAGGCAACGAGCCCCTCGACCTGATCGAGATTCGTCATTGCGCGATCCTCGCAGCCCTCGCGCCCGGTGGCAACACGCAGGCTATGAGTCAGACACGCAGGGGGCCATGTGTTGACGCGGCGGTCGGCCTCGAATATGATCCCGCCCCGGGAGGATGACAACGTTGTCATTCATGGCACGGCGCTCATTGCCGCGTTGGCTGTTGCACGGCCGGCGTGCCGATGAACTGAAAGCCTTTGTCGGATTCAACGGAGGGAGAGCAGTGATGTCAATTCTTCGGCGTCGGCGGCATTTCGCGCTGCTGCTCGTCGTGACGGGCCTGATGATCTCGGGACTCGTTTCGGTGGCGTCCACATCCGCCGCTCAGCGGCACGACAGCGCGGGACAGTCAAGCGGGCCCCGATGGCTGGCCACATGGGGAGCTTCGCCAGTGGACATGGGCAACCACGACTACAGCGGAACGATCCGCAACATCGTCTTCACTTCTGTCGGAGGCAACGAGGTCCGGATTCGTCTCTCGAACGAGTTCGGAGACCAGCCGTTGCAGATCGGTGCCGCCTACGTCGGACTCGGCGAGCAGGACGGCAGCATCGTCGGCGCGAACGTGCCGCTGACCTTCTCGGGCTCGTCCACCGTGACGATCCCGCAGGGCGGCGAGGTGATGAGCGACCCGGTGAAACTCAACGTGCCGCCACTCTCGGACCTGGCGGTCAGCCTGTACATCCCCACCCCGACCGAGCAGACCGGTCACCTCGACTCACAGTCGACGACCTACATCACATTCGGATCTAACGAGGCCTCCGCACCCACCGCGGCGGGCTTCATCCCGATCACGTCATGGTGGTTCGTGAACGGCGTCGACGTCACCGCACAGCCCCGCGTAAAGGGCACCGTGGTCGCGTTCGGCGACTCGATCACCGATGGCTACCAGTCCAGCACCGACCAGAACGACCGGTGGCCCAACGACCTGTCGCGTCGCCTGCAGGCCCGCCCCGGCAACACCCTCGGCGTGGTCGACGAGGGCATCAGCGCGAACGAGGTTCTCAGCAACATCGCCGGCAATCCCGGTGCCGGAGTCGCGGGCGTCAACCGGTTCGAACAGGACGTCGTCGACCAGCCGGGTGTCAAGGACGTGATCCTGCTCGAGGGGGTCAACGACATCGGCAACAACGACACCTCGGCGAGCGCGCTGATCGCGGGCTACCAGCAGATGATCGCCGAGGCCCACGCTGCCGGGCTCAAGATCTTCGGCGGCACGATCCTCCCGTTCCAGGGCTCGGGGTACTGGTCGGCGGAGAAGGAGCAGACCCGGGACGCGGTGAACCATTGGATCCTCACCAGCGGCGCCTTTGACGGAGTCATCAATTTCTCCGGTGCCATGGCGGATCCGAGCAACCCGCAGATGCTCAACCCCGCGTATGACAGTGGCGACCATCTGCACCCCAACGACGCCGGCTATCAGGTGATGGCCAACGCGATCAATCTGAAGATGCTGCTCCGCTAACCCGCGAGCAGCTCGCGGGCCTGCCGGGCCATCTCGAGGTCCTCGCGCGTGTGGACGCTCAGCGCCCGCGCGCCGAGGAACTCGAGGCCCCGCATCGCCTCGGACCGGATCGCCTCGGCATGCTCGCCGACGCCGCCGGTGAAGACGACCAGGTCGGCGCCGTGCAGCGCTGCGGCCATCGCCGCGATGCCCGCCCGCAGGCTGTGCAGATACACGTCGATCGCGAGCGTGGCGCGAGCGTCGCCGGAGGCGCGTGCCGCGAGGACGGCGCGCATGTCGCCGGTACCTGCGAGTCCGGTGAGGCCGGACTCGTGCTCCAGGCCCTGCGCCAGCTCAGCCACGGTCATCCCGGCTTGTGAGAGCAGCCACAGCAGCAGGCCAGGGTCGATGCTCCCGGATCGGGTCGCCATCACGAGGCCGTCGAGCGGCGTGAAGCTCATCGTCGTGTCGACCGAAGCGCCGCCGGCGATCGCGCACAGCGACGCCCCGGCGCCGAGGTGACAGCTGACGACCCGCGTGTCCTGGCCGAAACGGGCCGCCACGTGCCGCGCGATGTAGGCGTGCGAGAGCCCGTGGAAGCCGTAGCGGCGCAGGCTCCAGCGCTCACGCCACTGCTCGGGCAGCGCGAAGGTCGCAGCCGCGTCCGTGATCGTCACGTGGAAGGCGGTGTCGAAGCACGCGATCGCCGGCAGCTCCGGCAGCGCCGCGCTCACGGCATCGAGCGCCGCCAGTGACTTCGGCTGATGCAGCGGCGCCAGCGCGGTCAGCTCGCCGAGCGCGGCGCGCACCCCGGGATCGACCCGCACCGCCCCACGGAACCGCGTGCCGCCGTGGACGACGCGGTGCGCGACGGCGTCCGCGTCGCTGAGCTCACCGGCCAGGGCTGCGCGCAATTCGTCGTCGGGCACTGTCGCGCCCGGTGCCGCCAGCTCCCGCTCAGCCAGCGGCGGCGCATCAGGCCCGGGATCCTCCCCGACCCCGGCCGGATCCTCCTCCACCAGCGCGAGCTTGAGTGAGCTCGACCCGGCATTGACCGCGAGAACCCGGGTCATGCGCCTTTAGGGCTCACCGAGATCGCCCTCAGGTCGCGGCCGGCCAGGTCCAGTTGTTCACGTCCGGCGCGTCCTCGCCGTGCGCGCGCGTATAGGCGCGGCAGCGCAGCCGCTCATCGACCATGTGCTGTCGCAGTTCGGCCGCCGTCTGGCTCAAGCCCGGTACCCGGTCGATCACGTCCTTCACGAGGTGGAAGCGGTCAAGGTCGTTGAGCATGACCATGTCAAAGGGGGTGGTCGTGGTCCCCTCTTCCTTGTACCCGCGGACGTGAATATTCGCGTGCCCCGCCCTGCTGTAGGTAAGCCGGTGGATCAGTGTCGGATAGCCGTGATAGGCGAAGATCACCGGCGCCGTGGTGGTGAACAGCGCATCAAACTCATGGTCGGAGAGGCCGTGCGGATGCTCGCTCTCCGGCTGCAGACGCATGAGATCGACGACGTTGACCAGCCGCACCTTCAACTCGGGCAGGCGCTCGCGCAGGATCGACGCGGCGGCGAGCGCCTCGAGCGTGGGGATGTCACCGGCACACGCGAGCACGACATCAGGCTCGCTGCCCTCGTCGTTCGACGCCCAGTTCCAGATGCCGATGCCGCGTGTGCAATGGGCCACGGCCTCATCCATCGACAGATAGTTCAGCGCCGGCTGCTTGCCGGCCACGATCACGTTCACGTAGTGACGGCTGCGCAGACAATGATCGCCAACCGACAGCAGACAGTTCGCGTCCGGGGGCAGGTACACCCGCACGACCTCAGCCTTCTTGTTCACGACGTGGTCGATGAACCCGGGATCCTGGTGTGAGAAGCCGTTGTGATCCTGCCGCCAGACGTGACTGGACAGCAGATAATTCAGTGAGGGTATCGGCGCGCGCCAGTGGATGTCACTCGTCGTCTTCAGCCACTTGGCGTGCTGGTTGAACATCGAGTCGACGATGTGGATGAACGCCTCATAGCAGTTGAACAGCCCGTGCCGTCCGGTCAGTGTGTAACCCTCGAGCCAGCCCTGACACAGGTGTTCTGACAGAACCTCGATCACCCGGCCTTGCTTGGCCAGGTGATCGTCTCCAGCGATCTGTTCGGCGACCCACTGGCGGTCGGTGGTCTCGAACACAGCCTGCAGCCGGTTCGAGTTCGTCTCGTCAGGGCCGAACACGAGGAAGTTGTCCGGGTTGGCCCTGATCACGTCGCGCAGCCACTCGCCGAGGACGTGCGTGGCCGAGCACGATGTCGTCGCCGGGGCCGCCACCTCGACGGCGTAGTCACGGAAGTCCGGAAGCTCGAGCGCACGCGTGAGCGCGCCGCCGTTCGCGTGGGGGTTGGCGCTCATCCGGCGCTCGCCCAGCGGGGCGAGCGCGGAGATCTCCGGCATGAGCGCCCCCTCTGAGTCGAACAGCTCTTCGGGGCGGTAGGAGCGCATCCAGGCCTCGAGTTGCGCGAGGTGCTCTTCGTTCTCGCGCACCCCGCTGAGCGGGACCTGGTGGGCGCGGAAGGTGCCCTCGATCGGAATCCCGTCGACGACCTTGGGACCGGTCCAGCCCTTGGGCGTGCGCAGGACGATCATCGGCCATGCCGGCCGCTCGGTCTCACCGCCCTCGCGCCAGCCCGCCTGGATGGCGGCGATCTCATCGAGCACGCCGTCCATCACCGCCGCCATGCGCTGGTGCATCTCGTCGGGGTCGGAGCCGGAGACGAAGTGCGGCTCGTAGCCGTAGCCGCGCAGCAGCGCATCGAGCTCGGCCTCGGGGATCCTCGCGAGGACGGTCGGGTTCGCGATCTTGTAGCCGTTCAGGTGCAGGACCGGGAGCACCGCGCCGTCAGTGGCCGGATTCAGGAACTTGTTGGAGTGCCAGCTGGCGGCGAGCGGACCGGTCTCCGCCTCGCCGTCACCGATGACGCACAGCGCGATCAGGTCGGGGTTGTCGAGCACGGCGCCGTAGGCGTGTACCAGGCTGTAGCCGAGCTCGCCGCCCTCATGGATCGATCCCGGCGTCTCCGGCGCGACGTGGCTCGGAATGCCCCCGGGGAACGAGAACTGCCGGAACAGGCGCCGGAGCCCCTCCGTGTCGTGACCGATCCGGGTGTAGACCTCGGTGTAGGTGCCGTCCAGATAGGCCCCGGCCACGAGTCCCGGACCTCCGTGGCCCGGGCCGGTGATGTAGATCACGCTCAGGTCGCGCTCGCGGATCGCGCGGTTCATGTGCGCGTAGAGGAAGGTCAGTCCGGGGGTCGTGCCCCAGTGTCCGAGCAGCCGCGGCTTGATGTGCTCGCGCCGCAGCGGCTCGGTGAGCAGCGGGTTGTCCATCAGGTAGATCTGGCCCACCGACAGATAGTTGGCGGCTCGCCACCATGCATCGAGCCGCCGCAGTGAAGTCTGATCCAGCGGCTCGTCCGGGCTCAGGCTCGCCATGGCAGTGGTCAAGCTACTGCATGTGGCGAGCGCGCGCGCAGGTCCTGCTGCGCGGACTGGCGGCGGGCGCCTCGGGTGAGGATCAGCATCGGCGCCCGCGCGTAGCGCAGCAGGCGGTGGGTGGTGCTGCCATGGACGAGACGCCCGACCGGGCCGTAGTCGCGCGAGCCGACGATCAGCAGGTCGACCGTGTCGCTGAAGACGGCGATCTCGTCGATCGTCTCTCCGCAGCTCGCGGCGGCTGCGACCCCGGTCTCGCGGGCGATCCGTTCGCGCGCGCTTGCCTCGCGCGCCCGGACGGCGCCGGTGAAGGTCTCCCATGGACCCAGATCGAGGTCGGAGAGCGGCAGCGGCAGCGCCTCGAAGGCCGTCGCCTGCGCCCCCAGCTCGGCGGCGAGGGCGCGCCCGGTGCCCACCGCCGAGCGGCTTTCGACAGAGCCGTTGTATGCGATCCCGATCTGCTGGATCGGCGTCCCGGTCTCCGCGTAGGACAGCGGCGCCACCGCCACAGCGCAGGGCGCGCCGTTGACCGCGTCCCGGGTCTCATCGCTCAGGCGCACGCGTCCGCTGCGGCCTGCGCGTGAGGAGCCGATCACCAGCAGATCGGCGCCGGCCGCCTCGGCCAGTTGATGCAGGCCGGCGCCGACCCGGTGAGATTCGCTCACGTGGGCGAAGCTCAACCGGCCGGCGGGGCTGCCCGGGCCGGCGGGGCTGCCGGGCCCGGCGGGGCTGACGAGCCGAAGCGCGAGCGCGATCGCATCCCGGCCGCCGGTCTCCAGGTCGATTCCGACCAACACGGTGTTGAACATGGCCTCGCCGAGATTAGGCTCGGCCGGGCGGGCCGCCATCCGTGCGGATTCGCACGATCGCTACGTATGTTCTACCCACGCAGGTCGCGGCGCTCGATCGCGACCATGCCCACCGCCGTGAGCACGATCGCCAGAGCGCCGAGGACGACCAGCCCGCCGATTCCGATGCCGCGGCTGAGCGGGTCATGGCTCGCGTAGTAGTAGTACGGCGACAGATACTTCATCCAGCCGAGCCCGCTGACCAGCGGCGCGAAGCTGTTGACCAACCAGCCGAGGATCCCGACGGCTGACGCCACGCCGGTCGCGAGCGCTCGGCGCCCGGTGCCGGCCGCGACCGCCACGGCCACGGCACCGGACGCGAACCCGAAGAACGCGAGGTGCACGGACAGCGCCGCCATGTTCCCGACCGAGATGCCACCGCCTGCGGCGGCGACGCCGAGCAGCAGCCCGATCCACGCCCCCACCGCGATGATCACCACGACGATCGCGATCGCGCACGCCTTGGCCGCGACCAGGTGAGAGCGCCTGATCGGATATGCGAGGACCAGGGCGAGAATGTGGTCTTCCTCCTCGCCGGCGATCGTCGCGGAGGCGCCCGTGATCGCCAGTGCCGCGGCCAACAGCGGTCCGTAGATCGCGCCCATCTCGCCGCGGAACCAACCGGTCACCGTGCCGTAGTCGGCGCCGCCGAGCAGGTTGGCGACGCTCTCGGGCACGTTCAGCTGGCCGATCGTATGCCCGACGGACGGGAACAGGGACCCCACCAGGATCAGCACGACGATCAAGCCAACGCCCGTGATGATCGCGCCCGTGAGCCGCAGCCGCAGCCCAAGCGTGAAGACGGGCCTGCTCAACGCCCGCCCTCGTGCTCGGAGTCCTCGCCCTGCGCCCCGCCATCGCCCTCGCCATCGTCCCGGTAGTAGCGCAGGAAGATCTCCTGGAGATCGTCCTCGCGCGGGCGGACCGCCTGCACCTCGTGGCGGGCCGCGGCCTTGATCACCGCATCCGCCGACCCCTCGAAGCTGATCGTCAGGATCGACCCCGCGGCGCGTACGTGGCTGACGGCGGGCAGCGCCCTGAACTCATCACCTCCCACCGGGCCCGCGAACTCGATCTCGAGCCGCTGTGTCGCCACCCGGCGGAGGTTGTCGATCGAGTCGACCACGATCAGGCGCCCGTGCCGGAGGATCGCGAGCCGGTCGGTCACGCGCTCGACCTCGGACAACGTGTGCGAGGACAGAAACACCGTGCGCCCCGCGGCCCGCACCTCACCCAGCAGCGTGTGGAAGTTCTGTTGCATGAGCGGGTCGAGGCCGGCGATCGGCTCGTCGAGGATCAACAGCTCGGGCTCGTGCATGAACGCCTGCACGATGCCGAGCTTCTGGCGGTTGCCGGTCGAGAGTTGGTGGATCGGGCGATCGAGGTCGGCGCCGAAGCGCTGCACCAGCGACTCACGCACACGCATGTCGACGCCGCCCCGCAGGGCGGCGAGGTGATCCAGCATCGCGCGGCCCGTCAGCTTCGGATACAGCGCCAGGTCGCCGGGGAGAAAGCCGACGCGGCGGCGGATCTCCAGGCTGTCGGCGATGGTGTCGAGCCCGAGCACGCGAGCACCGCCGGCGGTCGGACGGATCAGGCCGAGGAGCAGCTTCAGGGCGGTCGACTTGCCGGCGCCGTTGGGACCGAGGAAGCCGAACACCTCGCCGGTGCGCACCTCCAGGTCAAGGTCGAACAGCCCGCGTCCGGAGCCGAAGTCCTTCGAGAGGCCGGTCGTGGCGATCGCCGGGACGGAACGCGTCATCAGCGCCATCGTCCCACCCCGCGCGGCGCGGAGTATTAGACTCACAGGTGGCCTTCAGGTCGACGAGCACTGTACGTCCAACAAGGCGGGACTGAATGCGCTTCAGCGCAGTCACGCACGCGGGGCGGGGGCATCGGCGCCAGCTTGCGCCGTCGCCGGGGGTTCGAGCCGGCACGCAGGCCGGAGTTGGCACCGAGAAGCGCCGCGACCTGCAGGGCGTGCGTGCGCTGGCGGTGCTGCTCGTGGCGCTCAACCACGCAAACGTCCCATTCCTGCGCGGCGGCTACATCGGCGTGGACGTGTTCTTCGTGCTGTCCGGTTACTTCATCACCGGGCTGCTGCTGCGCGAGTCGCTGGGCGGCGAGTACGGTCGCGGGGGCGAGGCCGCGAGCGGCCGGATCTCGATCCCGAGGTTCTATGCGCGTCGCGCCCGCCGCATCCTCCCGGCCGCGACGCTCACGCTGGCGGTCACCAGCGTCGCGGTGTTCGTCGTCTACGACCTGCTGCGCGCGAACCTGCTCGGGGCAAAGCCCGAGCTGCTCGACGCATTCGCGGCATCGTTGTTCTACGCCAACGTTCACTTCGCGGCTAACGCGACCAACTATTTCGCGCAGACCACGACGACGTTCCCGTCCCCAGTCCAGCACTTCTGGTCGCTGTCGGTGGAGGAGCAGTTCTACCTCGTCTGGCCTTCGTTGCTGGCGGGCACGTTGCTGATCTGCCGCCACGGTCATCGGAAGGCTTTTGATCGCCGCCGGGCCGTGCGGCTCGTCGGAGCGGTGATCGCGCTCGCCTGCGCCGGCTCGCTCCTCTGGTCGATCAGTGACACCGCGGTCAGCCCACAGAGCGCCTACTTCTCGACCTTCGCTCGCGCCTGGGAGCTCGGCCTCGGCGCCGGCCTCGCGCTGTTGGCTCCGCGCGCCGCGTCGCTGCCGAGGGAGGTGCGCATCCCGCTCGGCTGGATCGGGTTCGGGATGGTGCTCACCGCCGCGGTGTTCTACTCGAGCGCCACCAGCTTCCCCGGCGATGCCGCGCTGCTGCCCGTGGTTGGGACGGCGCTGATCGTCGTGGCCGGGCTGCACGGCACCCGGGTCGGGATCGACCGGCTGTTGGGCTTGCGCCCGTTCGCCTACGTCGGCGACCGCTCCTACACCTTCTATCTCTGGCATTACCCGGCGCTGATCATCGTCTGGCAGGCTGCAGGTCACACCCTGCCCCCACTTGACAACGTCGGGCTACTGATCGGCGCGTTCGCCCTGTCCGCGTTCACCTTCCACTTCTACGAGAACCCGCTGCGGTTCGCCCGCTGGCTGCGCGGTTGGCGCACGGCCGCGCTGGTCCCGGTCACGATGGGAGCCGCGGTTGCGGCGATCATCATCCCGGTCCTCGCCGTGCAGGCGACCCTCGCGGAGCAGGCGGTGGCCGACCAGGGCGCGCACAGCGCGCAGCTGAGACCGGCTCGCGGGCAGCCCGATCCGCGCAGCATGTGGCTGGCCAAGGCGCTGCCGGCGGTCGCGCAGGCAGTCGTGAGCGTGCGCGACGATGCGCCCCTGCCGAAACGGATAGTTCCGGACGACGCGAGGCTCGAGCAGGAGAACACCCTCGTCAGCTACGACATTCCCAGGGGCTGTCAGCCGTCGTTCGGGTCAGGCGACACCAGCAAGATCTGCCTGTTGGGCGACCCGACGGCAAAGAAGGTGGTGGCCGTGTTTGGCGACTCGCACGCGGGAATGTGGATGCCCGCGCTCGTGGCTGATGCACGCGCCCAGAAGTTCGCGGTGGTCGTGCTCGACAAACCGGGCTGCTTCGTGGACCGCGTCCACACGAACTTCGCCGGCTGGCCATGCGCCACCTGGTACCGCTGGGCGATGCGGCAGGACCACAAGCTGCATCCTGCCGTGACGCTTGTCGCGTTCGACCTCAGCAGCGGCACGCTGACGACGGACCCGAGTGCGACCGCCGCCGACATTCGGGGCGTGGTCACACACGTCGTCAGGGGCGTCTATCTGTCCGACCCGCCCAAGCAGGCGGAACTGCCGGGCACGTGCATCACCGCGCCAGGAGCCACGATGCGCAGTTGCTCGACGCCGCTACCGAGCGGCTACACACCGCTGATGCAGGACATCGCGCAGATGCTGCAGCATATCCACCACGGGTGGATCCCGGTGCTGCAGTGGTTCTGCGCCGACGGGATCTGCCCGATGGTCATCGACCACATGCTCGCCACCCGTGACGGCAGCCACCTCACGATGGAGTACAGCGCAGCTCTGGCGCCGCTGCTCGGAAACGAGTTGAGGCCGATCCTCCGCCGCCTCTGACGCGGCGCGCAACCCGGGCGGCGCGCAACCCGCGGCCGCCACGTAACCCGGGCCCTTGACTTTCCCACTAGGAAACCGATAGAGTTTCCCAGCAGGAAAGTCAACGACTCAGAAGGGGACCGGCGATGGGCATTCCAGTGGACGAGAGCGAGGCGTACCTCGCGCTCAGCGCAGTGCAACGGCGGCGCCAGCAGGTGCTCGCCGAGATCGGTGTACCGGCTTGGTACTGGTTCTTCCTGGCGCTCGGCTGGGCCGGCCTCGGGGTGCTGAGCGACTTCGGGCCGTCCTGGGCGGTCACGGCCGGAACGGCCGTGTTCGGCGCCCTGCACGCGACGCTCGCGCCGCGCGTGATCACGGGCCGGCGCGGATCCTCGCAGCTGAGCATCCGCGGCGACCTGGTCAGCCGCGAGCTCCCGGCCATGATCATCGGCTTCCTGGTGCTGATGATCGGTGTGACTGTCGCGATCGCGCTGCTCCTGCACGCGGACGGCACCCGGCATCCGGGCACGTTCGCGGGCGCGATCGTCGCGCTGCTCGTGGTGACGGGCGGGCCCTCGCTGATCGCCGCCGTGCGCCGCCGTGCCGAGCGGGGCTAATGCTCAGATGCCAGATCCACGCTTCGACGAGTTGATTCACCCGAGCACCAGGCTCGCGATCGTTGCGCTGCTGGCCTCGACCGACTGGGCCGACTTCGCCTACGTGCGCGACCGCCTGGAGATGTCCGACTCGGCGCTCTCCAAGCAGTTCACGACGCTCGAGGAGGCTGGCTACCTCAGCGTCGACCGGCCGCTCGAGAACCACCGCAGGCGGGTCCGCGTCGCTCTGACCGACGCGGGCCGCGCCGCCTTCGACGGGCATGTGGCGGCATTGCAGGCGGTGATCGCCGGTGCACCGGTGTCGGCCGGAGCCCCGGCCCCACAGCCCGCGGTCCAGCGAGCCGCGGTCTAGCGAGCCGGACTACAAAAGCCGCCCACCCCGCGCGACCCAGGCGTCGATCAGCACGCGCGCGATCGAGACCTCACCCGGGAGACTGAGGGACTCAGCCACACCGCGCTGGGCAGCGGCGATCTCCTCGAACGAGAACCACCGCACCTCCACCATCTCACCCGGCTGCGGGAGCGGCTCGCCGCCCAGGGCGCTCGCCTCGTAGCCGAGCATCAGCGAGGACGGGAACGGCCACGGCTGCGACGCCAGATAACGAGGGGCGACCGCGACGATTCCGGACTCCTCGCGGACCTCGCGCACGACCGCCTCCTCCGGCGTCTCGCCGGACGCGACATAACCGGCGAGGATCGAGAAGCGGCCCTCGGGCCAGCCGAGCCGGCGTCCCATCAGCACCCGGCCCTCGTGCTCGACGAGCATGATCACGACCGGGTCGGTGCGCGGAAAGTGTGAGCTCTTGCACGTCGGGCAGCGGCGCGAGAGCCCGGCGTCGGCCACGCGCGTGCCGGCTCCGCAGACCGCGCAGAACCTGTGCGTGCGGTGCCAGTTGAGCAGCGCCACGAGGTAGGCGGCGAGGCCGCCCTCGGCCTGCGGCAGCAGCACACCCGCGTCGCGCAGCGACACGAGCCGGCCGACGCCGGTCTCCGCGACCGTGCTCGCGGCGTCGGCGCCGTCGAGATCGGCGCCGAACAGCGGGCGCGGTCCGTCGGCCGAGTCCGGCGAGTCCTCGATCCCGAGCAGGATCGGCTGGTAGGGGTTGACGCGCCCGGCGAGCGGGCGGCGCAGCAACTGCGGCCGCGGGTGCTCGGAGATCAGGACGCTGTCAGTGCTGGCGCCGAGCACAGCCGCCCGCGGATGCTTCAGCAGCCGCTCGATCTCGCCGCGGTCGCTGCGCAGCTCGGCGACGCGATCAACCGTCGTCCCGCTGAACGCCGGCGTCAATGAGGTTGACAGTGCGAGGTTTGGCGTGGCCATCGGCGCTCCCTGGGACTGTAGCCGCGGGATGTTGCGGACCATGGGTCTGGTAAGCCCGGGGGTGCCGGTCCCGCTGGACCGCACCCCCGCTGGACCGCACCCGGCCGCCGGCTCGCAAGCGGCTTGCAAGATTTTGCGTAGAATTGCCGTGTGGCCCGCAAGCTTGCAGACGTTGCGAAACAGGCTGGCGTCAGCGAGGCGACGGTGAGTCGCGTGCTGAACGGCCGGCCCGGGATCTCGGAGTCGACCCGCGCCGCCGTTCTCACCGCGCTCGACGTGATCGGCTACGAGCGCCCCACGCATCTGCGCGTGCGCCGTGCACGCATGGTCGGCCTGATCGTGCCGGAGCTCCAGAACCCGGTGTTCCCGGCGCTCGCCGAGGTCGTCGCGGGGGCACTCGCGCAGCGTGGCTTCAACGCGGTGCTGTGCACGCGCACGGGCAGCATGTCCGAGGCGGAGTACGTCGAGATGCTGCTCGAGCGCCAGGTCTCGGGGATGATCTTCGGCGGCGGGCAGTACGCCGAGGCCGACGCGCCGCACGAGCACTACGACCGCCTGCTGCGGCTGCGCCTGCCGGTGGTGCTCGTGAACGCGGCCGCCGAGCACCTCGACTTCCCGCGCGTCTCGACCGATGACGCCGTCGCCATGGAGCAGGCATACGCGCACCTCGCCTACCTGGGCCACGAGCGGATCGGCCTGATCCTGGGCCCGCCCGACCATGTGCCGTCGCTGCGCAAGCTCGCGGCCTTCGAGCGCGTCGCCAAGGTGGCGCTGCCCTCCGAGCTGGTCGAGCGCACGCGCTTCTCGCTGGAGGGCGGGCACGCCGCCGCGCTGCGCCTGATCGAGCGCGGTGTCACCGGCATCATCTGCGCGAGCGATCCGCTGGCGCTCGGGGTGATCCGGGCGGCGCGCCGCTCCGGCATGACGGTGCCCGTGGACCTCTCGGTGATCGGCTACGACGACTCGCTGCTGATGAGCTGCACCGACCCGCCGCTGACGACCGTGCGGCAGCCGCTGGAGGCGATCGGCCGGGCGGCGGTCGAGATGCTGGCGGGCCAGATCGAGGGCTCGGCGGTCTCGGCCGACGAGCTGTTCTTCGAGCCCGAGGTGGTTGCGCGAGGCTCGACGGCGAACGCGCCCAAGCGGTGACGGCGAACGCCACGATGCGGTGACGATCCTGTAACGCTTGCGTTCGACAGTACGAAATATGCAAAAGTCAGTCTGACTCTTGCATTAGTTTGTCGGCCGTGTAATGCTTCGCCCCATGAGGGAGACGGACACGACGGTTGCGGCCGCAACGCGGCTTGAGGAGGCCGGTGCCGCCAGGCGCCACTGGTGGCGCGACGCCGTCGTCTACCAGGTCTACATCCGCAGCTTCGCCGACGCCAACGGCGACGGGATCGGCGACATCGCGGGGGTGCGGGAGCGCCTCCCCTACCTGGCGGAGCTCGGCGTCGACGCGCTGTGGTTCAACCCCTGGTACCCGTCGCCGCTCGCCGATGCCGGCTATGACATCACCGACTACCGCTCGATCGATCCGGCCTTCGGGACACTCTGGGAAGCGGAGCAGCTGATCGCGGAGGCGCGCGCGCTCGGCATCCGCACGATCGTCGACATCGTCCCCAACCACGTCTCCAACGAGCACCCCTGGTTTCAGCGGGCGCTGTCGGCGTCACCCGGCTCGGCGCCGCGTCGCCGCTTCTGGTTCCGTCCGGGCTGCGGCGAGTTCGGCGAGCTGCCGCCCAACGGCTGGCAGTCGATCTTCGGCGGTCCCGCCTGGACCCGCGTCGCCGACGGCGAGTGGTACCTGCACCTTTTCGCGCCCGAGCAGCCCGACCTCAACTGGGAGCGCCCCGAGGTGAGACTCGAGTTCGAGGAGATCCTGCGCTTCTGGTTCGACCGTGGCGTCGCCGGCGTGCGGATCGACTCGGCCGCGCTGCTGGTGAAGGATCCGGACCTCGCCGAGGAGCTCCCGGCCCCGGCTCCGGGCGAGCATCCGTTCACGGACCGCGACGAGCTGCACGAGATCTACCGCGGGTGGCGCGCAATCGCCGACGGCTACGCGGAACCGCGGATGCTGGTCGGCGAGGTCTGGCTGCCGGACGCGGAGCGCTTCGCGCGGTACCTGCGGCCCGACGAACTGCACACCGCCTTCAACTTCGATTTCCTCGCGTGTCCGTGGGAGCCCGGTCCGATGCGCGACTCGATCCGCTCGGCGCTCGCGGCGCATGCGCCGGTCGACGCACCCGCGACCTGGGTGCTCTCCAACCACGACGTCACACGGCCGGTCACACGCTACGGCCGCGCCGACACCAGCTTCGCGT
>Ga0123355_10003047_pt1 | contig 23881 bp, 12 predicted proteins | sample TergutEmb28metaG_3_FD_89872 | JGI IMG/M metagenome (GOLD analysis project Ga0123355, IMG submission 89872) | Embiratermes neotenicus P1 segment gut microbial communities from Petit-Saut dam, French Guiana - Emb289 P1 | ecosystem: Host-associated > Arthropoda: Insects > Digestive system > Gut ... | reverse complement strand
TTTTTTTTTTTTTTTTAACCTCTTTTAATAAAATTAATAAAAAAAGAGAAAAAAAATTTTTTATTATATAAAAAAAAAAATTTTTTTAAGAAAAAAAAAAAAAAAAAAAAAAAAAAATCCTAGAAATTTTTCTTTGATTCATCTTCCTTGTGGGAGTTTTACACCGACCCACCCACCCAAACACACATACAAATGCTTTGTCCTTAAATCTGTTCCACAAATACAAGACACCTGGGAAAAGACTAGGCAAACATGGGGGCAACAAAGCACCACTTAATATATTTGGAACTAAATGTCCCTTATAAAATTGTCTGCAGTTTGAAGAGATAATGAAGCATGCTGCAGCAACACATATATCATTCCTCTGCTGTCAGCTGAGCAAAGAATTCTGTCAATACTAGCCTTATGCACCCATAAGAATTAACTGTTTCTGCATAAAATATGGTCCAATATTTAAATTTTTTTTTAAAGTTGTCCATTCCATGCATTTTTAGACAAGTTTATTCAATTTATTGTGCCAACCAAATGCACAGTATTGAATACACATGAATATTAAAGATGTAACTCCCACATGTTTGTGTACAAGTGTACCATCTTCAGGGGGCACAATATGCCAGGCTTAGAACCAACTTTAAAAAAATGATACTCATCAAGCAAAGAAGATTAACAACTTCGAAAGTGCCAAGCAGAAATTACTTCAAATCAATGCAGTGATTTGGTTCAATCCACTCATCACTTGTAAATGGTTTTAAACCTGGTATATTGTGTTCCCTGCAGAAGGTACACTTCTACCAAAACATGTCAGACTTATGTCTTTGATATTCATATGTATTTAATACTGTGCACTTGGTTCATACAATAAATTGAATACACTGACATAAAAAATGCAAAGAATGGACAACTTTAACATAAATGATGCTCTACAAGCAAAGATGATTAACACCTTCAAAAATGCTTAGCACAATTTACTTTACACCAACGCAATGATTTCATTCAATAAGGTTTATCATTGGCAAATGGCTTAAACCTGGTATATTGCGCTCCCTGAAGAAGGTACACTTGCACTGACATATGCTGAAGCTACATCTTTAACATTCGTATGTATTTAATACTATGCACCATAAGCCAATTTCTGTAACATGAAGAGGAACTTCATGGACAGAAATGTGGTTTAACATAATTCCAGTACTCATTATTTTGGGGCCAGACATATCCATGAAATACTTTGCTGGGGGTGGGGGGTCAGACTGCCAAATGAAATGAGCCTTTGGTCCTTCATTGGCTGCAAAATGCAGTCTCAGAAATGAATCCTGCTAGCTGTTTCACGTGGTTGCAAAGCATATACTATTTGTTTGCTATGGTTGCAGTTTAACCAGCTTCCTCAGTTTGGATACTGAAGTTTTTCAAGATGCCACTCTCTTATGTAGGATTTCTCAGTGATTTCGGTGGCATGTCTTTTAAGCCAATCTCTACTTCACCTAGTTTTTCTCTGATAAGCACAGTGCACTTTTCAGAAGGTTTCTTGCCCTGCAGTGATCCAACAGACTTGAGTTTAACAGTAGACTTATGGGTGTTTGTTGCACTTGGAACCATGAACCCCAGAAATTTAGAATAAAATTTCGCCTAATATTTGAAGGAGAACCACATTTCACATACCATACAATTCATACACAAGACACACCCTGAAGAGTTTTTAAAACATCCACGTGTAATACAACCCAGCAGTGATATGTTAGACACAGCAAGAACAGGCCATAAAGGCTCAGATGGGTAGTAGAGATACAGCTCTACTCTTTCTTTAACCTCAGTGCTACATGGGGATGGGTGGTCAATGCCATGGCCCAGCTACCTTACCCCTGGGAAAGTGACCTGGTACCCTTTGTACATGAGGCTGAGTGGGGCCCAGAGCCAGTCTGAATGAGTGGCCAAAATCTCACAGCCGCCAGGATTCGATCCATGGACGATTTGGCCTGTAGCAAGTAGCTTTACCAACTGAGGTATTAGCTGCACTGTAGTATAAAAATGACAGCAACAACTGCTGTTAGCAATACATAATACAACCAGTACCTACAATGACGTTACACTGATTTGCTTGAATATATTAATAAATTCAGTGGTAACTGCTGTTAGCAACCGGCACTGAATCACGGTGACATCACCAGACAGCAGGGAATGACAAATGCATTCAAATTCATTGGTGGATGCACTGTAGATGTGTCCAGAGCTGTTCTTAACATAACCGGGTTGGGAAAAATCCAATACTACTAGTACAAAACGAATTCTGGCAGACTAGTCAGTATCTCATCCTTTACTTGACTGAGATCCCTGAATTTTGTAAATTAACTTAATTATTACCAATCAATATATACAACTGGAAAGGTCATGGTAATTCATATAAAACTGAACATTTTATTGTTCCTGAATTACAAGTAATTATGATACACTTAAGCTGAACACTGTCCACAGATGTTTCAGTATGTGGCTCATTCCTGTGTTCAGGTGACAGGTTTGTCATTACCATCACACATATTTGTACTGCTGACACTGGAATCAAATCCAGAATGAATCAAAGCGTAAAACAGAAACAAAAGTCAACTCACATTCTGATGTATATTGGAACCAGTCATAGTGTTACCATAGTGTTTCTATTTAACTTACATGTTCCACATGACTTCCACCATTAACCATTGCTATCCTGGCATACTCAGGATCCCGGAACTCTGGTTTTATATTGAGAGATGCGTCACTGATTACAGATGCATCACCTGAAGAAACGGCAGTATCATACATGGCAACTGCATCTTTCATCTGGCGATGCTGCTCTTGTAAGTGAGTAATTTTTGCTTTTGCCTACATTAATAAAACAACAGGTTTAACAGATACTACTCCATACAGATTTGACATTCTCATGGCAATGAATATTATGATGGTGTCTTCTGGGATGTACCGCCATGCAGTCTGGTAGAAGGTTACCAATATTGTGGACAGAAGGGGAAGAAGTGCCATACAGATGGAGACAGGAATCATCTATCAGACTACACAGTGTCACATCACAAATAACGCATTCTTAAATATTAATCCAATTTATCTTCGTTACAAGTTTGTTACAGTATTCAATTAAGGCAAAGGAAACTTTCATATCCTAAGGCAGAAAATCTGTTACATCACATAAGAACACATCAGGGCCAGTGACAGAAACAAAAAATGTGAAAACAAAACTCATCAAGTACATGAAAAAAGTAAGAAGTATACCAACACACGTTCATGCAACAAAACCTTACGTATCACTAAGAAAATTCTTGGTACTCATGGGTATAAAAACAACTTTGACAAATGTATCCGCTTGTTTTCCCACATGGAGGTTTAGCTGTATTTGGTCTCATTTCTCACTCATATCTATACTTTTTATCCTTGCAGGTTTTTAAAAAAATTAACCACAAGCATTTACCGAACAGAAGCGTACAGTCTTACCTATCATACATACTATGTTTTACACTACAGTGTGCTTACTATTTTTGACATTAAATGTAATAATAATAATAATAATAATAATAATACGGACTGTAACACATAACAGACCTTGCCATGTTTACTGCAGCGGGAACCCATACTGTTGTCCAGAAGCATGTTACCCATCTTTCTCCCCTAGTACCTCATGTAATTTATCACCAATGTCTGACTAATGGCCCATGCTGATTCTAAGCAACATACAATTCCATTTAGTTCGGAACAATGAGAGAGAGTCAATAAATTTAATTATTTAGGAGTGACATGACATTCGAAAGGATGGGAGGTTGGAATAAAAAGAAAACATTGGCTAAAACTAAAGGATATTGAGTTCCTGTAGCTACACACAATGCACATCAGTAACCTAAATATAAAAGATACAAATGTCAGAGAACATATATGAAATGGTATGTGAATCAAAGATTATGTATGGAATTGAGGTGAGGGGAATGAGTGAGGCATGGAGAGAATGATATACGGCTCACAGAGATTTTGCAAGAAATTAACGAGTATACTGAATTGTGCACCCAATGGACTTGCTGAGATGGAACTTGGCAGAGAGATGAACAGACACAAGTGCACAGGACAGATTGTAAAATACTGGTATTAGACTATGTGTTTGGATACAGAAGATCCGGCAAAAAAATATTATGAATGGCAGAAGAGTTATATGAGTGTGAGAAGTTGGACTAAGGAGTTGAAAGATGAACTGTATAATAATGGATTAGCATTCGCATAGAGGAAGAAACATGGGTGTGACTTGAGAGAAATAATAAAGATAGTGAAAGATAGCTGTAATGATACTGAAAGATGACATACTATAGCAAAACTGTCAGAGAAAAACTCATTAACACTACATGAAGAAATGAACTACTGTTGGGGTAAAGATAAAATAAAGAATGCTGTTAAGGAACAGAAAGAAGAGGAATTGCATGGTTGCTAGAAGGGGTATGGAAGTTGGAAGGAATAAGAAGAAACACAGATAAACGAGGATGTCATTTTTGTTAAGGTGAAGAGGACGTCGAACATAATACTGGACTGTCTAGAAACTAGAAATTGGAGAATGAAATTTTTTAATAAAACATGGTTAAATATGAATAAAGAGACAGCCTACAAGAAAACATTACGATGCACTAATAAAGATCAGATAATAAATTTAGGCAGATATTTAGAGAAAGTTAAATATAAATGGCTAATAAGGTAAAAGAAGTATAAATATGCATAAGTATCAAATGGTGTTGTCCTAACACCGTAGAAACCTAGTGTCAGAAGGTAGACTCAAGCATTGTAACAACTGAAGTCAAATGATTATTATTAATTGCATTTAGTTAATCACTCAACCATCACTCCACATTCATCAGTCACTGCATATAAAGTGAGCAATAACCCCAATCAAGCAACATATTATAAAATCCTTGGTCTCTGAGTATGGTTTCATTCATCTGTTCAAGCATTTGCCTGATCAAAGAATTAGGAAATTAAGTTTCTGTTTTCTTTGCCACATAAACATGGTATTATAGACGAATAAATAGTTGTGGTTACAAGAAATAATGCCATGGTAAAATAACTACCTGTAGCATTTCACAAACCTTCACATTTCCCACAGAAAAAAAAACACTACTGATGGGCACCTGGAATATCCCTCTGCAGTGTAGACCAATTCATAATGACTCAGATACATGTACAATGATTAATTACTGGATAATAACTTTACACACGGAATCTAATTTTTTTTAACAAATGCATTATGTTCACAGGACACTGCAGGTGAAGTACCTGGGTCTCAATGTATTAAAGCCAAAAGTGACACTAAACATAGCCAAATCTTATTTCTCAAAAAGTAAGAGGCTAGATGAGTTGCATGTTGGTGTTTTAAATTTACTGAGAAGCAAGTTGGATGTTACACATGCTCCACATTTTCAAATATTATGGTGAAAGTATGAAAATTGTATCACTACCTACACAAGGAACTCTGTGCCCAAACAAGTAACTGCGACATACAGTGTTAGTTCTAAACCACACTTCGTAACAAAATTCCTTCCCAAGTAGTTCAAAGTTTTCCAATTACCTGGCTAATTTGTAGCTGGGTATCTTGCAGGTTCTTAGTAAGGCTCTCTAATTGATCCCGTGAATCTCTCTGCTGCTGTTCAAGCTTCGCTTCTTCTTGTTTCAAATCTTCTAGCTCTTGTTTCTTTGAATTTAATTCATCTTCCTGAGACTTTAGAGACTGCTCTTGTTCTTCTGCTTGCTGTTGCAGTTTTTCAACCTAGTATCACAAATGTCACTTAACTGCTTCTATCAATTGCAATGAAAGATACAAAAACATCTTTATAGAACCCTTCACCTAAAGAGAACATAACTGATGCTAGACCAAAATGTTTCAATGGTCTATTATCTGCAAGTACCTCACTGTGCATTTAATGAAAGCCAGGGCAATGAACTCTATATACAAGCTTTCAATCATTACCACACCGATGTCCACAGGCACCACATGCATGGGTCAACACACATATAATCCTTCACCTTGCACATACCCAAAGCCAATAAGAACCAGTAATTCATGTTACTTATTTTGTAGTGAGTCTAAATTCAAAGGTAGATAGCAAGAAAAGGGCTACAACATTCAATGTGTAGTTACAATTCCATTATACGAACATTAGAGAATCAGTACTTTGTAGTGTCAGATGTAATTCAGTACCACATACACTGCCCAACATCACAGTACTCAGTACAATTAGTAAAATAAGAAAGTAATTACAGCCAGTGTTATCAAATGCTATTTAACTACTGCAATCAACATATAAAGTTACTGATTACTGTATTACAAAATTTCAAGCCATGAACAACCACATTCTTTCCACCCACATAACTGGATAAACATATACTGTATAAAAATATGACTATTATACTTTTAGTTAATGTACAATAAGACACTATTCTGTTTGCAAGCTGCTTCAGGTTAACAACTCACAGATCTCAGACTTGCACTTTTATTTTACCAGACTGTCAGTTCATCATACATTCACTGCACCAGTCACAAGATCTCTAATAAAATACAAAGTTATGGGTCCTACATATTATTTGAATATCTGACTTCATAAAAATTCAATTCTCTGACAACAACCAATGATACTTCCCATTTACTTAACACCAAACACAATTCAAAACCTTCAATCCTGTACCGTTGCTTGCAAAATATGTCACAATTTGTGACCACAACTGCAGACAGATGGGCAGCTGAATAAAAGATTTATTAAGAACTGTATACTGACCCACCAAATATAAATGAGACCTATTCAAGCCAATGTCTATGGGAGACATGTTCCTTGAATAAAAACTAATGCCATCATTTTTGCTACACTGAATTCAAATACAGTACTTAACACAAAATTGTAGTATTATATTGTATATTACATAATGTTGAAATTTCTGGCTGTGATTTAGGTGCATTTGGGACATTTTTATGTATCTGGTTTTAGCTCCATCTGACAGGGCAGCCTGCAAAGAAGAGTCATGTTTTGGTGACATGTGACTACCTGCATCAGGTGCAAGGGGGGGGACTGATAATGGCTAAAAAAATTATGAGTTGCAGCTGAACAGCAGGTTGGCTGCAAGAAGAGGCCAATGGAACATTAATCTCAGCTATATGACTCAAGCAAAGTTAACAGTTGGGACCAAGGTCTTCAACAGATCTGCTGTTTCAACAACACTAACAGTTTTCACTGTAGTCACAGGGCTCATAGGACAGTCTACCAAGCTTCATGACTCCATGACTCATGGGCACTTGTAATGGAGTTGGACGTCTTTGCTGAATCACAGGATTCAAACATGGAATTACAGCACAGCAGTAGTTAGAATTCAGAAGAAGGAGACCTGGTGAAAGGGAAACATGTTAACACAGGAATCTAGTAACAAAAAAGATAGTGTGATGAAAGATGCTAATCTGGATATCATCATGCAGTTACCAGGGCACATGACCTACCTTCTCCCTCCCCCTCATGTTTATCTTGAAAGGACTAAGAAATTTAATTGGGGTGTTTTTACACTGATCTGCAGTTGGAAGTCTTTTGCTTTATTATCAGACATAATACAGCATTTCGATATCAGTTTTGGATTTCATGCAAAGCAATTTTATGTGGGACAGTGTGTGTGCGTGCACGCATATGTGGGTGTGTGTATGTGTTCATACTTTTATAGTTTCATGTCAGTGGATGACCTGACTGGTATTATGGATTCCTATGATATAATCTGCAGCTCTTCAAGTTGGATATGGAAGTCTTGCCTTTCTGTACATTGGTTTCGTTCCTACCAAATGACAGCAGCAACTAGAACTATACCGGTTACAAGCTAACACTTGTTTTTTATTGGAATAGACTTATGGGATGCTGAACAGACATGGTCCGAGTTCAACTTATATGAATCTGTTCACTGGTAGTAGACTACTGCTCAAGACTTTATACAAATACAGTAAAAGTTGCAATATCTAGCACCTACATGACCAAAGGGTTGCCAGACATTGTAATATTTCAGATAATGCAACACTATATCTAACATGAATCTTAGTGTACCTACCAACTTCACACAGAGGCCATACTATTTAACATATCTTGATACACTGCCCCGTCCTATTATCTCTGATATCCTTTGACGCCCCTTTTCATCAGTATATAATACAATGTATATATAATCTACAAAGACACGACACCAATAATTCATGGAGAGAATCTCAGAATTGCTGCAGGACAGTGCTGGTCATTGGAACAGTTATGCAAATAACCTACGAGTTAACTTCTGGTTAATAGAGCGTTCCAGATCCAGTGACAGATATCACACTTCATACTGTATTTTTTTCATTGTGATCCTATTTTGTTTTTTTACTAATGACATATAAGTGTTAAATTTATAACTCAGTTATAAAGAATGACTTCTCCAGGTCCTCAGTGGAAATCCCATGTGCCTTGAGAATAGGGCAACTCTTCTTTCTGGGGTGCTTTATGTTCACTATGGTCATTTCGTATTTGTTTTAGGTTTCCAGGCTTTCTGTCTATTCATCGAACAATGGCAGAGCCCAAGAGCTTACGGTAATATTCTGCATTCCACATTTAGTGAAGATTAATATATGCAATTGTAGTGACATCCATCATGGTTGCTCCATCATTACCCTAGACTTACACAGCAAAAAAATATGAAGTTTGCTTTTGATACAATGCTGGAGTGACTTGAGACTTTCTGAAAATTAATATGATCCTCTACTAAAACATTTTAAAAATAAAATATAACATTATACATTATAATAGACATGCAAACAGACAAATAATCATACAAGAACCATATCAAGATCTGAATGTTCTACAGACTATGCACACCATCAATTGAACCAACACCACCACAATAAATGCAACATAACTTAATATACTGCACAAAAATCTGTCACAATGACATGTGTACTACAAAATGTCTGTGCTTTGATAATTTGAGTGCATGAAATCTGACAATATAATCTGCTTCAGCTTTGTGAGCATTTACCTGAACTTGTTCTTCTTCCAACTCCAACTTGATGGCATTAAGTTCTTTCTCTACCGAGGATTTCTACGCAAAATTAGAATAAAAGCAAACATAAAGTCAATACAAACACATGCTCTCTTGGTTTATTTCGATGGCAAGACACAGCTATCACTACTGTTAAGAGTCTAGCAAACAATGAAAAAGCATGACAAAATAAATCAAAGCTCTTTCCAAGTCTGAAAGAACATACTCATGTTGCAAATGTATAATTCTGCTAATAATACAAATCATCTTAATGAATTATTACAGAACATAAAACACCTCTGACATGATTAAAGTTCCAAAAACAGCTGTTACAGTGAGCAATGAACAAAAAAAAATTGTTAACAATTAAACAAGAAACATTCTTCTGTAAGAAAATGCATAACATTTTATACATTTTTCTTTCCCATAACAATTTCTCTAAACTATTCATTCACACAAACATACCCTTATCATCAACATGATGCAATCCTAAATCTGGTTACATTCTCCATCATGAAGATCTATAAAATTCCACCTACCACTTTCATTTAAATGATGATTACTCAGATTTCAAACACAATGTGTAAATGGCCTTCATGTGAGTCTATGCAGTTTTTCTGGAATTCTTCATCAAATTACTTGTGGCTTACACTTATATCACTTTCAAGATGTTAAAACTTTTAATAAAACAATGACCCTATATAGTAATTCAATTCTGTACCCAACACATGGGAAAGAGAAGATTGTTATTTCTTCAAATTCTCTATATTACTTGAAACAGAATATTTAAATTTTCTCTGCAAGCACAACACCTTGTTAACTGGCACAGCAGAATGAGTTAACTTGAATGTAAAATTTTGACAGGATAATTACACAAAAGCCTGCAATCAGAATTCAAGTTTTAAGGACTGACACTGCAGTCTTACAACAAACAAGGCAATTTACAAAAATGTCAAACAGGTAATCTCCATCCACAGACAATCCAAGAAAAGGCAGTACCATGCTTGTTTTTACAACAGCACTTCATAAAATGCAGCAATGCACAGCCATTTACAGAAAGAGTTGAAGAAAATGGAAACCACAAGCCAATGCTGTATTTAACCCTTCAATGCCAAACTCAGTTCTTCAGACAGTTAGCCTTGGTGCACAATACATTCAGAATGTATGTTAAGTTTACTATAAATTTGAAACCCCTCTGTCCTAGGCAGTAGTTGGAATTTACACCCCAGTAACAGTGAGGGGTTAAACATATCCACAAAGCTCTCTGCATGTGCGTGCGCGTGCATGCACACACACAACATATGTTAGGAGAACTGTCCACAAAATAGCTTGAAGGATATATATTAATCTCTCACTAAAATATGAAGCTCTGATGTGTCATACAGTTACATGCTTTTTAACATGTTACAACCAGAAACATTCAGAAGATTTGATTAACCTATTTTCTATTGCCAAAATGGATTTCACTGAAAAGACCATTAACAGAAATATGCCACGAAATATATCTTCAACAAGTGTGTATACTATAAATGACTAAATTTTAAGCACAGATAAAACAAAGTGTTGCTTTAATCCATGAACTTTACAAAATTACAAAACCTGATAAATTAGTCACATATAAGAATTCAACAGCTGTAAAACACCATACATACTATCCACGTATGTGCCAGCAGTAAGTGTGAATAAACTCTGTGAATTTCATGGAACTAGGCACAAAGATCATGACATCGGAGGGTAGCCAACTATTCTTTCTTATTGCCATCTTAAATGGCGGTAATGTGGAGTCCCCATAAACTTTCCATGACAACTAATACACTGCTCAATCTGGCAGTTTTATACATCTTTTAGTCCCGTAATTCCTTTTTCAAAAAATGGAAAACAACACGGTAACCTCGTGTAGTGTGCAGACAAACAAGGGTTAGATTAAAAATAACTTTAAATTTCAAAAACACTTTTCACTTTCCTTAAGGTTATCTTCATAAAAACATACTTCCTCTGTACAAGTTTCAACTTAAAAGTTATATGCAATGACCTCAATGTTTTCAATTATATTCAACAAATACGAATGCAATATATCACTGATTTTAACTTTTACATGGCTTAACAACTTCCTCTCCTACCACATGCATAATTAAACAGAAGTTTTGTACCAGACACCCCACAACAGTTAAACTTGCATTCCCAGAAACCAAGCAACAGAACTAAAATTTTAACGGGTTAAAAATTAAATAATGTAGGCACTACAAACAGTTACAAGTGAAACCAGGAAAAATGAGTTTTGCTGGTTATCACAGAATTCACCAGAGTTAAACAAATGTCACTTATTCAAATTTAAAAGGTTAATTCCCTGATGGTCTTGAGAAAATGGCATCTTTAGTTATGAACCCCAATTTTGTACCAAGAATAAGAACCAATCACCTCTTCTTCAGTTAATTTATAAACCGCAGTTTAATTACAATGGAACACAGAGCAAAGAAGTGTAAACACAGATATCAATGTTCAAGAATCAAAATGCTATAAGAGTTTAAAAAAACAATTTCAGTGGCAGAGAGTCACAACTGTATAAAGGTATGATAAATAATAGGTATAAAATGTGGTATAGCCCAGAAATCTGGCATTATGTGATTAACTATTTGCACCATGCTCTTTGTTCAGGATACTGTCACCATAAGCAGATGACTTGTACAAGTATTATGTATTACCACTAGTGAAATTTAAGTAAAAGTGTAACTGTTGTTACACATAAAAAATTCTTTCTGTTGAGTCCTATTTGAATGCTCAATTTATAACTTGTTACTGCACCTATTAACAAAAATGGTGACAAAACTGACCAACAATTAATAAGAAATCTCATGTTCACAAAACTTAATACAAGAGAGCATTTTATTATTCCATCAGAGTTAAATCCACATGCTAGTGAAATTATTGGACAGCAATGGTGTGGGTTTCAATGCAAAAGACCAGTCAGATACTGCAATCATTAGACAGTAAAGAAATGGAAGTAAAATGGAATGGTACAGGTCTATTACCTACATGTAACTAAGAAGGCCTATGGCAGGCACCTGCCTGAACATGGTAATGAACTTCGGATTCTATGAAATACAAGGAATTTCTTGACTTTGACTTCCAAAGAGATAATTAGCTGCAGAAGGACACTGCTTTAAGGAGTTAGCTGAAAATAGTCCAAGACTCTACTACAAAGCATATCACACAACATTATCATTGAAACTGGTTCACCTGAAAAATTGGTGAGGATAATGAAACTGTGTTATTGAAACACACACTAGAGTTGGTACATGTAAGCATTCATCTGATGGGACACTTCCCATGGTGAAGAACCTAAACAAAAATTCTCCATTGTTACTAATTTCAACATTTCTTCTGAAAATACCACCAGGAAAAACCAAAATTTTAAAGGATTTGAAATGAATAAAATACACCAGCATCTGATGTGAATTTATTTGGAGAAAATGTGAATTCCATAAAACATGAATAAACATCATATTCTACTTATTAGATGCCTGTTAGCAAGTTATGTCTTGAAATAAATGTGAAGTACACAGATTGTGTGCCACAATCACAATATTAGGAGAAACAACTGGCAAAGTTCAAATAACTGAAAACAATAATAAAAAATAAAAATGATAAATCACAAGAAAATTAAGTTGCATTAAATACCTCCAAGCAACACAGTCCTTCTTGAGAAGCTAATAGCTCCTTCACTGATGAGGCAGTTCTTCCTTATTCTAAATAGAATTAGATACATGAACCTATGTTAATGTTTTTCAGAATGTAGTCTTTGTCTTCTGCTGGAATTCGATTAGTATCTGGCCATTTGTATCTTTTCAAGTTTTCAACAACCGTCTGAACCTCAACACAATCAGTTGCTTGCCTGTTTGTATTCCAGCCTGCCTAGCATCACCAACTCCACGTACATTCAATGACTGACAGAAGTGACTCACCCACTCATTCAAAATACTGTGTGAACATACCAGCACATCACCCTTCACATCTTTACTACAACAGTTCTAGGCCGGTAATCCTTCTTAAATCCATTTATACCTCTATAAAGGTCTTTAACATTCTTGTTCTTACTGCCTGTTGCAAGCTCATTAATTTTACATTTCTAACCTTCCAGCTTTTATTTCCAGATATATTAGTTTCACGTCTTCAACATTCAGGTTATCAGCATCAGTTGCTTTGGATCATGTCACCTTTGCAATTTAGCCTTCTTCCTAACAACTTCAAAATATTTCATCCATCAGTGTCTTTCCTAATAATGTAGAGATTAAAGTACATGGAACTATATGTTACCTCTATTGTTATGGGGATGGAACATGGATTCTCAATTCTGATTAAGGAAGTATGAGATAGCAGAACTCACTAAAATATTTGGGCTTAAAAAAAAGTAGAGGCAAAAGCAGGACACAGAAAATTACATTTACTCTACAAAACATTATTTGGAAATACTCCTAAATGATGGAAGGATAATGATTTGTGACATTCATATGAATTTTCCCTTCATGCAGCCTAATAGTGGAAAAGATGATGATGAGGTGATGTCATATTTTAGGGTAATTAAATGGAGGAGGACAAAACGGACAGATCATGTACCACAAATGGAGGTAGTACAAAATGTATATAAAATTTTAGATGGAAAATATGGGGTGAACAAACCACATTAAGACACATGCATAAATGAGGAAGAAATATTACAACAGATTGCTGAAAAACAGCATGTGAGGATGTAAAGTGTAATGAACTCTCTCACGAGAATCCAATCACATGTTTTTGTGAACATGGTTATTCACCTACGAATTTTCAACAGCCAAGAAATTTTGCATAAATGTAAAATGTGCTCAACTAACAAAAGTATGTAACTACATGACACTTGGCTTTAAGACTGATCACAAAAATATAGCCATTATGTTACTTCATTACATTTTGCTGTTTTGTAAGTGTCAAAAGACTTCTTTTCTTGGAAATGTCTCAATTATGCATACAAATTACTGCCCAGTGACCTAAAATTTGGCTAAACACAGTACTACCTTAATTTTACAGTCACAGCTGTATCAACAGAAAGACAAAGTTTACAAATCTCCTTAATGGTGATATTGTACATGCAGCATCAAACAGCAACATAATTCCAAGCAGTGCATACTAAGCAAGTGCCAAACTGTATAAACTCTGTATGTTACCTGTCCCTTGAGATCATTCAGGCGCTTTTGTGCCTCCCCCTTCTGGTTTTCTAGCTGCTTCAGCGTTGCTGCTAATGTATCAAGTTCACTCTGTACAGCCACAAAATGCAATAAATTTCTCACAAATATACAGTAACAGCAAGTACATAAGTATTACAAGCCAACATAAAAAACTTGAAAATTTGTTTCAAGTCATCCCTACAGCAAAACCCACTTAACGTCCAAAATGACATATATACAATCTGAAAACAGGCTTCACCTTCTATCCTTCTTCCATGGCTTCTACTTTTTAACTTCCTTGATCCTGAACACCCACCCATGTCCTACTGGCACTTGCCCCTTTTAGTATTTATCTTGCATTCACCTTTTCTCTAATTTTTCTGTCTTAAAACCTTTTGTACACTTAATTTGCTCAACTCTTATTCATGCTCTGCCAGCAACACAGCCCCACTTTTGAGGACCAGTGTTTTCTATGTGCTCAGCGTCAACTCATAGTCCTGTCTTATTTTTCCCTACATGCTGTATTGTTCTTTTCCCCGTGAGGCTTATTGCTCTACTCAGATCTTACATGAATATTTCAAACTGACTTCATATTCCATCTGCACACAGTTTCAGAAGATCATTACTTGATCTGAGGTACATCCAAATCCATACTGTAAAAATATGTGTATTGTTACACTCAAGAAGAAAAATGTATATGCAGGGTAAAGTTATGTTTTGTATACACAGACAGGAAGACAGAAATTTATCATCATGAGAAGGTTTATAAGGGCAATCCACGGAAGTTTCCCTGCATGTGTGTGTGTGTGTGGGTGTGTGTGTATGTGTGTATAGGACAAACAGGCTAGTGATGTTATAAATCTTTTTGACAACTCATAACACTATGTCCATTCATGTCACTGATATGCACTGCAACAATTATACTTTATAATCAATGAACTAAACCTCCGTAATTTCCATTTCAGTGTAAAACTATATTACTTTAATTCTTGGTCTCCATGGTGACAAGATGGGATTTCAATGGAAAATGGTGTCTATGACCAGTCAGAGGCAAGTTGCCACTGTTTTAGTCCAACTTAAGAAAGTGTGTTACATTATAAATGTGAAGTAGGATGAGAATATTTCAAAGTGCCAATAAGATGAGTGTGAAATACACTCTACCGTGGAGCTTCAGTAAACTGCTCTCAACTCAAACAACCACAAATATTTTTTGTTGACTAATGCAACATTTAAACCAATATTAGTCTTATACAGTGTACGACAGTTTAAGACGAATGTGAATATGTTCTGCAATGGTCTGTAAAACAAAAGAAGGGCCCTAAAGTGCCCCTATTTAGAAAACTGTTAATTATAATAAAAAAAGATAAAAGACTTACCTGTAAGCTTTTTATTTCACCATTCTTTATTTTAATATCAGCTTCTTTCTGTGCTATATCAGTCTCTAGTAAATTCTTTTCCTTTCCAAGTCCTTCAATGTCTTTGGTTATCATGTCCAATTCTGGATTTGAATATGATGCATTGCTAGTTTCCTACAGAACAAAAAGTATATTATCACTTAATATGACACATCATTACAAGTGTAACAATTTGGCCTTCACAAAGCAGGTATTAACCAAAAACACCAATAACAGATTCCATTATAAGGTTATACTTATTATCTGCATTTATCCCCATTAACTACAATGCACTTGTAATGAAAATATGTAGCCTATAACAAAATTTTAACTCCTCAGTTGTTCACAGGTACCTCCCACACAGTTTCCAGCTTTGTGTTGGTTGGGCAAGGTGTCTTAAGATTCAAGTACATGCTGCTATAATGGGCTTTCTGTTCAAAAAGGAACATGAAAATGTTTATTCTACTGTTTGCACTTGTTATGTAACACAACAAACAGTACAAAAACTGTGAAAAGTAATACCTTTATAATTTTGGTGACCACGTGTAAAATATACATTTTGGTGAACACTCAAAAATGTTAAAGATATTTACCACTATCTGTATCAAAAGAAATCAATAATGCCTGTCCAAAATTCACAATAAAGACTTTAACCTTTTCACTGCTAGGTTTCTTTATTTCCAACTAAAGACATAAAAATGGCGCACTTGTTTACAAGTGGTTAATAAACTGCACTCATCAGTATTCAGTCCATTTTCAGATGAGGTTGCTGCCATCCACAGGACATCACAGTGGTGCAGTCTTCCACCTCTTTTCTTAAGAACTTTTGAGGCACATTTCTTTCAACAAAACAATTTATGGGTGATATAGAAAATAGGTTTAAAACACTAGCACAATAACCAATAACATCAAAAGCGACTTCTTGTTGATTGCACAGAAGCCACAGGCTCTTCTGAGCAAGGAAATAAACATTTGGGTCCTATAAAAGACAGGGAATCTATTAACAATAGAGAAACTATTAACTCTTGCACAGATTAATTCAGATGAGGAACAACACATCCTAATACAATAAATGTTACAGTCCAAAAAATACCTTTTAATATCATTGATGTTTGAGGCTTATAAACTTCAAGATAATTTTAATAATCATCATTTCATTACATCTGTAGTCAATGTAAACGCAAAGAAGCAGTATCATTAAGACATCAATTCTACTTCACGTCACAACAGCCTCACCCATGTATAAAATACACAGATGAAATATTGTCTTCGGTATACTTTAGCAGAATATTAATCAGAAAATGACCATAATGCAACAACACTGAAACATGACAATAATTTTACTTCTATTCACATTGCTGTTAATTATAGGCTTCAATTATGAGAGCATCTGTTGCTGCTAATAAGTTAAGCAACATGCCACTGGGATTTGTTTCTGTAGTGTTCTTGCTAGTTTTTAAAGTACATCATAAACAATGCAACAGTCAAAAAAAACTCATAAGCATTATTCTTTAAAAAGTGTAAAGTGGGTCAACAATGTTGTTGGGAAAACCTAAACTGTTTCTCATGAGCCATGTATGATAATAGAGTAACTGCATTATTATTATTATTGCAAAAAGCATGACAACAGTTCCAAAAGTGCAATTCAAAATTAATGGTCAGCTGGAATAGTTCATGCTCTAAGAAAGGTGGCAGCTGACAGAATACTCTAAAAAAAGATAAATGACAGATTGTTGGTTTCTTGTTTTCTAAGAAAGAAGTTATGCTTGTACACAAACTGATCTTCTTGTACACACCATACTACTATATTGTGCATACAAGAAAGTACAGGGAAAGTAAAATTAATCTGCTATTAAAGTAACCTTATTTCAGCCCCTGATCACCAAACATACAGATGTCCTACTGCATTCATAAAACAGGCCCATGTAATGGACTTCAAAATTAATTAAATGACACTGAAAGCTCAATTGTAGCAATTATTTTATGTACTAAACAATGTGTGTAATTTTTATGCTTCTGACAGAAAAAGAATTTCAACATTTCATTCCTTTATAAAGTGGTCTTTTGGGTTCAAGATTAAAATTAAAAAAAATTTCCACTTGTAACTATATACCCACAGTTTGTGACAAATGAATGCATGTGACTAAATCAGTGCAAAACCATTGGTTAATTTAATATCAACAATTACTTCTTTAAACAATTACTGTTGGATGCTTTATTATAATCAGTTACTTATTTGTAAATTCAGAACATAAACAAAATTTATGTGCTTGAATAGCCCAGAGATTCATCAGACTCAGTGAGGAATGACTGTTGTAACTGGTAACACAACCATATGATTCATAACAATTTATTTACTCATTAATTCAGCATTATGAAATTTGAGGTTATTTACTGCATTATATTAGCCCTAATACACCAACAATGTGATGGATTCCTCTTTCCTGAAATAAAGCACAAGCTCAAAACTTTTCTAAAGGGAAAGACACATTCACAAAAAGGAGTTTTTCCTTCAGAATTTGGCCTAGAATACCCTGGCAATGACCCTCAACTTCAGTGGGAGATACAGCAACTATGGCAAAAATACTATGCTTGCCTGCGAAAGAAATATGAATCATTGGGACCACAAAAATCTGTGATGCCAGAAGCTATAATGGTGTTCGAAGGCTCTTCTGTGAGGTAACAAAATAATATTTTATTTTGGAGCAATAAAAAAATGCCATTAAATCAAACATTCATTTCATTAACAAATAATTACACTGTATGTGTGTGTGTGTGTGTGCATAACTTACATGTTCCCTGCTTCCTACCATAGACCTAACAGACAACACTCAAAGCTATTATAACATTTAACTGCAGACACCTCTTTTAAACATGTTTGTTGCCCAGCAATAAGCAAAGTCATAAATAAATAAATAAAAATTGGTAAAACTTTTGGCTGCAGGGCGAGCCACTTCCTCTTTCATTATGCAGGCATACTTTAACTTCTTCTCATCCTTACATTATGGAACGACATTTAGTCACCCTTGTGTCCCAAAGTTTAAGGAACACTACACTGCAATTCTGTCTTAATGGTTGACACTGCACTTTCTTTTAAATACCATTTCATTTATGTCCCAGTGTCCTTTTCTATTACATGCATAAACTTTGATTTCTTAATTTGAGTTTAAGCAGCTACATGCTGTGATACAGACCAGGAATCCAACCACATCCCCTGCAAAGAATGGATATTTCTTCTAGTCTGCAACACTTTCATTCATTATCAAAGCTCTGTTCATGATCCGCAGAATGGTTATTTATTTCATAAAATTTGAACTAGTTAATGCATGAATGAAAAACAGTATGGCTGATTTTATTACATAAATATTTCACAGGATATGTGACTTATGTTTTATAGTGTCACTTTCAATCCACATCAAGACACAATGCCTGTGGGAAATTTAGCAACTTCATTACATTGAAATGCACATTTTATATCCACGTTCAAAATAACCACATTTTTAAACATGTGAGGTGTGATTAAATTTCAAAGAATTGTGATAACAAGAGACAGTCATAGATGTGACTGAAATTTTTGACGTTGTACATCACCTCTGGTCAATAATCCACAGCCAAAGATGACAATATCTAAAATTTCAGCCATGACCACATGAGGTTTACTTATGCAAAATTCCTACTGTATGGAGATAATTTTTTTCCATATCTGACTACTATAAAATGTGAAATAACACTGATAGCATTATATGATAAGTGATACTTTGTTTGGTAATGAAACTTCTTGAAACCTATATGCACTGAATGTGTAAGTCATACAAAACAAAGGTACTTTTTAGGTTGGACTGCAAAGCATGCATCTCGCCAGCTACAAAGAACACAAAAGAGGATGTGACATGGTTCTACAGTTCCATCCCTCCCAGTGGAATCGTCAAGGTTGAGTATGATGATCATGTGCTACTGTCACAAGACAAAGTCTTGCATATGCATAATCTTAAACAAGAGAACTCTGGCCAATATTTATGCAAGGCTGGCCACAGTGTTATGGCACCCTACTTCCTGGGAGTCGTAAACGACAACGAACCCACAGTACAGGCAGGTGTTTATGCCTCTTTTTATGGTATATACAATTAATGCATAATGGAGATCATAAGAGATATTGCTTGTTTGGTGATAAGTAATGACTTAAAAATCTTATTCTGTAGTTCCTGTTTAGCCTTAACACAAAAAAAAGTAGGTTTATGTGAGACCCATGCTGCCTGTATTTATGTTTACATTCCCAATTTTGAAGAAACTTCACATGAATGTTATAAAACTGGAGATCACCCCAAACTGATATTTCTCAATTTCCTCAATAATTGAAAACAACATGGCAAAAGCATGGAAAATTCTCAGTTAATTCCATTTGGTAGTCTTGGTGATAATTCTTACATTACTGAACAGTAAAATAATTATGAAGCAACACCAATACCAAACACATCAAATGATGTCCTTCTAACATAATTTCTTTTACCACTACATATTTAAATCACTCACTGGAAGTCAGGAGGTGGTATCCAATACACAATATCATGACAATAACAAACAAGTACTATACAACAGTGAAATAAAATGGGTTAAAATCTGCCTAAATAGGTAAAATGTTTAACATATGTGGATCCACCTCGTAAATTGTACAGTGTAAGAAATTCTTGAAAAGTTTTTTAAATCACAATATGTTAATATACAAGCAATTAAGAAGCTGACAAGAAAATATTTCAATTTCTGCTGCCAGCAACATTTAAACAGTAGTACGTCACACAGCTCAACATCTGCTGTGCTTCTTTAGAGTCCATACATAATTAATCTTTCACGCACACAGAATCTACGTATATTAACTCACATAATTCACAGTGCACATCCACTACGCTCTGTATTCTGGCAACTAATAATGGCAGTGGAGATATAACTAAAAACATGGATTGTTTTGGACAGGAAAACTCAGAGAAATTGTTAATGTTACATTTCCATTTACGATTCAAGTCAAAGACAGTTCATTCATTACGCAATTCCTGTCATACTAGAGAAAACCACCCCAAGCAAGAACATCCCTTAATAGTGCCACTGTTAGGGCATTTCAGTATGACATAATGAAAACCCACAGAGACAATTTTTGTTATGGAATAATAAATGCTTTATGATGGCACTACTGGTAGGAGCAGGGAAAAAACTATTGAATACACATTTCTCTATAAAGGCATGCTGATTTCATAATACAACAAGATTCCTTTACCCACTGTCTGATAATTCAGAAAGCAGGATAATCCAGCACTTGAAGAGAGTAGTCCCAAGACCAGAAGTATTGCTTTTTACCAAAAAAAAAAAAATCATCATCAAAGAACAGGAAGATCTCAGAGACATGTTCAAATAGGATACTTAGAGTGTCTCCACATCAATTATTGTGGTACCTCCTGACCTGATATCTCCTACTCCATCAACTTCTTCACCTATAAAGACTCCCAGAAAGCAGAGAAGAGAACCCTGATAACCCTAAACTAGCAGACAAAGGAGATAACCAAATTTAATACTCCTGTGACTACTTGTTCTGCCCAAATATAGACGCAGTAACAACACATTGCCCATAAGAACTTATGACAGTGTAGATATCATCTGATAATCTGGAATATTCAATAATAATTTGGCAACTGTCCGGTCCCGTGCCAGTTGGATTAACAGTATTTTGCTGTGCTTTATATGTCTGGTGTTTTGCAGATAATGACTAGGTTATGTAGCACAGCATTTTAATACACTTAAAGTCTGTAGGCCAATTAAACTTTGTGTGGATAGAAATTCCTAGTATTAGTTAAAAGAGTTTCTGTAACATTAGATTCAGTGACAGAGATATATAAGAAATTATATATTACCTATACAGATGTCAGAAGAAAAATGACCATATCTTAAAATAGGTTTATTGTGAAAATCCAAAAAAGCTAACTAGAAGGGTGTGGCTATCTTCATATGAAAGAGAAATTCTTAAGGATTTCACTATATCAACTAAGAATGCATTCATTAAAATACAATTAATGACAAGTATCAAACTCCTATACATTTTGGCAGTGGAGTGCCATCCGCAGGGAGTCTATTAGAGCAAAGGAATATATTTCCAACACACCAATACAGGTAATGATCTCCCTCACTGGTATCATTAAAATTCGAGAATACACAAAGTTGACAAGCAAAAATTTACAGTGTTCTGATATTAAAATATTAAAACTATGTGACTGTCAGCCTCTTCAAGTATAAGCTCACAGCCATTTATATCCATACATATATGGCTATAAATGGCTGTGGGCTTGTACTTTATATCTATCTGTCTATCCATATATATATATATGGACATGGCATGGGCAAAAAAGCAGGCACATGTGGAAAGTCAAGGCAGTAAAAAAATTTTTCTCTTTCTCTTTCATATGGTGAAAAACCATGCTCATGATCAGATGTATTGTACATCCAATCACCTTTCTCATACAAAAAGGAATATTATTTTGTAGCACACACAGTGTGTTGACTACAAAAATAACTGAATATGGCAGTGAATGGGATAATATAATTACTGGTACCATTAATTGTGAGTACTCAATGTTCTGGTATATGGTCATGGCCTATTTAAGTACCATCCCAACCTTTGCCTAAAGAGACCAAGGAAAATCAAAATCAGTTACCATGAGTCTGGTTGAAATTCAAATCAGGTTCCTCAAAAATAAAATTCGAGTCTACAGTGTTACCGCTACGCCAATCTGCTCATTAATCTGGGGCATTTTAGGAACATTTCTGGAAAATGCTGAGATTCCATGAAGATAAAACCTATCAGTATTGATTTAAATTGTATTAATATTTTTAAACAGCCACATATCCGATAATCTGCTGCAGGTTCTGCAGTCCCTAAACATCAGTTCCATCATGAAATCATGATATTGGTATCTCATTTCTGATATACAATTTCTTCAAATTCTGTTGCATTCACAATGACACAACTTAATCTAAAGCAGAAACTGATCACATGTGGTCTGTCACAATATATTCTGGCCAACAGGTGAGACCAACAACTGCTCCAAAAGGGCAACAGAGTCAGCCTCCAGAAGCCATCCCTGGCCATGATTTACTGGTGTTTACTGCATGGGAAACATGGTCACCTTGTAGCAAGTGTGGTAGTGTTGGGAAGAGAGTACGAACTGGAATATGTACAGTCAAGCTGCTGCCAGATAGTTTCTTAGTATCAAATGCTATTAATGCAACATCACAAACCACACCATCAAATCCAGCAACAAAAGTCACTCAAACAAAAGAAAGGCAAACTAAGAGAATACTGACACTATTTCAGAAAGGAATACCATGTCGATCTTCTTTGTTACCACCAGGGTTACGAGCAATTCCAGAAATATACCAACGTAAGAGTGAGATTATGATTGCCTTCTGCAAGGTATGTGCAGTGACTAGGTCATAAATCTACACAGGTTCTTATATGAAGGGTGCATTCTGTATACACACCTGCACTTAACACAACAGCAGTCCTATTTTTACAGGAATCAATTTTAACAAATGTTTGCTTTTTGCCAGGCTCAATTTTGTAAGTTTCTTATATACCAGTGTACATATGATACAGGCAACAAACAAGAAGGTCTACTTCATACTCCTCCTTGTAGTACGCATACTGCCTGCATCACTGTACTGAGAATGTTATTTAGAGGTTCTTCTCTCATAAAATGAGGTCCGGATTCTTCAAAACACCACTCTACACATTTTCACTTCATATAATAAATTTATCAATGGATAAGTAGTTTGGATGACATCTTGAAAGTTACATTTTGGAAACATTAAAAAAATGTCCCCTAATGCACATTCACTACCACACAAGCTAGATGCTTGATATCAGTGGTTAGTGAAATCATGGTGAATCCTGAAGAGTCATATGACTTGCCAACAGTAATGGTGTAGATTTAAGATTAATGTTCAATTGTAAATGTAACATACATTTAAATAAGCACCACACCATGAGAACAAATGAAGGAGTGGAAGATACAGCTCTAAACATTCTTAACCCGACAAGCCTCATGGTCTAGTGGTCAGAGTCTCTGACTCCTATCATGAGGTCCCGGATTTGATTCCCGGTTCTACCGTGGGAATTTTCCCTGAAGGGGAGGATTCCCGCGGTGACCATGGTCTGGGTAGGTTAGTAGAAATTAGGTTTAAGGGCCCTCCTGGCACTACATCCTCCTATAT
>Ga0123355_10003046_pt1 | contig 23883 bp, 21 predicted proteins | sample TergutEmb28metaG_3_FD_89872 | JGI IMG/M metagenome (GOLD analysis project Ga0123355, IMG submission 89872) | Embiratermes neotenicus P1 segment gut microbial communities from Petit-Saut dam, French Guiana - Emb289 P1 | ecosystem: Host-associated > Arthropoda: Insects > Digestive system > Gut ... | reverse complement strand
TTACGGAGGTGGTCGTATATGCAAACTACATAGGACTTTGCCGGTTCTACCGATATGTGGTCAACATCAGCAGGTGGTCACCTTATGAAGGTGGTCAACTTGACAGGTTTTACTGTATTTGGTTCCTGTACTATTCACATTTTATATACAGGTTGTGCTAAAATTCAAAAAAATAATTCCGGTGCCAAAAGGTTAATCCATGACCATCTACTTCTAACTCCTTTTGAATTCATCATTCCCGAATCATACTACCATTTACCGCTATACAACTTGTATTACCGACAGTGTCACAACATAACACAGTACCTCTTAAATGACTGAATTAAAATTACCTTCCTCTTGCACATATTAGCAATTTATGTCACAGTGAAATCAGAAACGAGAGTTGTGAAAATTAGTCATTATGCTGCTAACTTGTGCAGCAAACGTAATATGTTGTCAATGGAAACCAACATAGGACTATGGAAAAAGTTGCAATATCATGTTTACAATACAATTTTTATAGTACCTGAAGTGCATAGCGTTGTTGCATCCAGCAAACTAAGATGTAATTTAGGTTGTTCTCCATCAGCTTAGTGATCTTAGGTAACTTCAAACTCTTCCCCACTAGTACAAGTACTTTACGAACCAGTTCTAAAAGAAAATTAAAATATATTTTACTTTATATCAAATACATACAAATCAAAGGAACAGATTTATTAGTATCTTTCATCCTCTGCTCTGATCTTTGCCATGCAGTCATCAGAAACATATTAAAATGGGCAAAGAAAAATTCCAGTAAGTTAAAATTCATACTGAAGCACACTCCCATATCTGGAAGTACAGGTGTAGTCATCCCAGCTAGCTTTAATGCAGTCATGTCCAGTCAGGAAAATGAGACTTATCTTCAGGAATATTCAGCAGTGAAACTGAAACACTGAGGATACTGTTGGCCATTTATGGCATTAAACGGAACAGTCACATAGTCATACTTTGTTGTATAGCAAACTGGTATATTCACAAGTACTTAATTGTAGATGCTGTGCTACAAATCGGAAGGTCACTGGTTCGATTCCAGCTGGTGTCATTGGGATTTTTCACTGACATACAATCCTTCTGATTGCACTATGGCCATGGGGTCGACTCAGCCTCTAACAGAAATGAGTACCAGGAGCATTCCAGGGGGCAAAGGCGGCTGGTGCGTAAGGTTAACAACCTTACCACCATCCTGTGCCGTTGTCATGAAATCCAGGAACCTTAACTTCCTGGAACCCTCTGGACCACTCCAGGCCCGTAACGGGACTGCTTTACCTTTTGTTTACTTAATTGTAGTGGACATTTACCAGGATGAACGCTGTCATGTCAGAATGTACACAGACGGTTACAATGACACATTATGCTACCTTTAGAGTCAAAGGTTATTTTTACAGTTTTAGTAGTTTAATTACCTTGAATTTGGGCTTAGTTTTTGTGTGTTACCAAATAACTAACTGTATTTTATACTCCTCAAAAAGAATTATACAGACATTACGCATTCATGTGAGGAAATTAAAGTTTGGAAATATATATTCTTCTTCTTCTATGGCACGTGGTGCATTTTCAGGCCATGGTCTACCTGACCTGAATTACACTGTGATTGGAGTTACATGTTTACTTATCACAGACCAATACCTGAATGTATAATCAATCATCAAATACCACGAAAAGAATAAAGTTCACCTGTCAAGGTCCAGAATCAGAATGACCAAGATTCCACAGGGGAGTTTTACATATCCACAATATTCACTTCACTGACAAACGAAAACTGTGTACTCCGGTTCATTGTAAAAGTCATATGCACTGCTGACAACCAGTCACAAACCAGACTTGGGAACTTCTTCACATATTAATTATAAACAATTTCATATAATCCTAATGATTTTACTCACTGAATGACATACAGCAAGTTCAAATCACAAACAGTAATTACACCTCCTTTGTTACTTGTAAAAACCACATCCGTTGCCAAATACCCCAGTATATGATACCATCTTAGGAAGCCTTGTCAAGAATGAAACTGATTTCTTCACTCTGCAAACAATTTCTTTAGGACAAACATTTTGCTGTGATGAAGATAACCAAAGTAAGGGCATGAAGGAAGTCACAACTATGTTTTATGTTATATTATTGTATAGGAATATAAATATAATAATATAACATAAAACTTAGTTCTATTGATGGCCTTCACCACTTTACTTTGTGTATAGAAGATTTGTAAGATCCAAGCCTTATTTAAAACTGTCCTTAATGATGTAATTCTATTTTGACTTATCCCTTCACTAAAGAAACACTGTGGCTAAAAAACACAAATAATCAGTTATGCTTGGAATATTGCTGCATAGTATCATCTCTCACCAGTATTCAAGTTCTTCTCCTTCACAAGTTGAAGTACAGCAAATAGTGCCTTTTTGCGGCACAGGGGACTCACAACAATAAGCGCAGCGAAACAATGCAATGCACTAGCAGTTCGGTTTGCACTTTCATCAACCTTCTCCTCCATTGTTAAATCACCCTGTACAGTGAACAGAAAAGACATTTCAAAGCAATCACAACTACAGATCAGCAACAACAAAATGATACTTGACCTAGATATACAATGATGTAATGGTACTGAAATGAAAACAATCCAAAAGAAGCAAAATTTGCATTAAAAACACTAACAAACCATAAAAAAAATTTGTATCAGCTGAAATACAGTTATGACATAAATAGCAGGCAACACACTTTATGACTACAAAAGAAATGACAACATTTAAATTCCAACAGCAACAGATTTTATACAACACTATTCACAGAATAAATACAAAGATGAACAGGATTATAGCTATTACTGAATAAAGTAATTACTCAGTCATTTCTCAGTGTTTGTTTTATTTTCAAGAACCTCATTTCATAAGTTTGGTAAATGTATTTTTAACCAGTCTTGTAAATTAACTTTTATAGTCAGAAGAATTCAGGTCTTCTTGGATATGGCACTGTATCACTAGGTGAGTGGTTTCCGGCATTTCAAAGAACATCTTTGTCTTCAACAGTCAGCACTCTATTGTGATGATACACCCGCTGTCCAGCAGGCTGTACGCCACACTATTGTGACATTACACAACCACCCAGTTGGCTGCATATCACAATACTGTGATGGTATAATCACTGCTCAGCCGGCTGTGTATCACACTATTGTGACATTACACCAGCACCCAGTTAGCTTCATATCACACTATTGTGATGGTATACCTACCATCCAGTTGGATGCATATCACACTATTGATGATACAACCAGTGTCCAGCTGGCTGGGAATCATATTAAGATGGTATACCCACTGACCAGCCAGCTGTACATCACAACACTGTCACTGTCACTTGGAAAAAGACAAACAAAATGAAACACTGATGATGATACCTAGAAGTGAGATTGTAAAATATTTCAAGAGGAGAGTGGATAAGGAAGATTGCAAATTTTACACGGACAATATTCTCAGCAGCTACTGAATAATTATCAGACAAAACAGTTAAAGGATGCCTGGGGCTTTGACAATAATACACTAAAATTGAATCCAGATGACATACATGCTATGGTAAGATGTAACTTCACAGAAACAATTAGGTAAGACAAGCAAAATGTATACATATTTACAAATATGTATAAACCATAGCAGAAGGCAGCCCCTCTAATGAATGTGGGAAAGTTACAAAATCTATCACTGTTAAAAATTACAGACTGCAGATGGGCCGTGTCAACAAGGAGAGAGAATGGCAAAAGCTCTTTGGTTAGTCAGAGGATATGAACATGGTCAAAAAATGTCTTTTTTCCTGCTGAATTTAACTGCATTGCACTGCTGCAGTACTGAATGTTGCAGCCAAATGGGCAGCATTTCTGCTTATATCCAGTTTCCATATTCAGATCTGAGCAACAGAATGACTGTCCCTTGGTCCCACCAGGCAAACAGAATTTCCCAGTGCATTTTCTTTCAAACACTTGAACAGGTATAGTTCCAAAGAAATAAACGTTTTTGTACTAACACTATTGCCAGTTAAAACCTCACCACTCACAGTTTACTCCTATTCCTATAGAATGAACATTAATGAAAACTTGGTGTTTAGTTATTTTCCTCAAACCCACTGTATCAACTGTCACAATGAGAATTTTAACACATCAAGTACCATGTGTATTGATGAGGGAAAGGAAAGAAACATCAGACATCTGGCACTATTGTACTTTAGTTGTACTGCATATCCACCACTATTTCAGAACTTAGGTAATGCCAAGCAGGCAACAAATTAAAAAAAGAATCATTTGGGCACACTGTACCTCAACAGTAAAGGATGACATAATGATAGCACACAATTTCTTAAACATTCTCTTTTGCCACTCAGTATGACCAGCAGTAGGGCTTGCACCATTTCGGTGGCCAAAGAGTGTACTAATGTAATTTGCTGCTGCCATCCTCACTTCATGGAATGGGCTCCTTACATGAAGTAACACTTCTTCTGCAACTGGAGTTTCTGCACTTACTACATCACTGTCATCAACTGCTGTTGCAGGATTCCATGTAGCCCATTCGAAATTAGGATCAGCCTACAACACAGAAAATACTGCTGTCATCCTTGTCACAGTTGTGCAAATTTGAAAGACGGTGACTTTGACTTACAAGCACCAGTAACGTCTGTATTTTGTTTCGTTAAAAACAGTAAGATTTGCATGTTATACCAAAATAAGGTTACTCAAATAGAAAACATAATGCTCATTCACTACTAACTGTAGACAATATGTGACAATACAGCAACCATGCAGAATCTAAATGTACTTTCCTGTAACAGTGCAATTGTGCAGAATCTGTATGTTTCTCTGCACTGTAACCAATAACTGATAAACCACATTAGTGAAGCATATGAAATGTGGTATGATTACAGATTGGAAATATACCTACAAATTCCACACACTAATTACGCACTGAAAATCAGACACAAGTGCATACAACTCTTGCAAATAAAATACATGGGAAATATTTAATGTATTATATTAGGTTGACTGTGAAAGAGAGGCCTCTTCTATAGCTTTTCATTATGCACTTGTTCTTCCACCTGATGATCATCAAATGAATGACTGAAACATGTCACAGAGAAATAACAATAATAATAATAATAATAATAATAATAATAAATGCATAGTGTTCAGATGTTGAGTGAATTGCATTGCTATTAATCAACTAGCACAATGGGATGATGTTACATAAATAATCTTTCATTTCTTGCAAAGAATGCTGAATGTTCACACAATCTACCTTTCAGTGTCCCCCACGAATAATAATGGCACAGGTTCAAATATGGAGATCCAGGAGGCCACAACATGCAAGTTACCAAGTACAGTATATGTCAAATACCATATTTACCCGAATGCACGATGACTCTAATCTAAGATGAACCCCCCCAAATAAAAGTCTGCCAATGGATAATACACAAAACTTGGGAGATTCTTTCTACCTTTGCCCAACAGTGTCATTGTCTCCAACTTCACAGACAGTGTGTTCATCATCCACACACACACTCCTAACATCCCCATCCTCTTCACTGTCATTCCACAGCATACCATTGACTCCATCCACTGCATTGGATATACAGCACTTCTTAAAACCCTTTCACAGTCACTTCTGGTGAAATGCTCTGCCATGCCATTATGATCCACATTGTATAAATAATACAGTTCGTTATAATCCACAAAGTCTAAATAATACAGTTATATTTCTCGGTTCATAAACTTTCTTGAACCCATGAAAACTCGTAATTTTCTCCACAGATGGTGTTTGTGGTGTATAGAATTTAAATACATACGTTCTGGATTTTTTGTGTCATGTCTGTTGTCTCATTACACTGAGCTCATGGCTCTTTTTATGGTTTTTAATTTGTGGATTGGTCCAGGTTTTATTTTTGAGCCTTGTAGTTAATTTTTCAATAGCCATTTTGCTGTTACTACCTTTGAACAAGATCCATTCTCAGGTTTGTGTCTTAACAAGTTATGGTTTCTGTGATGCCCACTGATGAAGAATACCTACAACTAAGGGGTCCACCAGGTTAGGTGCTTCTTTGCCTGAAAATGGAAACAGAGCCAGCTTCTGGAACAATGAGCTTCTTTAAAAAACTAGACGATGAACAAGTCCGAAACAAGAAGAGTGTGTCAGTTAACTTCAGTCATGCTCTGTTCTCTCTTTGGATTTCTTGAACCATGAAGATGGGACCGATGGGTTGCCCTGCAACGTCTGTAAGGAATTACCACTCAAGGCTGTGTAATATCTCAGAAGAGCACATATCTCACATGATGATTTGGCAATACAAGCCTTGGTTTGGCTCCACACGGCACGGATCAGAGCAATCTGGTTTGACACAGGCTGTTTTGATACATCATATGCAAATTTAAGATTACCTCACATATTTAAGCACCAAATTTAAGGAAAGAACCTCATCTTGTATTCGAGTAAATATGGTAACTATTCTGGGGCAGTCACAGAGAAGTTTGCTCTGTGGGCCACGGCACTTACTGCAGGAAGAAGCTGTACATTTTTTTCCCCTCTGTTAAATGTCTGAAGGATTGTGTCACAATTAACAAAAGGCAGCAGCACAAATTAATTCTTTCTTAAACAATCATGGGACCCACGATCTTTTGTGCACTCAGTGCACCCAAGAATCTGACTTCAACATGTATAGCAACTTCAAGAACTGCAAGGGAATTTTGGAACACTACTGGCTGTTCAACCTCCAATTTAAAGCAAAACAAGCCACCAAGCAAAAGTACTGCACAAGTACACTTCATTCAACATTTCTCACATGCACTGACCAAATGCCCTTAGTGACTTCAAGTCACTTTTGTAGGCACAGCTCATATTTTTCCATGCACAGGGGCACAATTACTTTCTGTAGAATATTTTTAATTTGACAATTAAATATCCATATCCAGTCTACTGCCTCTCTTTACGAATATGAGCACAAAAAAAGTTTGAAAAACAGCTTTTGACAGTATTTAATGTTGTAACAAAGTGAACTAAACTCAAATATTAAAACTATGAATCCTAGAAATCATCTATTATGACAAGCCTTGCACATACCACTGCCAGTTCACCCAGACACTTGACATACTGAACAGTAACTTCAGGACCATATTTCTTTTTACAATCCACCTTCTTCTGGTAAGCCTTTAATAACGCCAATGAATTCTTTCTTGATACCGAATCTTGTAAATGTCTGAACAGACCTAAAATTGAAATACACAAATAAAGAAAAGTTTGAATACAAAGTAATAATTTAGGAGTATTTGTGGAACTCTTCTCTGTACAGAATGTCTCTTTCCACCATTGTTACCACCATGAAGCTCTTGGACTAGGTTTTACATGAATTTAATGGCAACAGATACTGCAAATTACTTCGGTCAGTGGTTCCCAAACTATCCTCTGTTCTATTACTGATATTGAGAAATGGCAGCATTTTCTGAATTTGTATCAGCTTACATAATGGTACATACCACATAGAAGCTCTTGAATGATAACAGATGCTTCATGATCACCAGAATGATTTTTACACAAGGTCTGAATAATCCTCAAAACTGCATCCACATGATAATCTTCAAGTTGCAGACAGTTTATTGCTCTTCTTGTCACAGCAACAGCCTAGTGGACAGACAAAATTGAAATAGAAACTCTCTGTCATACTGAAGTAACAGCCTGAAAACACCTATCTCATTTTGAACATGATACTGACTTAAAACTTTCTGCAGTATGCAGGTATGTGATGTACACTGAAGTATACATAACACAACCAATAAGAAGTTAGTCAGTTGACTTCATCTAGAACACACTTCTCTTATCCATACACCAATGGAAAATTCAAACACATTTGGTTAAGAATCGAGTAAGAATTACTCTCTGACGTAAAACTAGGCTGCATGGTGAATTCCTATAATGCACCAGCAAAAGAACTGTTTATGGCTGGCCCTGTTACTACCATAATAAGATGGGAAAGAACAGTCACAGGTGCAATCCATATTCTTGAAGAATTAACACAAGGAACATGCATGTTCTTACTTCATTCAATATGACTGAAAACAGATTCAATTTTATGTTCCTTCCTTGTAAGGAAGAGTCTGAAAAAATTGTTTATCATATATAAATGTGTTACTGACTTCTTGAATACTGGCACTAGATCAGGAAATGAAGAACAATGATAATATTAAACAAGATACATTGTAGTAGTGAAGATACATTAAACTTTCATTTATTTACTAACAATACACTTCTAACATTTCCATAGCACAGCACTTTCAGGGAAACCCATGATTACAATACCTGTAATTACTGAACGCTTTAAAATTTATATAATATATATAATTCCTATAACATATATATATGTATCATAAAATTTACAGTTTTGAATTTTTAATTATATTTCACACTTAAAAGTTTTGTACTTGCATCCTTATAAAACAATCAAAGTTACCAGTATCAATGTGAAAAGAGTACAAGTGATATATGATGCATTTACCATTTGAAAATAAAAAACTGAGCTGGGTAGTTGCATGCCATCCAACAGTAACTGCATCAGTCGAGTCAATTCTATGCTGCCTTGCCTACTTAAGCTGTTGTTACCTGAAACAGAAAGATGATATCGATTTATAGTCCATAGTTGAAAATCCCGTATTCAGCCTTTCCTGCATACCACTTCTCGCTTGTAAAAACATGCGTTGCTATTATATAGCTGAAAGTGTGCACACCAAAAAGAGATTAAAAAAAGTCCTATTGTAAACTCCACGCAAGTCACAAAACATGTGCGCATCAAGTTCTGGCATCTTAACTCTGTTACTGCTTCTTGATTTTCATTTTGTAAAAAGGTAACTCTTAATGCTCTTTTAAAAATAACAATATGGATGATTTCAAGCAACATACTAACATATTCAATCACTTAAATCACGTCTTTCAACTTTTTACACCCCGCCCCCCAAAACTATGTTTTCTCTGCATCCTAGCAAGAGACTTGTAGTTGTCTTGGTCCCAGTAGCATAGATGCTAGAAAAAAAAGCAAACTTATAGCATGTGTAATAACAGTAAACAGTGCAGCATCAGAGGTGTACCTTAATGGGACACTGCAATAAAAGAAAAAAACTCCTAATTCCTTTCACTTTATATGGCATGAGTAAACCTACGTAAGATTCTCACATGACGTTGATGGAGAATGCATGCGGATTACTAACCTGTGAAGCAGCAGCTATAGGAACACAGTAAGCCAACAGCTTCGGTCTGGACCTTCTCCCTTTTTGTGAGCAGTCGCACATCCAGAAGGGAACATGATGCTGTGAACATAAAAAGGCCATGAACATGCAACAAAAGAGTATCCTAGTATGTAATTTGTTTATTTTTGGGTAATTCCCCGGCGTCTGAGTTCTAATCGCCAACGTTTCGGAACTCACTATCAGTTCCATCTTCATAGGCAGGTGAATGAAGTATGAAGTATCCTAGTACTTTTGCAGAACTCAATACAAGATGTGGTTTTGACAATACTTCAACTTCTCTTCCAAGATTCAATGTTCTCACGGCACACTATCAAGATTACTGTCTTACAGGATGTGATGCTGTGTAGTCTGATAGTTAAATAAAAGAACTACAGGGGAACATGCTACAGCATGGTAAAAGATGGAGACAGCAGCTTCCTCTGAATCACTGGTACCCATCCACCAAAATAAAGTGTGCCACATTTTTGTGGAGAAGATTCTAAGACATATGACTAGATGTCAGAAGTTACCAGAGTAATTCTGCTGCAAAAGCATCCATAAGTGTGTAACACCACACATGTGATGTTGAGGAACTGCACAGTCACAGTCCTCTACAGCAGCAGATGAACATACAGGTATAATTATTTTATTCATATGCTACACAGGACTCATTCATTACATGAAAGTAAAAGCCTACAGATATGCTGTGAAACTAGTACAAGAGTTTGGTCTACATATACACATGTTCATAGACAGAGAGTTCACTATACTTTATACCTTTCTCTGACAAGTCCATAATTACATCATCACCATCTTCCTCTGTAGAAAATTGTCGGTTATTCAGCTCTAAAACAGAGAAGTGAAAGTTTACATTATATTAGAAATTGCAATAATGGAGACAAAATATCTACCAGTTAGCTTGCATAAAGACAAATCAAAAATGTAAAATGTAAACATTCCATATCAACAGGCAATGGAGGCTCTTTACTCCAGGTAAACCAGTTGCAGTATGGAATGGACCACTGTCCTCAATCTGCTACTAAGTACAGAATATGTCAGTCTATACTTCCATGCCTCCTATGCCTAAGGTGAAGAGCAAGTTTACTTTAACTGTTCAGTTCATGAATTAAAAAACGATCACACCATGCAGTAACACTGGTTACACGACAGACCACTCCTTCACAATGTATAGTCTCAAAGGAAAGTAATTTCACTTGTACTTTTGTTTCTATTCTTTTATTATCATCAGTATTGCTGTTGTTGTTGTGTCATATCTTATATAAAACTGTTCTATCTTACCCATATCCACTCCTACTTGTGCAAGATTAATCGTAGCTACACTGTGCAGAGTGTTCAGTAACTCTGCAGATGTCAGCACATGCACAAGTTCCATTACATCATCATGCAGCTCAACCTCATAGAGCTGCCTCATCTTGTACAGTACACTGAATAGAACATCTAAGTTTGCCTCCATTTTAGCTGTCAAAAGAATCTTCTGTGCAAATGAAGCTAGTTTATCCATCATCTTCCGAACATCATTAGTAAGACTGCAAGATGGAACAAACGATTAGCCATGCCCAGTACATCCACATGCAACTTTTAACTTTACAAGATACACAAGTGTAGTACAGGTAGTTACTAAAACGGTTTCAACTAACACAATTTCATTGGAATATGAATTTATAAGCAGGGCATGTTCATAACTTACACACAAGTTTAGCACAATTTCTGCACTCTAGTGGCAAGCACTGAAACAACAAAAGTCTGACATCTTCTGTAAAAAATAAAAAAAAAAGGAGGAGGAGGAGGAGGATGAGAAGGATGAGGATGAGGAGAAGAGGAAGGAGGAGGAGGAGGAGAAGAGGAAGGGGTGGAGGAGGAGGAGAAGGAGAAGAAGGAGGAGGAGAAAAAGAAGAAGAAAAGCTAATAACATTCAACTGAAAAGTTAGATGGAACATTTCTATGGCACACAGTATGGGAAAATGAGGAAACCTCCTGCCTTACAATTTGAACTAATAGTACTGACACAATCATCTCTCAATGCTGAGTTCGCTCCATTTTCACTACTGCCTCTGCATCCTCAATGACTGAAACTGTGCTGTCCTCCATTCCACCGCTAGCTATTACCATTTTATCTTGCACTGATCATGGCTTCTCACTTCACAAATGACTTTCACATATAATATATACATATATATATATACATATAAAGATCAATGAACCAAAATGTAGTCATACTAAAGCAATTAAATTGTAAATTCATCAGTCACATTTGAAAACAACCCCCCTCCTGTCATTTACAGTATTTCATATGAAAAATTATGTCCCACAAACACGATTTCCCGTTACATGAGGCTTTTCTGAAACATACCTGTTGTAGTCAATGGGAAATACCTGTACTAATATAATATGATGTGGTTTTTGTTAATAAAGCATCTGTCTTATCAGCATCCCTGCAGACCTATAACCTAATTTTTACATAACAATTATTTAAAATATGTGTTGTGGTTCCTCTCAATATCAACATACTTTCCACAGGCACACACACAAACATACACAGACAATACTTGACACACACAGGACATAGCCATAATGCCACCTCAGACTGACATAATTGTGCCAGAATATAGGAATGTGGAAAAGTTTCATAGAGTAATATCATACTTCCTGGCTACTGTATCCTTTTCCATTCTATCATGTTCCTCTTGTCTAATTTTTTATATTTTTTTTTAGTAATAACATGGCATAAAATCACAAGTACAACAGTGTACTTACCCAAATGAAGGAAGCATACACACTTCAATTACACTCCACCTGAGCATCCATGACAGTGTACTTAAAATCAGTACACACTGAGATATATAATCAGTAAGTACTTTCAGCTTAGTGGCAGAATCTCGAGACTTCACATCTCCTTTAGTGAGCACACAGCAATCTCGTTCCAGTAGTTCTATTAACTTACATTTGGCAGGAGTAATGACTCGCTTGGGACTATGATCACTGTTTTCATTGGTACAAGGTAAAGCACTGCTAGACGTTTTAACAAGGCGGTCCATCTCAAAGCAACTTATCATATAGTCATCTTCAATGGAACCTGTGTTAAACTTTTCAACACATGTGTTAGCAGTCACACTACTGTCATCCATATCACACTGTGATTTAACAATGAGTTCAACAAGTAACCTTGACATTAATGGTACTAAGTTCATGTCTGTAAGCCCAAAGTCCTCTTTGTTTGGTAACAGCCAGTCTAATAAGGAACATCTCAAAGATTCAGGTTTGTGGTTGGCAGTCTGATAAGAAGGTACTTTTGACTGGATGCTGTACAATGCTTCCAGAGTTTCCGGTATATCACAACAGTTTAAAATCACCAGCAGTGTTTGAAGGCTGTGTTCAGAGAGCTGAATTGTTCCACTCAAGAACATGTGAATAAGAACTAAAGGTTGATCAGCTTTCTGATGTAGTATCATTGCTTGTAGCAACTTATGGCTGCTCCTCTCACTCTGGTTCAGACCCACAGCTCTGGAAATCAGAAAGTGTGTAGATAATTACTTTCCTTCATTATTCTCTTTACTCACACATTCACAATGTATGTACTACCCTTTTGCAATACAGGCATTTGTCCATCCACAGTTACTTCTGAAACAATATGACTTTCATAAATTCATTAAAAAAACTTAATAACTGCAGCCACTTCACCATATTTTTCAAATCTGATGGCACTGCCTAGTAAATGCAGAGACGAGACTACAGGCTGAAAAACTGGGCTTTAATTTCTGGCAACTGGGTATTAGTCTCCTATCAAGTGCGTGCCAGGCCCCCCCCCAGGGGTACAGTGGCTAGCTAACAATTCCCCTTCTTCTATTGCCAAGTTTATGAATCTCAAATCCTGGTCTTTAGGATTCCTACATCATTAGGTTTGTTATGACATTTTGGAGGAATTGCTGCTAAATTCAATCACCTTGAAAATGAAGGCAGCAAGTTCCTCTTAATTGCCAGAACAAACTTGCTCCACATAGTGTAAGCCCCAGACGACCTTCACTTCAGCAACATTCGCAATGCAGTTTTATCTCCACTCTACCATAAACCTTCATACTGCTGTGCTTAATTATGCATAGGAACAAACCTTAGAAGCATGGTGCTTATTTAAGCACAGAGACAACTTTGTGTTTTACCTTTACTAGAAAAATATTAAGTGACAATACAGATGTCAGTACAGTAATTATGCTATGTGCTGGATAACAGATTTGATTTTGGATAGTGGAAAGAAAATGTTCTTTCTCTACAGAATCTAGATCAGCTATATGGTTCACTTAGCCTCCCACTAAATGGGCACAAAGGGACTATTCCCCAAGGGTAAACTGGTCAGTGCCTGATGCTCACCACTCTCTTTCTTCCAGTGTCAAGATTACCATATGTGGAGCTGTATCTCAATTCACCACGTCCTCTTGGTATGGTGTTTAACTAAATGACAGGACAACTTTAATTTCACATTTAGAACAAAACTAGGATGATGGCTTGTGAAATATTCATGGTACCAAAATGAGATCTATGACATATTTAGGGACAAGGTAAGAAACCTGTTTGCTAATACTTAGCTGGATAATATGCAAATTCAGTTTAAAAACATGTCTGTCAATTATAAAAATTATAATTTTTTTTCCACAAGTAATAACATAATACTGTATTTAATATGAAGATAATGAAGTAGAGTACCTACATGTGTGTATATGGTGAGGTGTATATTGCACACACTGTACTATTAGACCCTTCAGACCATTGTCAGATTCAACTCTGTGAATTTAAGACCAAAATCACACTCCTGGCTTATACGTATTTTCAGACCACAGACTCATCTCTCTGGGGCCACTCACCGTAAAGTGGTTTCCCATATTTTTGACCACAACAAACTAAGCTCTTTTTCATTCAGTTGGACTTGATTCATAACCTTTTCAACTTTCAGCAATGACTCACAGCATCTGAAACAAAATAAATCAGAAATTATGCATATAACTAATACCAGAAAAGAAGTACTTCTTCAAAAGCTAACACTCAGCTAGTGAAGAAATTCCTTGATGTTTATAAAACCTGAAGATTTATTACCCCGTTCACAAGTACCTGGGCCAGATGCATCCAGTTCACAACCGTACATCCCATTTCTTTACAACTTGTTTTAATAAGAGCATCAACAACCTTTTCTTTCCCTGAGGAAATGGCAACAATTCAAGATATCCGAAAACAAAGTAGTGTAAGGAATATTTGCACCCAAGGGACATGAACTAAAGGGGGCATGGAGAAAGTTACAAAATAAGGAGACTCATGATTTGCACTCCTTTCCAGTGACGAAATCAAGATGAGATAGGCTGGATTTTCTTGCGGTTTATTTACTGATGCTTTAAGTAGCTAAGACTACATAACATCAATGAAATGGACAAGATGCCAGAGAGGTAGAACACATGGAGTAAAAAATAAATACAAGGTTTTGTATGGCAGAAATTCTTGAAAATGGGACTTTAGAGACAAAGGGTTTATGCAAAAGAAACATTAGAATTAATCTTTGCAAAGAGCCCATGCGGCTGTGAAGTGGTAAGATTCAATAATGGTGTTTCATGAATACAAGTATTCAAGGACCATGATGATTCAGATATAGACATTATACAGAAATGGGCAGAACAGAGACAGACTTTTCACGGATGGCCTTTCACCAAGGTTCTCTTATTAGAATTAAGGAACTATAAATTTGTGCTTGTAGAATTGAAATTTATCTCTCACATAAAAATGGGAAGAGGGGGAGAAGAGGACATGCAAGTCTACTACATCAACACCACACACTTCCTCCACTACTCTGGGAAAAGAGCTGTAGATTTTGACACAATTAACATTCACATATTTCAGCCTAGAAATGTATCAAATTGAATTATGAACAACAAATTTAGCATTCACTTACTTTCTACCTATGCCACCTATTAAATCACTGTTTTCCTCGGACTTGTGCTTCTTCAGGACGCTATATTCCTACAACACAACTTCAGAAAAAAAATTCAAAATTTTTCCCACTATACACTGTGTTCACATTAATGGAAACAAGAGGACATGTTACATTAAAAAACATGCCTATAAATTGTGTAATAACACAAATGAGCAGCAATATTTGATGTACAATATAACACAAAATACTTACTGACATAAATATCCCATCACAATGGAGTCTTTGCATGTGCTCTGTAGGTCCACTATAACACGGAGCAATGGCATGAAGTCCTGTTCCTTCAAGATATTTGGATACTTGGAGAAAAGGGCACTCATCAAAGACAGCCTTTAACACATAATATTTATTAGCATCAGCATATAAGAAAGAGGCAATTTTATACTAAATTAATGCACAAAGGGACTTGACTGGAGTTATTTTGTTCCAGAATACTCTATTATCAACTTAGTCCCTTCCAGTGATAGGGTTCATAACCATTCTGTCCTTTCTAAAAAGAACCTTTAAGTAATTAACGTGTTTCAAAGGTGACAACCAGGACAGCTTACTCAGTACAGTGACAAGGCTACAGCCTGGATGATCCAGGATTCCAATCTTGGCAGGGCTAAGATGTCTCTCTCATCCCCAGAATAAACAGACCAGCTTTGGAGTCCACCCAATCTCCTAATCAATGGGCACCCAGGTCTCTTTCCCACGCATAAAGCAGCCACGGCATGAGCCTTACGATTCACCTCATTCTAGTGCTGAGGTTAAGAATAAGTGGAACTACACCACCATTCTGCCTACAAGCTTTCAAGGCATGTATATGGACAACGTTACTTTTATTTTTATTTTTTACTTATTCCTGCCCCCATAAGAAGAGCTATGACAACTGAGTCAACACAGTTACTAGACAATGGGCTGGAAAAATAAGGAATTGTGTTCTGATATCTGGCAAGGCAATGCATATTTCTCTCCTCTGTACCTCCTCTCCCCCATATGCCTTCATGAAGTGTGCAAAGGCATCACATCTACTTTACTTTAACCTGTACATGTGACATTCTGTTGTGTGTCAATGATAAGAAATAAGGAGATAAATATCAGTCTCAGCACAATCATATCTTCATTAGCTGACACAGTCTGTCTAATTGAGCAACATATTTCAAAGTAACATAGGTCATCTTCAGGCCCATAACCAACTTTGAAAAACAACATGTGCAAGACAATACATAAGTAATTGTTTGGCAATATATCTAAAAAATTATGACTGCCTAAACATTACTTATTATTTTCTTCACAATGACTTTTAAAGTTGGTTAACAGTCTGAAGATGACCTAATTGAGGTTGAAACACGTTGCTCAATTAGAACGATACACTCTATCTTATAATAAAGTGATGGTTGTATTCAGATTGATATTCACCTCTTTATTTTAGTTTACTGTAGTTTTATGGAAAGAACTCAGGAAAAGTGGGTGTCAGAATGAAGGGAAGGGGCCATATAAGAGTACAGGCAACCCTTCACCTTTGACAGGTGTTACATTCCTGAAAAATCCCAAGAATGGTAAAACCACAATGCACAAACTTAAGACCTTATGGGAAAAACTGGGTAAGAGTAACAAAAGACACATCAAACAGGATACAAACCAAAGAGGCAATGAGTTGGCATTTACTGGAATAACAATAGTATTTCTGGCTGAAAGTTGTCATGGTGATCCAGTTACAAATAGTGAATGGCAGAGGCAAAGACTGAAAACCTTGTGAATACAAAGGTGATCCTGAACTGCTTTGCTTTCTTTTGCATGTCCTTATACACCTCTCTGTATTGCGCCACAACAGACTCCATCTTGTTTTCAAATTTCAGGCTTGTTTAATCAGCATCAGAGATTTGCAGTGGTAAGTAGGCCTTCCCCATGACAACTTTCTTGAGGAACTATGGGTACTTAGCATCAGTCACATGATCAGCACATGCTTATTCTCTTATTCTCTCCATGCTGTATGGCCTAATCTGCCTCTTAAAATCTTCTAATCACCCTCTACTGGCATGCAAGCTGTCCTTCTTACTGCAGCACCGATGACTGACAACTCTACTTGTACCTCATCTTCCAGCCATACACATGAGGACTTTCCTGTCTTTGCGAGGAAGAGATCATGTAATGCACACATAAAATTTTTGCAATCACTGGAGCACTAGTCTTAATGTTTCCCATGAACCTATGTTCATATTTCTTGATGAAACAAATCAACCATTTATTTACACTATAATAGCAATAATAGCATCTGATCACAGTAATTTCATTCCCCTGTCCAACTTATCCAACACCTCCAGTTTCTGTAACACAGGCATCATTTTCTTTTTCTTCTTACCCTTAGGCTCTTCATCAGCATGTACATCATCCCTTCTCACACATATTAAAACATGGGGGCCAAAATTCATTCTAAAAACCATGAAAAGTACATTCCATATTGTGCAATATCTGGGTAGTTACTGAGTGAGGAACGTGCATAGATACAGCCTCCTTTGTATTAATGTGCAAGCACAATTGCCAATAATAACTATGCCACTACAAAGGCAGGTAGTCAAAATAATTCTTCCACAGATAAGCATAGCAAGTGTTGGGAAAACCCACGAACAAGCTTGGCCAGGCATATAATATAGAAAGCTACTGGTTACAGCAACAGTACAACCCATTACACAGCATCTAAGATCTGCAGACAACCTCCAATGTACCACAATAAAAAGACTTGTGTCATGCATTCACCACTTTTGATACTGTATCTTGTACATAAGTGAAATTGTCAGCACACTGCCGCATGTGTACTAACATACACAATGTTCAAGAACAGCACAAGTGCCTACCAAGGCCAGATGTCTTGTGTTTTGCCTGGTGTACTCAAAATTTCTATTACAGCCTCAATTCCTCCTACAACTCGTCTTCTTTTTGGCATAGAACAGGACGTACTCTCATTGGCGGTACGTTCATTTGTCACATCCAACACATTGTTGCTATCTTCAAATACCTTTAAAAAAGAACACATACTGGCCAATCATTTACCTTCCTGGTAGAATTACAGCTGCGTCTCTTACCAGCAGAGCAGCTCCTCATAACCACTGGGTAGATGGGTGGGAGGGCTTCAGAGCTGCTCTCAACCTACTTTTGCCTCCTACCAGGGGATTTTTCTCTCAACCATGAAACACAGACTATAATTTTAAACCCTGTTCTCAACCCCACAGCGCTCAGTGGTGAAAAATATCCTACAATTGTGGAACTACTGAGACTGGAAAATAAGCTTTAGCATTTGGCCTTTTAAATGCCATGTTTCTGCTGCAGCCACAGCACTACACAACTTAAATGGCTGCTTCAGGACAATGTTTTCCCTTTCGATAAAATGGACATACATTGAATGAGAAAACATCTCATTCACCCAGTAAAGGTTACAGATACACTCTGCAGCTACAGCATATGGTTCAGTACTTATTTCTAGCTACATGCAACTAAGATCTAGAAAGTGTGTGGAGCCTTACTTCCTCAACACATATATGTCTACACGATATGATGCTTACATAAAGGGGCAACTTTACTTTTTACCTTACCATAATCAAAATGTTCTATGTTTATCAGCTAGGAACAGAGGTTTTAAATCAACTGATACTACACCATTGGCAGTCATATTTTCATTCTGGGAATGGGGTGCAGGATAACAGAATATTATCTGGAAATAGGGGATTTTTTTAAATCTCTTGCTTCTATACTGCCAACGACTACATGTATTATAAGGAATAGTAGTATGAGAATTGACAAAACAGAGTGCTCAGCCATGTGGACAGGGCATGTGTCCTGTTGCTATAAGGTGACATGTTTTATAAAACCTTTAATTTTTCTTATAAACTCTTATAAAATTAATGAGTTCTGATGTTATTTACACACCTCAGTACTACATTATTTCTGTAAATTATCAAGTGCATCTGCCTCAAGATCATACCTGTTTGCAGATTTCAACAGCAAACTGCAAGAAGTTTTCCTTCAGCATTTGTACTTTGCCTCTGTTGCGTTGAATATTGTGCATTTCTGTGTCTATTAAGCCATATATAGACTTCAGCTGGCATCGCCACTTCTCCCAGCTATACGCATATGCTGCCACATCACCTTCTCTTGTGCCATGGGGATGATGAAGATGCATTTGAAGTAGGAGGAAGTCAAACATCAGCCCCTAGAGGAGATGGAATTTGCAACTGATTACAATCCAAAAGATTGTTCTCAGTCTCAAGGTGGCATTAACATTTTTGAAAATGATTGCACTAACATATTGGCAGGAAATGCATGTTGAAAATCTCATCAGTTAAAACACAGTGCACAAATCTTCCAACAGCTAGGAGCCATATCAAAATTCCACATGCCAGAAGAGTGACATGAAGCAATTTCCATACTACGGACCCACAAGTGTTATGCACAACAGCACAAAATATGGTCATCCAGGTGACCAGGTGCCTGGAGTTTGTACATCACTGAGTTATATAGTCAACAAGCCAGGGCTGTGATAGCAGATTTGTGGGTTTCTGTTGTTTCAGTTCCAATTAATTCCTCTTTTAGGTTCATCTACAAAATTGCAAAAAGTGACTATTAGCTTGGTCATATCTGTCCCACAGTCTGTCTGTCTGCATGGAACAACTCAGCTCCCAATGGACAGATTTTCATGAAAATTGAAATTTGAGTATATTTTAAAAATCTGTCACCAAAATTCAAGTTCTATTAAAACTGGACAAGAATAATGGGCACTTTACATGAAGACCAATACACATTTTTAACAATATCTCGCTCACTTCTTCTTAGAATAAAAAATGTTTCAGAGAAAAATTGTGGAGAAAATAGAAACACATATTTTATGTTCAATATCTCTCTTCGAAAATTGTGCCATTTATGAGATAATGTGGAAAAAATGTTGTACAGTGGGGCAGACCACAAATGACAATGTGGATGACACATGTTCTTGGCATCCTCGATACCTAAGGCTACAAATATACACTCAGGTTGTGTAATACTTATTGCTTTTTCACAGCACGAATGAGCATCAATGTTACATTATACATACACTGCATGTCTTGCTTATAATTCACTCATGATTATCAATGCAAAACACCATTAAAAACTAGTTGTTAATTACTATGGTATCAACTGTCTTGGAATTAATATTACAACAACAATGAATCAAACAAAAATCAAAAAAATACTTTCAGTTTACCTTCTTATCATAACGATCTTCTAGACGATCCTCATACAAACGAATAACATATTTGGTAATATCTTCCCCAAACTTGCATGTTGCCATTCTACTCTCTTTCGCCAACTGTAAATAGAATCATGTGAATGCACCTTCAATACTGATTGAACATCACTGCCTAAAAGTATGTGACACTGGTTGATTCATTACACCAGTTATTAGTTGGGCACAGTATCGTGACAAGGAATCTCTTGGAAACAGGAATATAGCCAAATCCTGTAACTACAACTACACACCAAATGCATACATTTTGTGCAGAGGATCCAATATAATACTAGTGTAACTGCAAATATGAAGTACAGTTGAATTCTGTTATGACCTCAGCTATAATGTCATACATTCTGTGGTACCAACTAATTCCCCACAAGGCGTGTGTTTCTTCTGCCTTGCATAGTACAAAATACATAAAAGCATCTACCTCAAATATAATGATATTACCAGTCATCAGTTGCATTATAATTTTCCAAGCAGCATGCTATTTTAAGAATTCAATCACCTCCTCATCTTTAAAAGGGCAATCCCTCTACACTTTCAGGTAGCTACATAAATTCCAGGCCTGGAAAAAGACATTAGTAACAGCAATTTGTTTTGTGTGTAAAGTTGCCCTCTACATTTCTATTCCTGCCATTAACAGAAGACTGGTAACATAACATGGCTATAGTCATGAATAAAAGGAAGGTGTTGAGCGTCAAAAGAAAAGTTAAAGTGACGCAACAAACAGAAAACGGAAAAAATATACCTGATGTGCACTGGGAATTTTATCTTGTACATTCTACAATCCAAAAGATTCTGAAAAACAGAACCAAAATTATTAATGGGCTTGAACAGAATGGATTGAGAATAAAGTAATTTTGACAGCCTGAACAAAGTGGTGTTGATGGGGCACTGCTTAGGTGGTTTAAGAGAGAAGTGACAATGTAGTAGTGAGTGATCCTCTTCTCATGACAATTTCTGTTCTTCTCAAGCTCTAAGTTAATGTTTTTTTTTTTTTTGCATCAACCCATATAAAAATTTACAATTATAGAAGAGTAATTTAATTAATTCTAAATTTTAATTGTAATTTAAATTTGAAATGGATCACTACATGAACACTAAGTAATACGCCTGCAGGCGTCTATTTGTCTTGAAATATTTTTCCGTCACTTTTACCATACACCTCTCTTACAGTGACACTCACTTACAATGACACAATTTATTAAGTTCCTTTGATGCCATTATAACCAAGTTCCACTGAATTTGTTTTTAAAGTAGTGCACAGAGTAACAGCAACTGTCTCCCGTATTACTGTTAACAATTTAATTCACATGTGTTACATTACCTGTCGTGAAACTATTATTGCAAGTTTAAGAAGAGATGCTTGCAATGCTGGCAGTTTTTCAAGGTTTGAATCCTTAAAAGCTCGAACAAGGAGAGGAAATCTGCAAAATTATGAACAACTGTAAAACACTTCAGAGTTATAAGTTACATTCCTACACAGTGGAACTGCCACGCAGTAGCCCTCAATTTACAATTTTTCTTGCATTTAACAGTCTACTTAAATTATCCCAAAACAACTTCAGTATTAAATTTCTTCCAACTAAGATTTTGCTCAGTTTAGTGTTTAAAGCCACTGCTTTCCAAAGAAACCATATGCAAGGTCTTCACTGCTTGTGTTCATTGCTGCTTTGTCCCATTTTCAGAACGAAATCCTTTTAGAGATCCTACATGAACTCCTTTTGCAAGCCACATTTGTAAGCAAACTCTCCCAACATTCACGCTTGATTAGCGAAGTTTTCTAACTTTACATCTTACAAGATAACAACCTGTATCAAGAAAAATGAAACTACAATGTGTTTTATATATATATATATATTACTGTAGTTAACTTTTTAGGCCCTGTTAACTTTTACTGGAAATATGGTCCTTCAGTTATACTTCCTAATGTCCTTCAACACTTCATGAGCAGTTTTCATGGAAATGAGAGACATTTGCAGATCATCAACGTTACATGCAATTATACTATCTGGAACCTTAGACTCTACATATTTCCCTCCTTGATATAACAGTTTACAAGCCAGATATACAAAACTATTCACTTCTTCAATAAGACAATGTAAAAATAAATGCCACGACTTTAATGCAGAAAATTTTACTATTAGTTTTTACTCAGTATCTTAGTTACATTACAGTTTATTAAACAGATGCCTTCATTCATAATTATGGTTTGCAAGTTACAGGCAAACACAGAAACAGGTATACACAATGTATTATCTGTATATAGACTATATTTAAACTCTCAGTCCAAGTTGACTGTGGTGGGACAGCTGGGGTTTCTTCATAGTAAAAATTCACAAAACATTTAAAAATTAGTTTTTTTTTTTTTTTTTTTTAAGTTTGTAAAACTATGCTATAAATGTGTACTGTATTCTGCATGGAGGCTATACATGGACTGAAAATATTACTAATTACTTCCCAAAGCACATTACGTGCTACAGTCATTTCTCATGTGACAATTTTATTTTCAACATAATTTCAAACACATATAAGCATACTGATTTACGTAAATTCATTCCAGAACTGTAGAATGGGTCTCTAGAAATAAATATGTAAGTTGTTTACTGTCAAATTTCTTTACCATAATTGATACACAAATGCTATTCAATGACAAAGTAAAATAAAATATTTTATTCCTATACACTTAAAGCACACCACTTTGTATAAAATGTGTAACCAAGTCAGTACAGACATAAGGAATATACAATATGATACGTCAAGCTACTAAGTCCACTACCAACAATTCAGTATTTCACATATTTTTTTGCCAGTTACATACTTTAACTTTAAACAGACAAACAGGACAATGCTGCCCTGTTAAATGCATATCCTCTTCACCTTAACAGGAACAGTCCCACAATGGGTGCTTAAATTGAAAATTGCTCCCACTGCAGCAGAAACACATGATTTAAAGAGCCATATGCTAAAGGTTAAACAAAACATTCCCTATACAGAATATAATATGTACTGAACTCATATTAAATACTAAAGTCCTAGCTCCAGACATGTTATTTAACTAAAATTTATAACAGAACAGCAATCACGTGAATTTCTTTATCAATAACCACATTTTAAATACCATTTGTTCATACCACTTACAGAAGGGATTACAAGAATTATGGTAGTAATTATGGGAACTCTACAAAGAAAAGAAATATATAAAGTGAAATAAAAATAATTAAAACTTAACAAATAAAATCATACTGCATCAATCATATAGCATTAACCCTTTAAAGGCTAATGTCTACTATAGTAGCATCACCTTGTAATGCCAGAAACGCTAATGTCTACTCTGGTAGACTTTAATTTGGCAACGCTCTCAGCCCTCTCTTTCTATCTGAC
>Ga0123355_10003045_pt1 | contig 23884 bp, 26 predicted proteins | sample TergutEmb28metaG_3_FD_89872 | JGI IMG/M metagenome (GOLD analysis project Ga0123355, IMG submission 89872) | Embiratermes neotenicus P1 segment gut microbial communities from Petit-Saut dam, French Guiana - Emb289 P1 | ecosystem: Host-associated > Arthropoda: Insects > Digestive system > Gut ... | reverse complement strand
GGGCGGAAAAGTTTCTTAACTTCATCCATAACCAGCTTTTTCATGTCCTCGTAGTCGCGCTCTTTGTTATCCTCTGGCGCAAAACCCAACTTTTTCGGGTTGATAATAGAACGGGCACCAGCATTGCTGGTCATGATTATTACAGTATTTTTGAAATTTATCTTGCGCCCTTGGGCATCGGTAATATGCCCATCGTCCAATACTTGCAATAGTACATTAAATACATCCGGGTGAGCCTTTTCAATTTCATCAAAAAGCACTACGGAATACGGTTTGCGACGCACTTTTTCACTCAACTCGCCACCTTCGTCGTACCCAATATACCCGGGAGGAGACCCAATAAGCCGCGAAACGCTATGCTTTTCCATAAATTCGGACATATCCACCCGTATTATTGAGTTCTCATCCCCAAAAAGTATTTCCGCAAGCGCGCGGCTAAGATGTGTCTTACCAACCCCAGTAGGCCCCAAAAATAGGAACGATCCTATGGGCTTGTTGGGGTTTTTTAGTCCAACGCGACCGCGGCGTATAGCTTTTGAAACAGTTGTAACCGCAGTATCCTGTCCGATTACACGCTTGTGTATGATATTTTCCATGTCCATTAGTCGCTGGCTTTCTTCCTGCTGCAATCGCGTTACAGGCACGCCTGTAATATTTGACAATACAGCAGAAATTTCGTCGGCATTAACTACATGGTGAGATTTTGTATGGGCTTCTTTCCAGCGTTTTTCCTCGTCTTCAAGCTGTTCTTTTAGCGTGTTTTGCCGCCCTTTAAGCATACCGGCCTTTTCAAATTCTTCTAGTTTAATTGCAGCTTCTTTTTCTGTTTCAAGTTCCGCTATTTTGTCGTTCAAAATTTTGATATTTGGCGGTGCGGTGTAAGAACGCAAGCGCACACGGCTAGCAGTTTCATCCAGCAAATCTATTGCCTTGTCAGGCAAAAATCGGTCGGAAACATAGCGGGCGGAAAGCATAACCGCCGCATCTACCGCGTCGTTTGTTATTTGCACATTATGGTGCGCTTCATATTTATCACGTATGCCAAGGAGAATTTGAATTGCCTCGTCTTCGGTAGGCTCATCAACCATAACAGGCTGGAAACGTCGTTCCAATGCAGCATCCTTTTCAATATGCTTGCGATATTCGTTTAGGGTGGTCGCACCGATAACTTGCATTTCGCCACGTGCTAAAGCAGGCTTTAAAATATTTGCTGCGTCAAGAGAACCCTCTGCACCGCCAGCGCCAATTAAGGTATGCATTTCGTCAATAAATAAAATTACGTTAGGGCTGGCCTTAGCCTCGTCAATTACGCGCTTAATGCGCTCTTCAAATTCGCCGCGATACTTTGTACCAGCTACCATGGCCGCCAAATCCAATGCAACTACCCGCTTGTCCTTAACAGGTTCAGGCACGTCACCGGCCACAATGCGCTGGGCAAGACCTTCGGCAATGGCAGTCTTACCAACACCGGGGTCGCCAACCAAGCATGGATTATTTTTGGTGCGACGTGATAAAATTTGAATAACCCTTTCAGTTTCCTTGTTGCGTCCAATAATAGGGTCAAAAACATTGTCTCGGGCTGTTTGTGTAAAATCACGACTAAACTTATCCAGCCACGGCGTATCAGAACGCGGATTGCCTTGCTGTGGTTGCTGCTGTTGCATAAAAGGATGAAAACCATGACCGTGCCCCTGAGGTGCGTTGGGGTCACCCAGCATAACCATAATATCAGCAAAAACCTTGGACACGTTAAGCCCAAGTGACCCTAAAATACTACTGGCAAAAGAATCTTGCTCTCGCAATAGCGCAAGTAGCATATGCTCTGTGCCAATGTAATTGGTTTTTAACCGTAACGACTCCTGCTGGCTCATTTCCAGCACCCGTTTGGTGCGTGGAGTAAAATCCGTAGGCCCTTCCACCATAGTAGAAGATGGGGATTGGCTGCTCATTGCCGCCAATATATGCGCCTCTATATCCGATGCAGAAATTTTTTGTATCTCCAAAATTTTGGCGGCAACACCGTCTTCAACCTTGGCCAGCCCCAAAAGTAAATGCTCCGTACCAACCAATGGACTACCCAGCTTAACCGCCAACTCCTGTGCATATTCAATTGCCTGTTTTGCCTTTTCCGTAAATGGACCTTTCATCTCGTATGTATCCTCCTTAAATGTTGGGTTTTAGTTGAAAATTTTCCGTAAATAATCTGCCCGTGCAAAATGAATCTCATGCTCGGTAAGTTTATCATCAGCCGCTTGTTGTAAATGTCCAGGCTGAATTTCCATCATAATATTGTAAATAGGGGCGTCTGGTTTTGGCAGGTCGTAAAAATCGGCGACAATCCCCAGTCTAATATCCGACAAAAAGCCCATGGCCTCATGCAAGCCCATTTTGCGGCCATAGGATAAGTTACCATATGCCCTGCTTGTTTTGTCTTGTAAATAGTATGGCCGTTGTTCGTTTATTTTATCCATAACCTGGCGTTCCTGGCTAATTATGTGTGCAGCTACGGCCGATAATTCTTTTACAACCTGTGCCTCGCCCTTGCCTAGCGTAACCTGGTTGGACAACTGAAAAATATTGCCCATGGGAATAGTTCCCTCTCCATACAGGCCGCGCAAAGTCATGCCCTTCCGCGCTATATATGGAAATAGCCCCTTTAGCATCCCGGTTTTCTCCAGGCATGGCAGGTGAATCATAAACGACGCACGAAGGCCCGTACCTACATTAGTAGGACAGGCTGTCAAATAACCCAAGTTAGAATCAAAGGCAAAATCTAAATGTTCTTCAAGCACATCATCCAACTCGGTTGCTTTGGTTAACGCTTGCGGCAGATTGTTGCCCGGGCATACAACCTGCAAGCGCACATGATCCTCTTCGTTAACCATTATGCTTATATTTTGGTGCATATCTACAAAAACACCTTTAGACAAATCACTTTTCACATAGGCGGGGCTTAATACGTGCTTCTCCAAAAAAACATGCTCGTCGATATGACGCAAATCCTGTGCAACTAGTGGGTTTGTCGCACGATCATGATTTATTTTCCCTATCGTATTCTCTACCTCGCGCACAGTGGCGAAAGCAGTATCCGTCGAAAGTTTTCGCATAAACATATGGTTTTGTAAGTTGCGCGCCAAACGCACGCGGGACGAGATTATATATTCATTTTCTGTTAACTCACTTTGATACCACGGCTCAAAAATCACTCGATATCCCCCTTATTCATCGGCAACAGAGTCCAGCCTTTTAATTTGGTCACGTAAAAAAGCCGCACGACTAAAATCTTCATCGGCTACGGCCTGGTTCATGTGCTGGCGCAGAATATCTACCTGTTTTGTACGCTTTATGGTTGCGCCACCGCGTTTTGGTACACGTCCCACGTGTTTTACAGCACCCTGGGTGTTTTCCAAAAGTGGCTCAACTGCTTTGGCAAAAGATGCGTAACAAGTTGCGCAACCAAAAGTTCCCCTTGATTTAAATTCATCAAATGAAAGACCGCACTCGGAGCATGTATATTTACATTTGTGCGCGGCACCGTCGCTATCCTCTAGCAAGTCAAAAAATGGCAAAGACGTACCCTTGCCAAACAACTCCATTAGAACTTTATCTAATAATAGCGACATTTCTAAATGTGCAGAACATTCGCTGCATAGAAAATAGCTTTGCTTTTTACCGTCAAAGCCAATCTCTTCAAGTAAAACGGAAGCTCTATTTTCTTCACATACGACACAATTCATATATCAAACCTCCATTTTTTAGACTAGTCCAAAATTCGTCCACAGGATAGGCAAAATTTTGTGCCCGTCTCATTTCGCGCTTGGCAAACCCTGCACAGGCGCATAGTCTCGTCAGGTGATGGCGTGACTGGTACTGGCTGTGGCTCTTGTGGTGGCGTATTATCCACAGTTTCAACAATATCAACAATTTCCGCAGGTGCAGGAGCAGTTACAGTCCCAGGAATCAATTCTACACGAATACCGCATTTTTGGCAAAATTCCGCAGTTCTTTCCACATTTTTTCCACACTTTGGGCAACTTTTCGTGCCCTTTATCACAGATATCTGCTCTTTTATTTCGGCAATCTTACGTTCCGCAGCTTCCAATTCTAAATATTTTTCATCAAAAAATTTACCAAGTGTACCGCCATACTGGTAAATTTCATGTACCTTCTTGCCTATTTCCATGTATAAGTTTTTTAGGTTATTTTCCTCGGAAGATAGGTTCATACCCAACTTCGTAGTCTTAAAAAGGTCGCCAGAAGTTTTGGTTACGCTCTTTGTCAAATTTACTAAAGTGCCTTTAATATCTTGCATCAAATCACCTTATTCCATTCGCTATATCCGCTTTAAAAAGCGATGTATTCCATAAATAAATCGTTAAACCGAGGGTGGGTGGCTAAATTTATTTCAGTAGCAATTTTTGCCAATTTTTCGCATTCGGCTTCGCAAATTGTGCTAAGTAACGTCTTTGCCGCACCTCCCAAAGCGGAATTGCCGAGGGGTACTATCTTGCTCTCTAGTTCGGCAGGAATTAGGCCAAGGGTGACAGCATTCTTTAAGTCAATTTTGTGCCCAAAACCGCCAGAAATATAAACATTGTCCAAATCCGCATATGCAACATTGGCAATATCCAGCAAAATTTCAATGCCGGCTCGTACAGCAGATTTTGCAAGCTGTATCTCTCGAATGTCTTTTTGGCTAAATGTAACGCCGGGCGCAATGTTAATTTCATCATCGTCGGATTCGATATAGCCTGTTTCATCCACCAAAGAGTGGCGGACTAATTCGGCAGAGATATCCACGACACCTGTGCCGCAAATGCCTATCGGTTGCGCATTATTTATGGTTGTATAGCTAAATACGTTATCTTCTGGCAAATAACTCACTTTTGCAATTGCGCCACTTACGCTGCCCATTCCCATGGAAATATTGCCCCCTTCAAAGGCAGGCCCTGCAGCGGTAGACGTTACGTTAATTTTATTTTGCGAAAATAATGCCATTTCGCCATTAGTGCCCAAATCTATCAGCAGATTATTGCCACTAACATTTGGCCACCCTGCGCAAATTAAACCAGCGGTAATATCAGCACCTACAAAGGTAGAGATGCCTGGCAAAATAATCACATCGCAATCCAAGGTAGAGGCTGGACATAATTTTGCAAACGGTATCACTTTTTTATCAATAAAAACCGGGGTAAATGGCGCAACGCCAAGAGTATTCACTGGTTGGTTTAACAAAATATGCAACATGGTGGTGTTGCCAGCAATTGTAACTAATGAAATATCCCGTACTCCACTTACTTCCAGTATATGCACTACACCGTCAGAAATATCTTGTTGTACAAGTTTGGTTAGGGTTGTGGCATTGCCTTCTACACAATTTTTGATGCGAGACATAACATCTGCGCCATATTTGCGCTGGTTGTTTATAACGGAATGGGTTGCGATGCTTGTCCCACACTGCATATCCAACAACTCAAAAGCCAAGGTTGTTGTGCCGATATCAATCGCTATACCGTATTTTGTACCAGCGCGGTCGCACTGTGCAGGCTTAAAATTTGTATATACGTCAAGTATTTCCATTTTTGTATCGTTGGGAACAGTAACATCGCCAAAAGAACCATCAATCACAGTGCGGCAAGCTAACACCTCTACACCATTTACAATAACAGTACATTTGCCGCATGTACCGCTTCCGCCGCATGGTGCAACAATGGAAATATTATTGGCACGCAAAACGTCCAGCAGGCTTTCGCCAACCTTGGCCGATACAGTAGAAAATTTATTATTGTGTAATATTCTTAGTTCAGGCATCGCCATTCCCCTTTTCTCATGTGCTAAAATGCATTCTAAATTTTGCATCAGTAATTGTTTTCATTGCCCAACACTAGATAAATTTGATATATTATTGTAATAATACCAGTTGAACTAGATTATTGCAAGAAAAGGAGAGTTGAAACGTGAATATAATTGGAATTGTTGCAGAGTTTAACCCGCTGCACGAGGGACATATTGACCATATTAAACAAACACGAAAGATAAGTGGGTGTAAGCATATAGTTGTTGCCATGAGCGGTAATTTTGTGCAACGAGGCGAGCCAGCAATTGTAAATAAATTTGAACGTACAAAAATGGCACTGGAAAATGGTGCAGACATTGTTCTTGAGATTCCTGTGCCGTATGTAATTTCCGGTGCAGATTATTTTGCGCGGGGAAGTGTCGGACTTTTAGCGGCTACGGGAGTAGTCGATGGTTTAAGTTTTGGTAGCGAGTGGGGCTGTTTGACTGAAATTGAAACTGCCGGGAAAATTCTTGCGGAAGAGCCTGCTTTGTATAAGGAAGTTTTACGCACAAAGATAGACGAAGGGATGTCTTTTGCGGCGGCGCGTGGTGCTGCACTTGCCACTTGTTTGGGTGAAATTCCCGAAGGGCTATTAACCAAGCCAAATAATTGTCTGGGCATGGAGTATTGTAAGGCGAATTTTCTGTTGGGCAAGCCCTTTGAAATGGTTACAACGCATAGGCAAGCAGGCGGGCCTTCGGCGACGCGCTTACGCAGGGAAATGCCTAAAAAAATAACGCTAGATGATTTTAGCGATATTTTCAAATACTTGTTGTACACAAGTCCATCGGTAGATAGGCTTGGCGAAGGAGTGGGCAATAGGTTCAGGAGAATGGGAAGCGAGTACGCAAAAATTTCGGACTTGTTAGATGCTGTAAAAACAAAACGCTATACCTATACACGTTTGCAGAGAGATGTACTTAGGGTGCTGCTAAATATTTTCGAGCCCCAAATGGGGGTGCAGTACATACGTGTACTGGGCTTTCGCAAAGATGCAGAGTGGCTGGTCGGTGAAATTTCACGAAAAGCAAGCCTACCTGTGATAACCCATGGTAGGGTGATAGATAGGCTTTTGGCCGACAATGGCGCGGCGGGAAAAATGCTAGCACAAGAATTAAGCGCGAGCGATATTTACAGGGTTGCATCCGGCGAGGTTGGGGGCGTTTGGGCAGAGCGCGGTGCTAGAATTATTGTAGTGTAATAGAAAGTAGAAGTTGATGAGCCACGACTTTTTTATTGATTACCCGCTCGATTTGACGTTCCAGTGATGTGCCCTCGGTTTGGTCGAGGAGTTCTGTCAGGGTGGAGAGTGATTTGTTTTCTTCTGCAATTGCAAGAGAAATTGCGTTTGCGAAGGGCAGGTTTGTGTTTATTTCCTTGTCTTCAGGAGCGAATGTTGTGTTGAATTGAGACTGTATTAGCTCGGTATATTTTTCTAATCGTGTTTCGCAATCCTTGGCCAGTTGGACCAGGGATTTTTTTGATGCTTCGTTTGATGCATTGTGGGCAATTTCTGTATAGAAGGTTTTAGCGTTGTGCTCGTTCTGGGCTAAGCGTTGCAGAGTATCGGCGATTTTGGATGGGATTGTAGGTTGTGTTGTTGGAAGCGAAGGGGGAGTGGGTGTGGCTGGCTGAGATACCGCCGGCGGATTTTTTGCGGATTTTAGTAGGCGCATTGTTTCATCGTCCAGGGGTTCATACATTACGCCATCGGGTAAACCTTTGTTTATGCTGCGAAAATGTGCTGCTGCGTTCTCTGGTGAAGGAGTAGGGGGTGGTGCTTGGGGCGCAGTTTGTGAATGAGTGGGTGGTTGCATTGACCCTTGGGGTTGCTGTTGTTGGAATAGTTGTGGTGGGGTAGCGGGTTGTATTGGCGGTTGAGTAGTCCATTGTTGTGGGGATTGTTGGAAATGTTGCGGTGTTGTTGGGGCTTGTACGGTTGGTTGTACAGGCCTTTGCGGCTGCGACATGGCTGCGGGTTGCATGGCGGGATGTGGAGTGTGATGCTGGGCAGCTGGGTGCATATGGCGTTGTTGCGGCTGTTGTTGGAAGTGTTGAGGGGGTGCGGTAGATTGTGTATGTGGTTGTACATGACGTTGCATTGGCCGCGCCGTCCGCTGTGCTGGTAGCGACGGAACAGGCGTTGGCTTTCCTGCTTGTCTATCTTTTTGTATTTCCTGCTGTTCGGTCTGCATTGGGAAAAAATTTAGGAAATTGTGAAACTTAACCGCCTCTGGTTCTTTTGCTACCTCTGGCGGTTTTTCTGGCGTAAGTTCTGGATCGGTGGCAACAGGTTGATATATTCTTCTTCCGGAAAATGTAGATTGTGCCGGACGTTGTAAAGAAAGTGGCATAGCAATGCTCCTTCACTAAACTTCAGATTCTTCTGCTATATTTTATGCGGATGGCTGGTTATTTGCCCTTTACATTCTTGTGACTTTTACATATAATTCCTATATTACAATGCAAAGGAGCATGGGCATGGAAAACAACTATGTAATTGTCGTAGACTCGACAACTGATTTGCCGCAAAACTTGGCAGATGAGTGGGGGCTTGTTGTTGTTCCCTACATTTTTACACTGGAAGGAAAGGATTACCACAACTACCTAGACTATCGCGAGCTGTCTAGCAAAGACTTTTATGGGAAGCTGCGCGAAGGCAAGTCCGCAACCACTACCCAGGTAACAATTTTCAGATATATGGAAATTTGGGAGCCGTACTTAAAAGAAGGCAAAGACATTTTGTATATGTGTCTATCCTCCGGCCTTAGCAAAAGCTATGACCAAAGTGTTATGGCGGCACAGCAGGCAATGGAAGAATACCCAGGACGCAAGGTTATTACAATAGACACTAAGTCGGCCTCGTTGGGTCAGGGGATGTTGGCGTATCTTGCTTCCAAGGCGCGAGCAGATGGTTGCTCTCTGGAAGCCGCCGCGGAAGAAATAAAAGACGTTATCCAGTATTTGCAAATTTGGTTTGTACCCGACGATCTTTTCCATTTGAAGCGAAGCGGCAGGGTATCTGGCGCATCGGCACTTTTGGGCAGTGTACTTAGCATAAAACCTGTTTTGAGCATGGTTGCAGACGGGCGAATTGTGCCCATTGGCAAGGTGCGTGGCTGGAGTAAGGTGTTCGATTACCTTTTGGCGCGTATGGAAGAGCATAATTTTAAGGCAACAGAAGACCCGTATGGAGCACTTTATATCGCACATAGCGACTCTCCAGAACGCGCACAGCAGTTCCGTGAGGTAGCTGCGGCCAAATTCGGCATAAAGGATTTCCGAATAATTGACATCGGCCCGGTAATTGGCGCGCACACGGGCTTTGGTTCGCTTGCGATATCGTGGGTGGGTAACGAAAGAATAAATATAAACGCATAAGGAGCGAGAAATTTGGCACTAATCATCAAAAATGCAATCTTGCACATTCTGTGCAATGATGGCAGGCCGTCGATTTTTTCCGACGTAGAGCTGGACATAGACAGCGAAATGTGTGAGGCATTTATCCAAAAGCACGTAAAGAAATTGATAAACAACCCAGCGGTACGTACCGCAACTTTTAAGCCAGAGTCAACAATTTTCCAGTTAATGCGCGAGTTGCAACAAGGGCAAAAATACTTTAGGGAAGTTTCGACCGAGATTGCGGAAAAAATGGACGCAATCATGCAGCCCAACAAGGATATTCCCCCATGCGATATGCTAATTGCTAGGGTAAGCCACAAATCTGGCGACTATCTTGCAATTTTGAAGCTGAGTTACCAGGAAGTTTATGGCCACAAATCCAGCGGTACAGATATTCAGCTAAAAACCTGCAATGCACTGCCGTTTAATTCCGGCAAGGTGGAATACGCCGCACTAATTGGCTTGGGCAACGTGTATATGCCTATTAGTGTTACGGAAAAACCCGCAACAATCGAACGGCGGCAAGAGCTATATTTCTCCGAAATGTTTTTGGAATGCGAAACCGTGCCAAGTAAAAAGGAACAGGCAAAACTGATTGACGATGTTACGACAGAGTTTGTGGACGAATATTTCGAGTCCGACCCAAAGGTTTCCGCTAAGATAAAAACCGCGCTTTTGGACGAAGTTTATGCCGAAGAGGGTTTTGTTTCCATGGACAACGTGGCGGCGGCGGCTTTTGCTGGCGAAGATGAAATGAAAGAGCAATACGTAACCACCATGCGCGAAGCGGGTGTGGAGCAAGAATTGCCCCTTGGCGAACGCGTGGTTAAGGCGCAGTTTGCCACCCACAAAATTAAGGCAGAAAATGGCGTGGAAATAAAATTCCCAGCCCAACTTGCGGTGGAAGAAGATGAAGTTGAAATAACCAAAAACTCAGACGGGACTGTGACTGTTCTGTTCAAAAATTTGCGCGTTGTGTAGTATGTGCGCCAAAGGCGAGTTGAAAATATGAATGGTACAACTCATATGGCTGTGGGCGGCATGGTTGGCGGCGTAACAATTGCCGCGGCCGTGGCCGCCCGCACTCTAAGTTTTGATTTTTTTGGCTATGAAATATACCCGCTGGTGGTAACAGCGGCGGGTGCAATAGGCGGCCTTGCGCCGGATGTGGATATTGCCCACAGCCGCGCGGGTCGCTTTTTGCGTAAATTTTTGAGAATATCGCTAATCTCCAGCGCGATTTTTATGATGGTTATGTTTTTTCTGCCACACACAGGTATCGCTTTTTTGGACGGTGCGGCAGAAGTTGGCGCGACACTGGACAGGGGCTTTGCGCCAATTTTGGCGGCGTTTAGCATACTTACAATAGCGATAATTGAAAAGTCGAAACACAGGGGCTTTACCCATTCGATACCTGGGCTTGGGCTGGTTTCCTTTCCGCTTTTGTTTATGCTGGTTACTGGTGTTATGTTTGTTGGCGCGAATATTGCCGTTAGTGCGCAACTTGGGTTTGTGGCTGGGTGGTTTAGCCATATGGTGATTGATACTTTTAACACGCGCGGTATCAGGTGGCTTTGGCCGATAACAAAAAAACGCTTCAGGTTGATGAAGATAACAACTGGAAGCGCGAATGAGGATAGGTTTTTGGTTTTTTGTGTTGTGGTTTTTGTTTGTGTTTATGGGATGGTGTTGGTGGGTGTTTAGTTTTGTCGATTTTCTACTTTGACTTATTTGCTTTGCATATGATATATTTAAGCAGTAAGCACTCGCCAAAGGTGTTACAGGTATTACATGGAAGGAAGAAGGATATATGAACGCGACAATATTGTATGCCGAGCAACTTAACCTACCGAAGCCTATTGCCATTAAACTTAAAGGCAACAAGGTGGAAATCATAGAGAATGCAGACAGCACTATCCTAATAAGGCCAATTCGCAGTTCAGTAAATGAAGCCCGTGGGATGCTAAAGGGTAGCAAATTTGGCACTCATACAATTCTTGAAGAAAAACGGCTTGAAAAGGAGCTTGAATATGGCAACTAAGTATGTGCTTGATGCCTGTGCAGTGGTAGCACTTCTTAAAGATGAAGATGGTGCTGATATTGTTGAAGGTATACTGGAAGCCGCCAATGCCAAGAAAGTAGAAGTGTACATGAATACGCTGAATCTTTTTGAAGTGTTTTATGGCGTACGCAGAGAAGAAGGGCTTGCTAAAGCAGAAGCAGTCTATAACATGGTATTGAAACTACCTATTACCATTTTAGATGGTATTGCAGATGATGTTTTTCTTGAGGCAAGCCGCCTTAAATCTTCATACAGGATGTCGCTTGCTGATTCTATTGCATTAGGTGAGGCGTCTGTACTTGATGCCGCCCTCATAACTTCGGATCACCATGAGTTTGATGCGATTAAACGTGACGAAGGTATAAAAATCAAGTGGATTCGTTAAATGTCTTGTAATATTTTTAAGATGCAGAAGTTGCATTGTTTCATGCGCAATGATAAAATTTTGCAAAGGGGTTGACATTTAAGTGGCAGGATACATAATTGCAGAGCAGAGCAGAGCAGAGCAGAGCAGAGCAGAGCAGAGCAGAGCAGAGCAGAGCAGAGCAGAGCAATAGTTCTGTTTTTTTAGTTTGTGTAAATTTTATTTTTGTTTGTGTATGTATGTACCTAATCTTTGGCCGTATGCGGCGTTGAGATAGGTGCTTTTTTATTGCTCACTTATGCAAGGCCATTACTGTATGGGAAGTTCGCCCCCTTGGCGGACACGACAATTAGAAAAGGAGGCTTCATATGAAAGCCACTAACTTACGCAGTATATTGCTAAAAGCAACCGCATTAGCGCTTTGCTTCGTGCTAGTAGGGGCCATTGCTCCTATCAAGGTGTTCTCGTCAGGAAATGCTTATGCGAATTTTCTGTTTCGTTCTCTAGATGTGGGGCATTTTAGTGCTGACCCAGGCTATAATACCATATTTCCGGCCACTATTGCAATTAATAGAGATGGCGTACGCGCTTATACTGTTACTACCGATCGCTGGGGTGATGCAAGCCTTACAACTCGCGTTCCAGGCTATTACACTGCAACAATAATTTATGCGCCTAACCACCATCTTTCAGGTGAAGTAAGATCACTTGGATATTTTGATGGAACCACAATATTTGGCGATGTAGTATTCTTTCAACTGGAACCCAGCATTGTTCGCCCAGTCCGGCATGTACCGGTGTGGTCTTATTTAGATATAAGACTCTTAGATTCTAGCACAACAAGAGCCATTCGTACTACTAATATTGCTATCTACAGAGACGATGAATATGTCCAAACTGTTCGTCGTACATGTTATCTTTTCTTCGTTGCTACATTCCGAACTTCTGTAGCCGGTAATTACTTTGCACGAGTTTCCTATGCACCTGGATATACTTTAACAGGTGAAAGGATACCTCTAGGATCTCTAGATGGAGTAACATCTGTTGAACGATTAATAGAAATAACTCTAGAACCTGCCGGTTTAAGTGCAAGCACAACAACACCATCTACAACTACACCTCCTTTCACAGCGCCTCAACCTACTTCAGCTAACACACTGCATGTAATAGGGGCACCGCCTGGAGGGCATCCCGTAGCTATAATAAACGGGAATGGGTTGCAAGTTAATCCAGTAATCCGAAATGGCAACACCTTAGTTCCTCTTCGTGCTATTGCGGACGCCTTTGGCGCAGAGGTAAGTTGGAGCGGTGTATTGCAACAAATTACAATTTATATGCCCACGGGCAATGTATACTTAACAATCGGCAGCACAACAGTACGCGGGGCAAATATTCCACTAAGCATAGCCCCATTAAACGAAAACGGCACAGTATTTATGCCAGCTAGGTTTTTCGCTTATCTTTTTGGGGCAGATGTAACTTTTGCTCATTACCCTGGCTGAGTAACAATATTTCTGCAAAAAAACAAAACGAGTATGATTGTGTTCAATCGTACTCGTTTTCCAGCAGGTCGAAGGGCTTGCAGGCCACTTGTCGTGGGGTGGTTACAAACCCGCGCTAACTTTTTTGTGGCGTATAACGCATTACAACAAAAGTTAATTCGTAGTTTTTCTATATTGTCAAAGGCCAGCGACTTTGTCACTGACATTTGCCTGGCAGATGAACTAATTAGCCAGCAAAAATGTCATATAAGACCACAAACAGCCAACATATATGCCATCTAAATAAAGCAAAAAAGTACAACAAAAAAGCCTATCCTATGACAAAATCCCTGGCAAGCTACTTTGTGACAAAGTCGCTGGCAGGGATTTTTTTGTATTCCAGATATCCAGGTTGCATATGAGGGTGCAAAATATTGAATACAACAATTAGGTATGATATACTTCAACCAAGTTCACATTAGGCGGGAGGATATGCGCTATGGCAAAGATTAACCCTATTATAAGTGCTGTAACAGAAGAAATAAGCCGAAATACCCAAACTATCATTGGTGACAAACTACGTAAAATAATCATTTATGGGTCATACGCGCGTGGCGATTACGAGAGCTATTCTGACTTGGATATTATGGTGTTTGCAGATGTTAACGAAAGCGAGTTTAAGGACTTTGAGGGTAAACTCGGCAAAGTTGCCAGTCGCGCAAGTATTGACCATGACATTACTGTCTGCTTGTTGCTTTATGATGAAAAACTTTTTAGAAGCAGGCTTCACCTTTCGTCATTTTATAGGAACGTCTTGTCTGAAGGAGTGGAAATATATGCAACACGCTAACGCTAGGGATATGTCAAACTACCGATACGAACAAGCCGAGCAATGCTTGAAATCAGCAAATACGTTAGTTATTACGAGTGATTACAAGGGTGCTGCTAACCGTTCATATTATGCAGTATTTCATGCTATGCGGTGTGTACTTGCTCTCCAAAATATTGATTTTGGCAAACATTCAGCGGTTATCAGCTACTTTCGCAAGGAATATATTAAGACAGGTATTTTTGCAGTTGAATTGTCTGACATTATTGAAAGTCTTTTCACTGTCAGAAACAGATGCGACTATGATGATTTCTATGTCATCAGCAAAGAAGACGTAGCTAATCAATTGAAATCTGCCGAATATTTCCTCTGCAAAATTCGTAAGTATCTCGAAACAAAATAATAGAACTCCAGCACTAAGACATTGCAGGAAATTGCATGGCAATAACATCCTCCCCCATAATCCTACTACCACTATCGCGGAAATTTTCCCCCGCACCAGTCACATAATATTTATATGAAGGAACACCACAAGCGGCTGAATTATCCAGCTGCTTTTTTACTGCGCTTGCGCAAGCCTCGCCTATGTTAATTAGCTTCACATCACCCAAAACTTCCCGCAATATCTCCGCCAACAACGGATAATGAGTGCACCCCAACACAAGGCTATCTATTGTGCCTTTCAAGTCACCAAGGTACTCCTCCGCCGCAAATTTCACAGCGGGATGGGAAAGGGGAAGCCCTGACTCCACCATGGACGCAAACAGCGGACACGCGCGGGCATACACCTTTGCTTTTGGGTTTTCTTCCTGCAAAAGGCGCAAAAATAAACCGCTACGGATTGTAGCAGTCGTGGCAATTAGCCCCACATTTCCACCAATTTCAGTTTTCACAACAGGCCGAATTACATCTACCAGCACAAGGGCGGGGTACAGCTCTCGCAACTTTTCATATGTTACCGCGCTGGACGTGCCGCAGGCGATAACAACCGCCTTTACGTCTTGTGCAAGCAAAAAATCAATTATTTCGCACGCGTATTCCAGTAGTTGCTCGGCGGTTTTTGTACCGTAAGGCACGCGCGCGGTGTCGCCTACATAAATTGTGCTTTCACCTGGCAACGCCTTGTGAATTTCCCGCAAAACGGTAAGCCCGCCCACGCCAGAGTCAAAAACGCCAATGGGTCTATTGTCTATTGTTGCCATGGCCTACGCCCCGACAGCAATCGCGATAAGGATTTCCAGCAAATTATCAAATGGCACGCCGCTTTTTTCCCACATTTTTGCGTACATGCTAATGTTTGTGAAGCCTGGCACGGTGTTTATCTCGTTAAATAATACCTGCCCGTTTTCCGCAACAAAAAAATCTACGCGAGAAAGGCCGCGCCCGTTAATTGCGCGGAAAATTTGTAATGCGTATTCCTGTATTTTGGCTACTGTTTCTTCTGGAATATCTGCTGGGATTAAGGTTTTCGAGTCCGCCTTATACTTTGCGTCAAAGGTGTAGAACTCGCCGTCGGCAATAATTTCCCCTACAACAGAGGCTTTTGCCGCCAGGCCTGCGCCTAAAATACCTACTTCAACTTCGCGGCCTACTACTTGCTTTTCTACAATAATTTTGTCGCAGTATTTGAACGCGGTTTGCACCGCCGTCTCAAGCTCCTTGCGGTTGGCGGCCTTTGTTATGCCAATGGAAGACCCGCCAACGCTGGGTTTTGCAAAGCATGGGTAGCCCAGTTTACGCCCGATTTTGGTCAGGCACTTGGCGCGGTCGTCTTCTATTTCTTCAAATGTGTATGACAAAAATTCTGTTTGTGGTATTTTCAATGCGCGGGCGATTAGCCGCATTGTTGTTTTGTCCATTGCCACAGCACTGGCCAACACGCCACAGCCTACATATGGTATGCCAGCCAGTTCGCACAGGCCTTGTACTGTGCCGTCCTCGCCATTTGGGCCGTGCAGCGCGGGCAGTACAACATCTACGGGAATTGTCTTGTGCTTGTCGCCAACCAGGCGCAACAGGCCTGGGTTTGCGCGGTCGGTGGATAAAATCGCGGGTGTGCCGAAGCGCTCCCAGTTTAAGTTGCGCAAATTATCTAAGCGGCCGTCGTACATTAGCCAGCGACCGTCCCGCGTAATATACACGGGAATTACTCTGTGTTGCCCTAGGTAGGATACAATCGAACTTGCTGATTCGATTGAAATATCATGCTCTGGCGATGTGCCGCCGAAAAGTACGAGAATGTTTTTCGAGTCCATGTGAAACCTCCTATTTAATCCATATCTCATCTACTATACTATATATGCGACTTGCAGTAAATACGCCCCTTGGATATACTATGCAGTAAATAATGTTTTGTAGAAGAGGGATTTGACATTGGATAAAATTTTACTGGTTGAAGACGACATGCATATTAGCGAAATGCTATGCCACCTTTTGCGTGGCGCGAGATATGACCCAACGCCCGCCTTTTCCGGCACAGAGGCGTTACTTGTACTTGCGGCAGGGGAATTTTCCCTTGTACTTTTAGACCTTATGCTGCCTGGCAAAACAGGGGAAGAAGTGCTGAAAGAAATCCGCAAAACGTCACAAATTCCCGTAATTGCGCTAACCGCGCGCACGGATAAGGAAACAACAGTGGAACTATTAAAACTTGGCGCGGATGATTATGTAAACAAGCCATTCGACAACGCGGAACTTTTGGCGCGGATAGATGTGCAACTACGCCGCGCCGCACCCGCGCCTGCGCATTCGGCAAAAAATATGTACAAAAATATTTCGTTGGACGAAGATGGCTATGACGCTGTAAGCACAACAGGCGAAAAGGCTGGGCTTTCCAAGCGAGAATTTGAAATCCTGCAACTGATGCTAAGCAGCCCGCAAAAAGTTTTCACCAAAAATAATTTGTACGAAAGTATCTGGGGTGGGGAATTTTTTGGCGATGACAACACCGTTAATGTTCACATTAGCAAACTGCGGGCAAAGCTGGCGATTATTTCGCCAGAGGAAGAATATATCCAAACCGTGTGGGGGATTGGGTATAAGATGAAGGAGTAGAATATGGATATTAAGATACGCCCCGCAACCCTTTCCGACGCGTTTGACATGGCAGAAGTCTACAGTCGCTCGTGGGAGGTTGCATACAAGGATTTTATTCCTGCCGATTATATACTAGAAAAGCGCAAGCGCAGTGTCTCGCAAATGGAGCGAATGCTAAACGACGAAAGTTTGCGTCCTTTTCAGTACATAATTTTATGTGAAGGCGCAACTATTGGCAGTCTGACCGTTGCTTATTGTAACGATGAGGACTTGGATGATACATTTTACGAAGTATGGGGGATTTATCTCCATCCCGATTATTTCCGCAAAGGTGTCGGTTCGCAAGCTATGGATTTTGCGTATGAAATAGCGCGAGGTTTGGGGAAAACTAACATGAGTTTGTGGGTTTTTCAGGATAATGACAGTTCCATAAAGTTTTATGATAAATGCGGGTTTGTCGCAGATGGTAAGACAAAAATACTGAACTGCGGCAAGCCGCTTACCGCTATTAGAATGCGGAAAAGTTTAATAGCGTAATGCGTGGCGGAGGCGAAATTTATGAAAAAAATAGCAATTATTCTTGTTTGTTTTACGTTCCTTCTTATCACCGCTTGCGGGCGGGAGGGCGTGCAGCCGCTATATATATCTGACGAACCGCAAGAAATAGTGCAAGAACCTATCCCAGAACCCATACCAGAGCCAGAACCGACACCGCTACCCGACCCAGAACCCGAAATTATCCTTCCCTTCACATCAACCACAGTGTACGCTCCTACCTGGCAAGAGGCCTATGCCGCGTTGCTGCAACAATACAAAACCGCCCCCCTTGCCGACCGGCACGTAGGCTGGCGGTTTTTTCTCCATGACATAAATCGCGACGGTACGCCGGAATTATTCCTTGTAATGCATTATGACAGTGGTCATTCATATTACTCACACATTTACACATTAGAAAACGGGCGTACTGTTCCCCTGGCCTTTGAGGGGTTTATGACCGATGGCGGTATGTTTGCGCCTATTGATGGCTCTCCATGGTTTGTGGCATCTTTGGCCGCAGGCAGTGGCGGAATGTATCTGAAATTGGAAATGTACGATAATACGATACGTGAAATTACCTATGGCTTCGCTTTTCTAAGCGATGAAGGATTTGAAAAGTCGTGGCTATACCCGGAGTACTTTTGGGTCAATCCTTCATACGAGTGGTACAACCTAACCATTGAAAATGAACCTGCAACTGTGGAAGAGTTCACCCAAATTTTTGGCTACCGCCACGAGCGGGTTTTACTGCGTTGTTATACGATAACCGACAGTAGTATCCAGAACGTTATCTTTGGCAAAAACGAATTTACGCAGTTTGAGGGTGAGATAATTGCAATTAGTCACCATGCAGATTTTCAAAGTATAGTTTTAGTAGAGCACGAGAACGGCGACAGGATTTATTTTGCGGTCAACGAAGATACTCTGCAAATATATAATGTAGAAATGCAAGTAGGCATGAAAATTATGGTGTATTTCGAAACGTGGCGACGCTATGCGTATCGCGGGCACGACCGCCCGCCTTTTATTCGTCCGATTGCGTTTGTATTGCCGTAGTATGATAGCGCAATGCGTTATACTTTCCCGCAAGTTTATCCCACAAGAATTTTTGCTCATAAATAATTTGCGGTATAAACTTATTGTGAAACACCGATGCAAACTGTATAATTACAAGAAAAAGGATGTGACGAAATGCGTGTAGCCATGCAGCCAGCGACATTGATGAACTCAGTAACACTCGTATCCCGCATTATTAAAGGTCAAGCTGCTATGATTTTTAACGAGGTTGCCAAATCCGGCGTGAAAATAGTGATAAATGACAACAAGCCAGCCTGCGTTTTGCTTTCGCCTGAGATGTATGAGGATATAATGGAAAAACTTGGTGATATGGATTTAATTATGGAGGTTGAAAGGCGACTGGAGGATGATGATGGGGTAACAATTCCGTTCCATGAAGTCCTTGCGGGCAATGGCTTGACAGAAGCCGACTTAGCGGACTGGGAAGATGTGGAGATAGAGTGATGGAATGGACTGTTGATTTTTATCCCAAAGCACAAAAGGAGTTTGACAAATTAAATGAGTCGCCAAAATTACATGTTGCGAAGGCAATCAAAAAAGTCTCTCAAAATCCCCTCCCTCAATCTGAAGGCGGCTACGGCAAGCCCCTTGGCAATACACAATCCTCAAAACTATCTGGGTGCATGAAGATAAAGTTGAAAAGTATAGGCATCCGTGTTGTTTACAGGCTTATTCGCCAAGATAATACTATGAAAATCATTATCGTATCCGTAAGAGCAGACGATGAGGTATATAAAGAAGCCGAACGCCGTCTCGGTGAATAAAAATTCCAGGTTCTATAGCCTGGAATTTTTTTAGGATTTTTAAGACTTTTTTAAGATTTGGCTCATACTTAATTAAGACTCCTCCTGTAATATGTACTTATCAGCCGGGGGGCAACTGGTAAGAAACTCTTACCAGTTGAATTATTCAAACACCCTTACAAAAAATCAGGAGGAAATAAAATGAATGTACTAGAAATCAAAAACCTAACAAAAGCATACGGCGGAAAAGCCGCGGTAGACAACGTGAGCCTAACAATTCAAAAAGGCGACATTTACGGTTTAATAGGCCAAAACGGCGCAGGCAAAACAACTTTAATGCGCATGATTACATCACTAACCCGCCAAGACGCGGGCTCAATCAAGCTCTTTGGCGAAAGCGAACCGGCAAAAATACAAGCGGCGCGTAGCCGCATGAGTGCCACTATCGAGCAGCCAGCCATGTACCCAAACCTAACCGCGGTACAAAACCTGGAGTTCTACCGCATACAGCGCGGTATCCCCGACAAAACACTGGTGCAGAAATCCTTGGAATTTGTTGGCCTAACAGACACAGGCAAAAAGAAATTCAAAAATTTCTCCATGGGGATGAAGCAACGCCTTGGCCTTGCCCTTGCCACGCTCAACAGCCCGGACTTCGTAATACTAGACGAGCCAATTAACGGCCTGGATCCAATGGGAATAATAGAAATCCGCAACTTGATACAGAACCTAAACGAGCAGGGTGTCACAATCTTTCTATCCAGTCATATTCTTACAGAGCTGTCTTTGCTGGCTAACAAGTTCGCATTCCTGCATCATGGCAAGCTGGTAAAAAACCTAACTCATGCCGAGTTGCAAGAAGAATGCAAAACCGCACTAGCATTGGTTGTAGACAACGCCCAGGCCGCCGCCGCAATTTTGGAAACGGCACTAAACATCAAAAACTACAAGCAAGTTAGCGCAAACGAACTTCGTTTATACGAGCAAATCAACAACGCATCAGAAATCTCATTTCAACTTGCCCAAGGCGGCGTGCGTATTTCCAGTATGTCAGAAGTTGGCGACAGCCTGGAGGATTATTTCAAAAACGTGATTGGCGGTGGCACAAATGCTTAATTTAATGCGCGCCGATATTTATAGAATGTTCCGCGGCAAGGGCATTTATATTGCTTTCGCATTTATGCTTATGTTAGTGGGGCTGATGGTTTTTGTGTTCCGCATGGCTCCTGCATCGGGTTTTGTATACGAACTAATAGAGGCCGTGCCCGACAATTACATGACGGGTGCTATGGGTGCGGAGCTTGCCGTTAATGGCATGAATAACACTGTATTTTATTTTCTAGCGGGCATAATTAGTATCTCCATTGCGGCGTTCAGTAGTGGTGCTGTAAAAAACGAGCTTACTATGGGAATATCACGCACAAAATATTACATTTCTAAGTGGATACTAAGTTGTGTGTTTAGCGTGGCCGTGATGGTTGTTACCCTTGCACTATTTGTGCTTTTTGCAACCATTGTAGATGGCTTTGGCAGTTGGGACGGTATTTTCGGCGAGACTATGCGTATTTTTGGATTGCAATCGTTGCTTGCAATCGGGTTTAGCAGTGTTTGCGTTTTCCTATGCTTTGTCACCCGCCGCACAGGCGCGGCTTTAGGGCTGTTTCTCGCCTTTGTACTTGTACCAACGTTTATTCTTGCAATGCTAGATATGTCTTTTACATGGGCTATGGATATGGCTTTATATGATATGTTTTTCCTATTTGGCGCATTTGCCCGAAGTACTTATATGTCGGGTGAAGTTGTGCGCGGCGTGTTGGTTGCGGTGGGTTATACCCTGGTTTCTACTGTGGGCGGCATTTATCTATTCAGAAAGGCGGAGATTAAATGATAAATTTAATGAAAGCAGATATGTACAGGATTGTGCGGGGGAAGGGGATTTATATCACCTTCGCGGTAATGCTGGCGATAATTATTTTAACCGTGTTTATAATGCGAATTGCCCCCGTGGCCGGTGTTTCCCCCGAAATTGTAATAGAAGAATTTGAATTTGCCGACCGCCAACTTGCCACAGAAAGTATATCTGGCGCAATTGCGGCGGAAATGGCCATAGGCTCGATGAATAACATGATTTACTTTTTCATACCCCTGTTGGTACTGGTTAGCATGGCCACATTTTCCAGTGGTGCGGTGAAAAATGAGCTAACTGTCGGTATTTCCCGCACGAAATTTTATCTTTCAAAATGGCTGCTTGCGGTAATAATCTCCCTCGTATTCATGGTGCTGTTTCTTGTATTGCACATAATTTTTGCCGCCATGGTTGACGGAATGGGATACTGGGCAGACGGGGCTATTGCAGAAATGCTACAAGCCTTTGGCCTGCAAGTGCTGTTGTCAATTGGAATGGTTAGCGTTGGTATATTTTTCGGGTTTCTTACCCGCCGTACAAGTGCGGTAATTGGGCTGTATCTTGCCCTGGCTCTTGTGCCTTCCCTCGTAATTTCTATTTTAATGGGGCCGTTCCCACGGGCGATTGAGGCTTTTCATTACGATTTGAGCGGGCTTTATTTCCACTTTGCTAACCCGAACTTAATGACCAATTTTGAAATTGGCAGGGGAATTGTTGTTGCGCTGGCATACGCCATAGTTGCGACCGTGGCAGGGATTGTGTTGTTCAAAAGGGCGGAAATTAAGTGATGATTTGGATATGCATCTTTTTGGTAATTGCCCTTGCGGCAAGCCTGTCGTACATCTATACAAAAAAGCGCGAGGCTCGAAAGCTGAACCTTGCGCTTTTGGGCATTGTAAAAACGGAAACCAACGCCAAGCTAACCACCGCGACCGGGTGCAAGCACACGGCGGCATTTGTGAAATCTGTAAACACATTGCTGCAAGAAAATCGTGAAATCGTCCTTTCCACCAACCGCCAAGAGGCTAATTTGAAGCGGGCGATAACTAACATTTCCCACGACCTGCGCACGCCACTAACCGCCGCACGTGGCTATTTGCAAATGCTGGAGACACAAGACTTAGATGAAGAAACACGAAAAAAATATCTGCAAATAATACAGGAACGACTTGCCACCCAAACCCAGCTAATGGACAGCTTTTTTGAGTTTGCCCAAGTGCTGGAGGGTAGGGAAGTCCCCACTTTGGAAGATGTAAACCTGTGCAACATCATGCGGGATGTGCTTTCGGCCAACTGCGCACAGTTTGCGGAAAAGGGTTTTGATGTACAGGCAGAAATACCCGACGCGCCTGTTTTTGCCCGCACAAGCAAAGACGCGGCGGTTAGAATTTTGCAGAATTTGGTGCGCAATGCCTGTGTGCATGGGAAGGATTATTTGCGAATTTCCATTGAACCTGGTGTAATAGAAATTGCCAACAAAGTGCAGAATATCAAGGATTTGGACATATCCCAAATGTTTGACCGTTTTTACACCGCCGATGCCGCCCGCACCAATAAAACCACTGGCCTTGGCCTGGCTATTGTAAAGGAACTTGCCGCGCAAATGGGCTGGGAAGTAACCGCACGGGTGAAGGATGAAACACTTGTGATGGAGGTTAAGTACTGCTTAACCTGATGTTAAAAACTGCTGTATGGAGCTATGTGGCTACCTCCGATATAATGTGAAAAAATAAAGGAGGCTTCATTATGCACATTGGTTCAAACATTCAAAAGTTGCGCCGCGAACGTGACATTACTCAAGAGCAGCTTGCCGAGTATCTGAATATTTCAGTTTCGGCTATTTCTCAATGGGAAAACGGTAAAACCTCGCCAGACCTATCCCAACTGCCGCTACTCGCGTATCTTTTTGAAGTAAGCGCGGATGTTATCCTTGGCATAAATATTGATACCAAGGCATCGCAAGTAGACGCTATTTACAACGCGGCGGATGACGAGGCAATAGCGGGGCATTACAACCGTGCAATTGAAATTCTAAGATGTGGTTTGGCAGAATTTCCAACAAGCTACAAGCTCATGGGTGCTCTTGTGGAAAAGTTGTTTATCGGCCAACGGTCGGAAATTGACGAAATTTCCGCGCTATGTCACAAAATTCTAAGCAAATGTACGGACAATGAAATTAAAGCCAGCGCATTCACAATCGCGTGCCGATGCAACCCGCAAGATGAAAACTTGACGGCGGTTGCTTTGCAATTTGCAAAATCATTGCCCGCGTACAACAGCGCGCAAAACGAAATGCTTACTTTTCTGTACACAGGTGACGAATTGGTCGCGCAGCTTAGAGAAAATATTATGGCGACGGTTTGCCGAGTTTCATCTAATTTGCACGCGCTAATTGAAGAGACTTGCGATGACGATGAAGTGTTGCTGATTTGCGAAAAAAGCATCCGCTTGTATGAAATCATGTATGAAGACAGTGATTATGGCATCACGTCATTCTAATTCAACAATCATTTGTTCGATTCAAAGATTATTTATTTCTCACAGAGACACAGAGAGCACAGAGGTTGAATACAATTTTGCTCTTTTCTCTGTGATCTCCGCGTTCTCT
>Ga0123355_10003044_pt1 | contig 23884 bp, 19 predicted proteins | sample TergutEmb28metaG_3_FD_89872 | JGI IMG/M metagenome (GOLD analysis project Ga0123355, IMG submission 89872) | Embiratermes neotenicus P1 segment gut microbial communities from Petit-Saut dam, French Guiana - Emb289 P1 | ecosystem: Host-associated > Arthropoda: Insects > Digestive system > Gut ... | reverse complement strand
GTGTGTGTGTGTGTGTGTGTGTGTATGCGTGTGCTCACACGCTTTTTCGGTACATTTCGTTGTGTTCGTCTTCTGCAAATTCTTTAGCAGAACGCCGAAAAGCATGGCCTTCGGCCGCACCAAGGTTTCTGGACAATTCCGTCTCGAATTCATAACGTTTAGACAGTAAGACAGCAGTGCATGACTTCAGACTGCTTATGCAAAGTAGATGAGGTCTGCGCTTTGCTGGTATATTACGCAGATTATAGTGTTAATTTCTCACCGACGTTTCGGGACTACGGTGTCCCGAAACGTCAGTGAGTAATTGCCACTATAAGCTGCGTAATATCTCAGAAGGGCTCAGACCTCGACAAGGAGGCCGAATTAACAATTCTCTATGTCCGTTCTTTTACTATCTACGCAATACGTAACAGGCCTGGATGCAGCAGTCAACGACTTCCCTCTCTGTATGACCAATTTGTATGTCTCAACATGTTGTGACGTTAGTTTGTCAGTACTTCTTTAAACAACGCTTAAACCAACTGTCTTTGCACAGTATGTGGCGTCAGCTTGGAACTAATCAGACAACACGCATCACTCTCGGTGATCGTTTCGACTTACATTGCAACTCGAAGAATTTCACATAAGCAACAAGATACCCAGAAGGTGTAAATCACAAATACATTTTATTGCTTTTCACAATGTTTCGGCCTACGAGGCTGACCTCACTGAGATCTCTAAACTAACTAACTCCATAACCGTATTCACAACAGATCGCCTCCTAACCCTATCCTGAGCCACATCAATCCAGTCCATTCTCCCATCCAACTTCATGAAAATCTATGTTAATATTAGCTTTCCATCCACGACTGGGTATTCCAAGTGGTCTCTTTCCCTCAGGTATCCCCACCGCAACTCTGTATGCACTTTTTCTTTCTACCCATACTTGCTACGCGCCCCGCCCGTATCGTTCTTATTGGTTTGAAGGTCCCAGTAATATTTATGAGCAGTATACATAATGAAGCCCCTCACAGTCCTCTACATTCCCCTGTTACCTCGTCTCTCTTAGGACAAAATATCTTCTTGAACACCTATTTTCGAACACTACCAGCCTATGTTCCTCCATCGGTGTGAGAGACCAAGTTTCACACCCGTACAAGAGGCAAAATTATTATTCTGTATATTTTAACCTTTATATTTTTGGATGGCAGACTGGAAGACAAAGGTCAGGGAGGTCACTTGTAACATTAATGGGAGGTACTCAGGTTTCCATGTAGGCTACAAAGAATTACAGATTAAGTATTCAATTATACAGTACATAGTATAAGTGTGTTCTATTATTTAAAGAATGTGGAAGCCCTATTAAATCCCAATATATACAACATCGGGGTTGAAAACCTTTAGTGGGTGTGAAGTTACCGAGTTGTGGATATTTACAGGATAAATAACTGACCTTACATAAAAGCATCACACAAAATTGAAAAAACCGGTGGATATATTATTTATTTGTCGTAGGTACAAAAACTGGGAGGGTGGGGAACTTATCATTCCAAAAATGACAAAATACGGTTCAAATCATTACAGTCTGTGGCGCAGAGACGCTATAAAAGCTAAGAATTAAGGAAACGCATGTCCAACATCCACCTCAGTTAACGGTCTTGACATTTGCTTCATTTAATTAACCCAGACATTCAACGTGATTTGTACCAGGCCTTCGTGTCCGAAAATCGTGTAGAGATCTTGAGCTAGTGAGGATGTTTGGTCATAATTTCTTGACTTCCTGTCTTGCATATCGTCGCCGTGACACAAGCTGTAATGTACGGACGTACGTTCATCGCATACAGACGTCTGAAGAAAAGGAGCTTTAACTTACCCCGTCTTTTCCCAGGTAATAGTGCTTACACCTGATTTGACAACTTATATGTAAGACACTTAGTTTTTCTTTAACCGCAATTGCTGCCTTGCTTTAGGTAAAAAGCATTTCGATGACTACTATGGCGTCAACTTCAGGGTCTTCGGCAAAAGTAGGTTATGGTTGTCACATGTCCTAAAGCAACATAACAACTGTGATAAAGGCAAGTGGTAAACAGCCACGAGGAATGCACAAAACAAAGTTTCCGAAACTATGTAAAATTTACATCCACATTGGTTTATCAGCCACCATATGACTCAATAGTTGGTCCACAATTTTAAATAATCAGTTCACTTTCACTATGTACTACACATATGCATAATTTATCCCTAATTATACATACACGTAAACCTGAGTACCTTCCATTAATATTTTAAGCGATTCCCAAAGGATAGCTGTGTAGGCCGAAACACCTCTGGTGATGATAAAATTTTCGCTTCCTTTGTTCCGTTAATATCATTCACCGACCATCTGTAAAGGGTCGGAAGATGAAACATTATATGAACTAAAGAAACTGTCTAGCTTACTAATCTTCTGCAAAATGTTATAAGCAATTATGTAGGTGTATGTATATAATATACAAAACCATGGTCGCTGTATCGAAGTACTATTTCCGTAACCGAAAGAAATTAAATATACAGTGACCACATAAAGCTAAACACTGCGTTACCAACATTTCACGCGTTTACTGCCTGTGATTTTGTAATACTGAGGCGATCTCTATCTGGTGTCATGTTTTCATTAGCTGTCTTAACCTTATATTTAGTGTTTCAACATTATATGCTTGTCTATGTTACTGAACTTTCATGTACTCCGTAAGATATCAAGGCATATTAAAATAGTGAGTATATGATGTAGCATTAGACCTGCCTGATACCATTATACCGAATAAGCAGTCGCGGACAGCCGGCAAGTGGGCCTCCAGCTTGGGTAAACAATTACCATATTACGCAACATTTCACAAGGCCTCGGAATTGAACAAAACTTTTGGTACAACCTGAGAAATGGAAAAGAGACCCAGTATAAGTCAGGGCCATTCATGACGGTGGCCAGGGAATTCGCGAGGTATGGATTAGATTTAGTTAGATTGTGTGATGGCCGGAATGACGTAGTCACTACAGCAATTCGCTACGGGCTGGACGGACCAGGTATCGAATCTCAGTGGGGGCGATATATTCAGCGCCCCTCCAGACCGGCTCTGTGGCCCACTCAGACTCCTATTCAATGGGTACCGGGTCTTTCCTGGGGGTAAAGCGGCCGGGCCGTGGTGCTTACCACCCAACCCCATCTAGCGCCGCCGAGATTAAGGTTAGAGTACAGCTGTAATTCTACTCCCCATCTGGGCCTTCAGGTCGGTTCTAGGGTGAATTTTACCTTGCAGAGTAGATTGAGTAGGACGAAGGAGGCTTTTTATGAATAGATGACTGCTTTTTTGGAAAAAATGAAACTCATCAATTATTGACAGAATTTTTGGACTGTACTTCATGGAACAGTAGCAGTAGTCAAGAGAACAGAGTTTGTTAGCGATAGGGTGTCATACATAGTTCTGACGGTCGCTGGTGTGACATTTATATTCTAAATGTGCATACAACAACTGAGGATGAAAAGCATTACACAAAGGACAGCTTTTATGAGAAATTAGAGCAGGTGTTCTGCTTTCCTAAGTACCATAGCATAATTCTGTTATGAGGTTTTACTTCCAATTTTGGAAAGAGGGTATTTTGAAACCGACAATTGGGAATTAAAGTTCACATGAGCATAGTAATGATAATGGTGTTACAGCAGTAAATTTCACCGTATCAAAAAAAAAAAAACTAGTTCTTAGGAGTATGATATTCCCTGACCGAAACATTCAGAAATATACCTGGGCCTCTCTTGATGGGAAGACTCACAATCGAATTGATCAAGGCTTGATAAGCGGGGACGGCACTCAAGTGTACTCGATATATTATTTCCCACGGAAGTTAATTGTGACACTGATCTATATCTTGAGAGTGCAAAAGTTAGGAAAAGACTGTCGGTAAATAAACTAGCAGCACAGACATTTGATCTCGAGAGATTCAGTCTCAAGAAGTTAAGCGAGGTAGCGTTCTGAAAATATGTCTCTTCAGTTCAACGAATTTCTCAGTCGTTTTATTACTCATTCCAGAATAAATAAGTACAAGATTATGGCAAAATACAGTTTTCGTTTTTTTGTCTGCAAACATATTTCCGGCCACAGTTACAGCACCATTGTTTAAGAATATTTCACCTGGATATTTAGCTACTATTAATAAACAAGTAATTGTTTCCTCAAAGAAGGTTTGAGTCTGTAAGGAAATAAAAGTAGCCACAATTAATTAAAGAGATTCCTACCTTAAATTCCTTACTCTCCTTCACTCGGATTTGTGCTCTAATGATGTCTCCTAACCTGGGACGTCCCAGCAAAGCCATTTTGTCTTCCTCCGTCCGGTCTTCGGGACGCTTTCTTTCAGCAATCGCCGCCAGACCTGCCTCTTCTGGAAGCAACACAAGTACATCTCACATACTGAACAGAGACATATAATTTGTTTGGAATCCTAATTATGACGCACCATACTTATCGCAAAAACACACACACACAAATCTATGATGTTGAAGTTGTAGCAGTCGTTGTTGATAGCTATATGGAAGAAACCACTTGAGAACATTTTTTATTGACCATTAAAATGCTGACAGCAGTATTTTCACGACGACTGAAAAATATGAGGGGTTATACGAACACCAGAAATCACTCTATGAATAACAACTGCCCATGCTTGTTAAGCTTGCGACAAATTCAGAGACCTTCAGATTTAGGAATATGTAACTAGTTAATGAGGAATATTTACATTTTGAAAGTTCTCCGCTCTGGATAACCACTGATTTACATATTACTGTGAAGCCATTTCCACCTTTGCCCATACTGGCCGAATACAACGCCTACTTATCCACTTGCACTTATCTACAAATGACCACAGACTGTTTTACAGATGCTGTAATTCTGCAATGTGTACTGTCCTTTTAAAGTATAATGGCAACCATATGTACTTATTATCTGTATCATTAGGAAAGTCTATATTTTACTTTAACCCTTTGACGCCTAACGACCACTATAGTAGCCGTACCGCACCGCTAACCTCTAAACGTTGCATTTTATACATGTATTCAACAAATAATGTAGGTACTGAATATTTTAAACATGGTATATACTCTCTGTTTTTTTCTCTTCAAAATGCAGTTTGTTTCATAGTTCTAACCTATTTGGTTCCTGTTTTATTCACATTTTATATACAGGTGTGCTAAAATTTAAAAAAATAATTCCGGCGCCAAAAGGTTAATGTAGCCCTATTTGTATTTCGTATGATTGTTAAAACAATAAGATTCTTTTCTTGGTCACCTCTTCACCTAACTACCAACCAACCTATGGACGTGTGAAAGACCAACGGACCACCGAGCGACCGAACTATCCATCCACCAACCAACCAACTAAACAAACAACAAACCAACCAATAATCAAACAAATAAACCAATAAGTCAACCAAACAAAATAACCAACAATCAAACAAATAAACCAATCAGTAAACCAAACAAACCAACCAACAATCAAACAAATAAATCAATCAGGCAACCAAACAAAACAACAAACAAGATTTTTCTCGCTAGGACATTTCCCTTGATACAAACTTAAATGAAGCTTGGTTCATAACCACCTTCTCCGCCTGCAGCTACCGGTATTTAACCTTGAATACTGGCATTCCGAAGATGTGCAGTTAATCTGCAACACGATTAATAATCATGTACAGTGAATGGGGCGCGTATCATGGTGGGTATAGAACTTCTGAAACTGCTGTCATTAAAACAGATGCTTCTGAAGTATATCAAGAAACATTACACATTCCAGCTCAGAAAATAAGAAAGAGTTTACGGTTACATATTTCAAGCTCAGGCAGTTACAAACCATCAGGCAGTGTCATCCAAACACAACAGAATAGCTTATGAACAAAACTGGCTTCACAAACAGGTACAGATCATAGCGTGATTGGCGCATGGTGTCCCTCACATCATGCGGTGGCTCTTAACATGGGATGTAAGCTCCTCCCGCGGTGCAAGATGTCATATCTGGGGGTGCGAGACGTCAAATTTCTACGTAAGATAGTCCCACATACAACATAAGCCAGGCTTCTGGGTCCCAGGTTAACATAATCGTACTACCGACAGTACGTAAGCCATGCCAACGTGCCCAAACAAAGACTTCTGCTGTACCGAAAAGGCAACTCTGATTGACTTTCTTCTGAGATTTCTTTTCGCACCGAAGAAGCAGATTTGAGTATCCCTCGCCTGCAATCCCGGCACATGTGCAGTGAAAATCCAAACGTCTGAAGAGGCCCCAGTTTATTTCCCGAGCGGTATTTAATATGTGCCCCGAACTTCTGAGAACTGGGTTAGGTAATCGGTTAGAATTAATTTGCAACGAGAAATTTCGTCACATATATGGGCAGTAGCACTTGTGTATTTTTTGTTTCTTTTGTGGTACCTATTTTTCGCCGTGAGAAAGAATCACAGGAATAAATATAAGTTGACTGGGTTTACCACAAAGGCGTATAATTACGCCCTCCTTTAATAATTCTTGCTATGTCGAAAAAACACAGATGATTAGTCGATTATTTTTTGGAAGTTTCGCTAATACGACAAGGAAGGAAAGATGGTCTTCAACAACACACTTTATAACGCGCAGCTACACTTATTTTCAAATGTCAATCTCGAGCCATCGAGGCTGTATGGACATTTCAACAAACAGCATGGCGAAGTAACCGTTGGACATTCCCTTGATACAGTGAAGTCTAGGAGGTCACCACTTTATTCTAGCGGAACCCTGAAGAGATTATGCTATGTATTAGCTGATCAGCCCTTTTTACAGGCATCTTATGAAGGTGCATATGTGTTTGCTAACAGGAAGAAGCTTCATACAACAGCTGAGAATTCTGGGAAACGTTGTGCTTTACAAAACAATACTGAGATCAGAGGTACAGCTTCAGCAGGAATCTTGTCTTCTGGTATGCGAAACTACCAATTCTTGAAGATGAAGGCACCACGTTCCTTCGAAACGTCGGGATAAATTTAATTAACCGCTACACAGCGCAATGTCAGAAGAAAACCAGACTCGTCAACGCCAGTGTTGTAAAAACCTCAAAACTTGTAATCTTCAGGAGGTTCCCGTGTCAAATGATGTGATACTTTTTAGAATTCTTGAGATGAGCCAGAATATTTTTCAGAAAGATATCAACGACATTCCTCTGAAAGTGGATATTCAGTCTGGTGAGTTAACAGACGTTGATGGCTGCAATCAGCCGTTGATGTTTGTTCAGCGCGTAAAGGAGAAATAAATGTTACAAGAACTCTTGTTGTGTGTAACATCGCAATTAACTAAGAAAGGAACAGATGCTTTCAATCTTGTCGAAGATTTACTTTCAAGCGTCACATAATGCCTGAGGTCTGTCAATCAGTTCGTACTGATGGCAACCCTGCCATCCTACAGAAAAATTTAAAATTTTTTGTTCGTGTTAGTACAGAAATGCCTCATATCGCGATGACAATTTGTATGTTTTATCCTTATGTACGTATGGCAAAGACTTTGTTTACAGTGCTGAAGGATATTTTGTATATTACGGACAGCGTAGTAATCATCGTCAGGGTACGTGCCTTAAATCACTATCTCTTTTTTAGTTTTTGCCAAAGAGATTGGTGCAGAACTCGCTATCCTTATTTTTCTTGCTTAATGGTGAGATGTCATTTTTGTGGTCGAATTCTTACTCGTGTTTCCCAAATGGGCGAATAAATACGATCTTTTTCGTAATAATTTCATTAGTTTAGTTCAAAACTTCGAAAATGGAGAACGTCCTTTTGTCTAGCTTTGCACACATACTTACACATCCACATGAATATACAAATATAAGGAACTAAGATAAACACGGTGACAACCGTCGAATGTTCTGCTTTAATTACGAAATTTCAAGTCTGGGGAAAGCGTAATAAGACAAGAATTTTCACTGTGTTTCACTTGTTTGGTGAAATGTTTATTTCGAAATTTAAAGGAATGACCATCGTAACTGAAATAACAAGGGGGTTACAAGAGCACAGAGACTATTTTCCAAGGATATTTAACCATTCGAAATCTTTGTTGGTACGAGAATGTATACCGGATACCTTTCTTTTTAAACGGATTCCGTCGAAAACGGTGTGATGAAAGGTGGCCTCACTGGATTACGAGTCAAAGAACGAATTAAAATTGAGTTTGATAAAATAAAGCTCGAGAAATCATGGTGTGCTCAACTAGGTTCGTTCCTACAACTGTCGAAAACCGTGCTGGAGATCTTTGAGCTGTTTACGACAGTATACGTTTAAGACAGTATTATTATCTCTCGTAGTCATCAAAAGAAACGTCAACAACGGCTTGAATAGCAGTAGCTATTTTACGGCGCGCTTCTGTTCTGAAACATCACAGAAAAAACGCAAAAACAGAAAATCCGCCAAGCCTCTAAACTTAAAGTGCGCTGTTTTATATCCACGGAGCAGTCCTTCTTGAGAAGCTAACTGGTTCTCAGTTAATCAAGACATTCCCAGCTTTTAATGGAACCCGTATTTTCATTACCGCATTCACAAATGTCCGCCACCTGTCCCTATCCTGAGCCAGATCGATCCAGTCCATGCCCCCACATCCCACTTCCCGAAGACCCATCTTCCTATTATCCTCCCATATATGCCTGGGTCTTTCAAGTGATCTCTTTCTCTCAGGTTTCCCTCCCAAAACCCTGTATACATCTCTCCTCTCCCCCATAGTGCTACATGCCCCGCCTATCTTATTCTTCGCGATTTAATCATCCGAACAATATCGCCAATTTATACTTGTTTAAATTCACTGTAAAATTAAAAGACATATTGAATTCAACCACTTTCACTTTAGAACTATGTCTTTTGATCTGAAAATCTACCCCACTTGACGATTTGTGACATGGGCTCGAAAATAAATTCTGAGAACCAAAGGGGTTTGAGGCGCAGTAGAAGCTGCAAGCCATTGGTATAGACAATGCAGTAACACTGGTTCATCCATAAGGTAGTAAAACATGAATTGCATAACTTTCCACGTTCGCCAGCTGCCAGGGGGTACGGGCCGTCCCTATTAATTTAAAATATACGTACCTTTTTCAATTTATTTAAGGTTTGATAGTTTATTGCTTTTGGTTTCGGAACATACCTACCGTATAAAACACTGTATTCAAGGGCAATGGATTTACGAAGCCTGGACGAAATTCTTAAGAACTTTTCAACGAAGTCCATTTGTACGAGAGAAAGGAATGATGAATGATGATAACTTCAGACAAAAAAAAAACCTTTTCAAAAACAATCTGCTAAAATTTGTCCCTGTTTGAGCATAATTAAGCTTAATCATGAATGGCTATTCATAATTAAGCTTAATTATGAATGGCTATTCATAACCTCCGTCCTGGCTGCAGTATAGTTTAGATTTTTCGCGATACCAATGCGACAGGACGCATGGAGTGCTTCGGGGCCGGTCTGTACTAATTAGCCAAGCAGAACGTCTCTCGACTCTGCCGAAAAGCGAAGAGAGTCCTAGTTCGTCCAGTCCCAATCTAGTCACTGACGCGACTAACTGTCCCGACTGCTTAGCTATAACTTTACAGAATGTAAAACAAAATGACTGATTTAGACCTACAGCTAGCTTTCTGTTGAGTGGCTGTTGGTTAAGATCAATGAGTGTCTGGGAATAGACACATTAAATTTATTATGGAGATGCAGTATAAACATCCCCACAGATTTTACATACAATAATGTTTATCAGTGAGAAAATACAAACACGACAGATATCTAAATTTTTAGGGTAATATGCATCAAAATACAATAACAATAATAAAGTAAAGTAAAGTAAAGTTCACCTTAGTACAGTTCACGAAGGCCCATAGGGTGAGTAGAGGTGTAACTATACTCTTTCTTTAGCCTCGGCGCTAGATGGGGTGGTGGTCAACGCCACGCCCTGTCCGCTTTACCCCCGGGAAAGGCCCGGTACCCATTGTATAGGAGACTGGGTAGGCCCCGAGGCTGCTCTGGACGGCTGCGGAAAATCTCATTCTCCAACGGGATTCGATCCCCGGACCGTCCAGCCCGCAGCTAGTCGCTACACTGACTGCGATATCCCGGCCCATACAACAATAATAATTCTAATAATAATCATATTCCGTAACACATCCAGAGCTGCAAATAATAAAAAATGTAATTATTTAAGGGCTGAATTGAATTCTACTGCTGGGATAAAATTTTCGCGGTATAATTAAGACTACGAGCACAATATTCGTCGGACTACATTTTTGTAACAGAAGGAAAGTCAGTTTCATCAGAAGTATGTAATATTAGACTTTGTCTATAGTTTAGATCCGTAATGTTAAATTAAAAGGGAGACTCGTTGCTAGAGTCTGGAAACATCACAAGCTCCAGAGTAGGAGTGCATAATAATCTTTGGCAAAATGGGAGTTGGGATTGATCGCTTGCATATTCCACGATTAACATTTGCCCTTTGCAAAACAAAACGTACAAAGGAATTGAATAACTATGAAGTATCAACAGCTATCTAAAGAAGAGAGACGTGTTTGTGTGTCTGGAGTTTGGCGCAGCTGACGGCAGAAATGAAGTGAAGTTTGTTATGACATGAAGCCCGTCGGCAGCTCCTTGCCCTGTTTCATGGATTCGCGTTGGCGATGTTCGTGTTACACTTCACAATTAGTTGTAAGAAATAACATACGTTCAAAATACCGCAAAGCAATTTAGATATTTACATTGCTTTAACATAGCCTACAGAGACAATTAACATAAAGGCATAATTTTTATTCATATGTTACTTACGTTTTCTTAAGGAAAAGAATATATTATGGTAACCTGATACGGGGTTGAAATAATGCACATAAAATTAACTATGCAGGTCACGGATTATTGCTGAAATGTGGGTATCGCAGGTTTTCACATCAAAAGAAACATGCAGATGGGTACACGATTATCAGTACCGTACTGCGAAATTAGAGGCTGAGGCTTCTCAAATGGAAACACTGAGAACTTTGATCTTCTATTTAAACCTCGTCGCGGGACTGACTCGGATGCTATTTGCATAGAAACTTATTTAACTCTATCCCAATGATTTGACATGTTATTTCTACCTACCAGTTTAGAAACTGCCTGTTACGTGCCAAACAGCGCAGTGATGTGAGTACATACGGGCTGGACGGCTGAGGTTCGACATCAGGCCCCCATGAACAAATCGGTTTTAGGTTCGACCTAGCCTCAGAGCAGATGCGAGCCAGACACTCATTCCTTGGGGGTAAAGCCGCTGCAGTTTGAATGTAACACTTCATTTTCACGCAGTGTCGAGTTTTACAACATTTGGAGATTTACTTCTGCGCTTCTAAAGGCCTACGTCTTCAAGTTATGACTTGTAGGCACAGAAACAGCTTCATTTTTACATTACTTCTCTTCTCCTGTAATACGTCTCCATCAGGGGTAATTAAAGGAACATGGCCCCACAAATTCAGTTCCACAGGTTTCTGCTTGCACTGAAATAACAGAAGCCGGAGAATTTATGGCAATGCTGATCTCATCCCACAGTGCGCGGACAGCGACTTTATCATGCGGAAGACAGACGCATGGAGAGAGACTACGAATATAAATACCGTACATTAATCTGACATTTCTGCAGTTAGTTCCAGTAAGCTTCTCGGATATTATACTAGCATAACCATGAAAAATACAGCACGCTGACTTTTGCTTCATTGTTGATACTCTTTCGCTGTAAAAATTCTAGATACTAGTTTATTACGAGTTTTACTGACGAAAATAGGACACTGAAGTGTTACGACGAATAAAAAATATTTAACATCACTACGCTTCCAATATTATTCATAAATTTACCACATGAATATAGCATAAGAAGGTAATAAGTAGCAGAATTCCATGCGGCTGAATCTATTGGGCAGATAAGAGTGGCTTAGCTCATCATGAGATTACATCCATTGTATAGAAACTGAAGATTAATTACCGTGCTGATATGTGTCGGACAGAGCACATTATGTTTTGCAAGATGAATCCAGTCCACATCCTTATTATCTACTTCCTTCACAATGAAACAGCAAATAACGTCCCATCTATGCCCAGGTCTCAAAAGTTGTCGCTTCCCTTTATATTTTCAGACTAAAAGTCTACATCTACATCTCACACATCTGATGCACGTTACATGCCTGCTCCACACTTTAACCTTTGCCAGGTTTTATGTAAAGAATTCACACTTTAACTGTATAAGTGCAAAATAACAAGAGTTATTGATAAATTCTCTAACGCCAAGAAGAGAAAAAGAGAGAAACCACTAAAACTGAACGTGTGGTTTTGGTGGTTATTGACCGGCCTCGAAGGCAGGCGCTGTTTTATTCATGTGTGCGTCTTGGGGTGAGTAAGACCGTTTTAAGTTGCGCCAAGTGAGACCAGCGACGCGTAAATCACTCATGAGTTCATTCCAGCGGCTCTGACCACATTTTAGTTAAGTGAATAATTCAGGACAGGCAAGAATATTCTGTTTATTCTAAACTTTTTGATTCACTTTGAAAGTAAAGTATGTTGTAAAATTGTTAGGAATTTTTGTTACCCAACCCTCAGAACTATCAATACTTCACAATATGTGAAAACTGATGTTATGCAAGAAATGAATAATAAACACACTTTAGTATTGAAACGTTAAATTCCACACTAGTTGGAAACGTTTTATCCCAAATTATCCGACAGAAGGGGACAAGTAACTCCACATGCAGTTCTCTGCTTTGTATCTGCTGTGGGCGTTTAAGAGTCTGAATTTGAAATTACGTCCTGCACATGGACTGAGATATCACCAGTAGAGTTAAAATGCTGACAGCTGCTTTTCCTGTTTAATAGAATTCTTGTTATACTTACGAATTCCTTAAAGTGTAGCATCTGACCACTTTACCCTACTGCACTTTAAAATAGGCCAAACCCGCGTGTTCTCGCAGTTGCCAATTCGTCGATCACAAATAATTCTAACATAGAACAGTACGTAAAGTAGGTAGTCGAATTGGAGGTCAATACGCCAACTGTGACCTACCCTCACGCCCTGAATGAAATAAATAAAACTTCCCAATACTAATTTTCAGCAAAAGATCGTGACAGATTTTGATTTATTCACATAGCGATGCTTAAATTATAGTTCTTTGTAGCCAACAGACGCACGCTCTGCAGCGACATGCAAACATGCCAATATCTGACTTTGAAACAAGCCAAGTTAACTTGGCCTCAAAACTGACAGATTATATAAAGCTGTATTACATGCAGGGATTACATGTTCGTAGAATAAAAAGGGAATAAGTAAATACAAGTGCTTTAACATTATGCTCTTACGTCGCTCCGAATTTTATACTTTTGTACAGACGTGCATCTTAAGAAACAGATGATCTATCAGTCTCCTTCAACTGACGGTTTTCTGTTGTTTTATTTGCAGGGTACTGGTCCGAAACTCGGTCGGGACATACGCCACTCTACAATTACGCGTTATGAACATCAGTATCTCCATGGAAATCCTACGATATAACTCCAAATAGGCGTTCCTCTTACTTCCAAATTCTGGCCAGGACATCAGCAACCAATCGTTGCGTCCTTGGACTAAGATACTGACAGCACGGAAAAGTAGGCCATAAATACATACAAATAAGCTTCCTATGTTGTCTTTACCCCGCAAAATAGAGAAGGAACAGAAGGTGTGCAAAAAGTTCTGTAAGTTCATACTGAAACAGCAAGTCAGCTGTAAAACCCACTGTGTTCTAAAACCAGCTGACTCATTTAGCATAATACAGGTCAAAGATCTTTCACATTTTATCATCTCCACAATGTTTTAAAAGCCAACTGAGTTATGTAGCGAAACACGGGTTAAACATCCTGAATCACGGTCGGAAGGGGTACTTTATTTATGTTCAACGATTCTTGACAGCTCCATTTTCGAACACTGGTGACTGCGCTAAGAGCGTCCCGCAGTGACAGCCCGAGATATGTGGGCGCCTTAGGAAGGCTGATAATTTAGCGCCCCTTCAAACCGACGCTCTTTAAACTTCGTCGGCCTACGACAAAGCTGGCAAACGTTTTTAACGGCGCGTGCCCAAATTGCGGATCCATTGCGAAGATATCCTTTCATGTGTGAAACCTGAGTTCACGGTCATCATATTTCCGATTATTACAGTGACGTCTCAGTGACCCTTACAGGTTGGCGTCCCGGGTAGCTGCCCCGCTGGCCTACCCTTTAATCAGGGTCTGACTGCAAGGCACAAGAATTTGCTGGGTCGGCGTGTACGGTGTGTGAAATACGCACTGGAGTTTTCAACAAGTATTTTTGCTTATTATGGTATTGTGTTCTGGAAGAATAATTGTTAACTGGCAAAGCCTTTCTAAATTTCTTTAAACCAGAACCACTGAAGAGGATTTGAAGTACAGCTCCATGATTTTCCTCCTGTCGACGTTTGCCCACCCACTTTGCAAATGTTACCAGCCTCATTTATAGCACAGAGCACTGGGAAAAGTGAAAGCAACGTTTCTAAAATTTTCTACGGATTAATACTTGTCACAAATTCCTGACCTATTCCGTAAATTACAAAATGCTTATACTGTTTGAAGAGTGTTTTTATTTATTCATTTTTCAGCAGAATTTCAATTTCTATGTTAAGGTTAAATTTTAATGGTAGTACCAATTATCCGCTCTTTGTTCAGCATTACAGACAAGTACACTGCTAAAGTACTAATGCAATAAATAGGGCAATACAAAAGATGCATTATTTCATTGTTTTGTGTAGTTACATTTCCAATTTATGGAACCGAAAATTCTTGAACGTAATGTACTGTAATGTACAGCATCGTTCTGTTATGACTCATTCAATTTTCATTAACCCTGTCAAGTCTAGTACGTGCCACTAGGTTGAACTTTAGAATTCTACTTTCTGTTTTGTATTGCTCTCAGAACAAAAAGCGATTATTTCCATAAACTGCTGCACAAGCCTCAAATCTCACTAACACAGTACTGCTGCATGTTCCCTTTATATTTAAGAGCAACGCATTTGGAGCGATGTACAGTAGCTGAGATGAGTAAGAATTGTTATACTACTATATGGAGCAAATATCTGTAACGGTCTAGTGATCTTGGGCACTAAGCCCAGAACAGATCCACTCAAAACTTAAGTACTTTGAAGTGCCTGCAAAACGCGCTGTATTCCTTACAATACCATTTTTGGCAACGGACAACAATTGAAAACAAAACAAATTAAACAACATTTTATGCTCTGGTTACCTTTGTAATCGTTAAACTTAAAACAAGTTTGAAATTTATAAGAAAGTTGGTTACTTGTAATGCAAACCAGAACGGTTCAATAGTATTAACTAAAAGAATAAATGTTTTCTGCTGAATATAAGTTAAACGTGTATTGATGCGCTAGAGCAACCATTCGGCCTTCTTGGCTTAAATTTCCCAAACGTGGATGTAATTATGATGTAGAATTTAAATTAGCAAAATTTTTACAATTAATAGGTACTCTTAAGAGAACTATTTTTAAGAAAGTGAGAAGGGAAACTATTTTGAAAATATACAACACACTAGCTTTACCTACATTTTTATATGGTTCAGAAAATTTGACTCTAACAGCTTTACAAAGATGAAGAATTGAAGCGGCAGAAATGAAGTTACTGAGACCTCTGGCAGGCTACACCCTTTATGACCACAAAACAAACGACTACATACGCTGCGAACTACGGATTACAGGCATACTAGACAAGTTAGACGAATACAGACGGAACTGACTTTCACACTTTCAAAGAATGCCACTAAACCGAATCCCTTTGAAATCATACCACTACAGACCACGAGGAAGGAGAACAATTGGAAGACCGAAGAAGCGTTGGCGCGAGCAGCTGTAACTCTGGAGACGGAACGGATCAAAGGGCCCAATCCTTGATGTTTATGATGATGATGGTGGTGTATGTAATTTCGAAATTATGATTCGGGCAGTGTTCTCACTTGTATGTCTGGCGGATGTACGTTCGTTCGTGTGACGTTGGTTGTTCTGAGAACTGTGATAGGTAAGTGGGAGAAATCTAAAAAAATACAAACAGGGCAGCAGCTGTAGTGTCGTTAAACAGAAGGTGTAATAATTTTGTTTGTTTATTTTGAAGCTATTGAGATAAGAGAGTTATTATTAGATACACAATTAGATGAATTGCCAAATGTTCCTGAAATAATAGAGTATAGTAGGTGACTGCAGAGTCTGAAGAGGATGTATCTAATTATGTGATCAGATACTGGAACAGGCCACACGGTTAGTCTGTTCTGACAATACGTGGATTCCAAGAAAACAAACAGGTACCATATTACAGCCAAACAACTGCAAGCCTGCTGATTTAAAGACTAGAATTTTAAATAATATCAAAAGCACACGATTTATTTATATCTTTATTAAATTATAACAATAATACTATATTTTTAGAGTATAAATTCCAAATAATTTTCAGGAGTAGCTTCACAAATGGTGATTTGAAGTTCGCTGAGGATCACTAACTATTTTGAAGGTTCATCATCCCGTTGTGTTACAGAATACAAGAATTAATTCTTTAAACGCCAAGTTACATTCCATCTGCCATCTGCTGGCATTATTAGGAGCTCACCATATTCTCCACGTTAGCGGGATAAGGTTTAAACACCGCCAACACAACTATACAGTCTCTAGTAATTATTTCTGCAAAATGTTTCAACGAAAAGGCTAAAATACTTTAAACACACTTAAAAGAGATACATACAATTGTATTGCAGTCATTACTTGAGATCTCCGTTTTATAATCTGTAGATACGTGTTGCTGTTTGGACATGTGTTTGTTTACATATTAATTGACACAGTAGCTGTACAGTATTCTTGATTTTCCTTGGTGTTCTGACGTATTAGACTTGAGGTGGTATGGGAATTTTGACTGTGTTTGTATGTCTTGTTTCGATTATTAATTCAGGTTGCCACTCGTATTTTATAGGAAATCTTGCAAAATATTAACCTCAGGCTGAATCGGCCTTCGTACGTGTTCCTCTCCTCGCTGCTCAGGAAGTATCCCGTGAGCAGCGCCAGTATCTTGCAACCTCTCCTACAGTATATGAATAGAAACCTGGATTAACAACGAGAAACAAGAAATACAAACACAGTCGAGACACCAACATCACCTCCAGTATATGACGTCAGAACACCATAGATAATGAAGAATATTTTACAAATACTTTATCGATTAGTGTTCAAACCAACATGCCGGAAACAATAAAAAGTATCTAAAAATTATAATAATGGAGATCTCAAGTAATGACTATAATGCAATTGTATATAACGCTTTTATGTGTTTTAAAAATATTTTAGCCAGAAGATGTCCTATTTGAAATAATGTGAAATGTCAACTTGATGCAACGAGTTAATTTTATTTATGTTTTCTTAGCTCGATATGTTTCGGGCGCATACGCCCATCATCAGGAGCATTAGATGTTGATTTGCAGCATATGGTTTTCTGCACCGAGTTTGTGGATGGGTGGTGGTCTTGAGAGCCGCTGCGTGGGTCGTGTGTATACGTATGGTGCGGACGGTACCGTGCACGGCACGGCACCGTCCGCGCCATACACACGACCTACGCAGCGGCTCTCAAGACCACCACCCATCCACAAACTCGGTGCAGAAAACCATATGCCCCAAATCAACATCTAATGCTCCTGATGATGGGCGTATGCACCCGAAACATGTAGAGCTAAGAAAACATAAAATTAACTCGTTGCATGAAGTTGACATTTCATATTATTTCATGAGGAAGATGTACGGTCAAACAACCCTCAAATGACCCTTTTTCTTTGAAGCTTTTGAAGAAATAAACACTAGAGCAATATAGGCCTAGTCGTGTTGACAGTTTTTCCTTCTATTATTCCCCAAGGATCATTTACATTCAGGTGTATTAATAGTTAGTTGCATTACACTTCAATTACTTCATAATAAAATATTCATTATAGCCATATATATATTTTATAATAATCCTAACCATCTCTACGTTATTAAGAATGAGACAATGTAGTACTCAGCCCTGAATTCACCACCTTTATTAATTTGACATTAACCCTTTAAACGCAGAGTTAAATCCCATCTGCCATCTGCTGGCATTACTAGAAGCTCACCATATTCTCCACGTTGGCAGGGTAAGGGTTAAAACTGAAGATTGAGCTATATAATACTTATTACCTACAAACGCCATATATTACTAAATTATCTTCAACCCAAAATTCCTATAAACATGTCAGGTATTGCTGGTCTAGTCTGTGCTTTCAAGGTAGTCTTATTTGTTGAATATGTTACTGGGTTATAGAAAATGTTGTATTTCTATAGCACGTATACCATTTAAAGTACTGATCTTTTTACTACAATGGTATTTGCCATATGTGTGCCTTCAACAAGGACAAAAAAGGAAAAATCGTTATAATTTGTGGTAAATATTTAAAAGTAACACAATGAAGGGAGGATTTAGCTATGTTTCTGGTGCAACTATTCCAGCTCTATTGTCGGCAGTTTTTGTTTTTACCGTTAATAGTCTGAATGGCTTGGACGATAGACTATCTTAGCCAGTGCAGAGGGTGTGCACTACATGTGGAATCAATATGAGTACTATACTGACAATGGACATTCAGCCAACGAGCTTTGACAGATATAATATGTAATATGAATTTAAATCTTCTTACGAGGATTTTTTAAAGGATACAACTACAAAATATAAGTTATTATGAAGTACAATATATCCCAAGTGTAATGAAACCAACAAATACTACAATCAAATATAAATGAAGATAACAAAACCAATAATAGGCAGTGTTAAACACTGCCTATTGTTACAGGACTATACCACACACGGCGATCACACCACTCAGTCGGCAGCTCCTGATGATGGGCATGGAACTGCCCGAAACATGTTGAGCAGTTTATAAAGAGAAATAAAGTACTACATAAAGTGAAATCTCGTTGGTTTTGTTATCTTCACTGAATTAAGATGCACGGTCAACCACAATCAAATATAAATAAATTTCTGAGAGGTTTGAAACGCTACATGTGATGATTCCACATTTAAAGTCTAAACGGTTAGTATGACGGGTATAATTTAATACATAAAAATACTGCGTGCCTTGAATGGTGTTTAAATTCTATTGTACTGAATAAGAGTAAGAAGTTTGTGTTCTTATAAATACACGTACTTAAGTAACAACGCTCGTTATAAAGGAATGTCCAACAGAAACTAGAGTAGTGCAGCAGGCAATCCGTTGCGCGAGGGCAGTTTAATTCATTTTCTTATCGCTTTAGCGAAGCACTCACATTTTGCAAGATTCCCCCAATCCACCCCACCCCATGGTTGGCATTTCGTATCCAAACTCTCTCTTTAAAGCAGCCAAACATAAACTCGAAATTAGTAGGGCCTGAATAAAGAGATTAGTCGATACGGAATTCATAGAGTGTATAAATGGGTAAATTGTAAGACAGCAAGTCACTAAAGTGTTCTAAATAAAAATACTTTACATAAAATTTTTATCTACATTAGATTTACTTGCTTCGAAAACCATAAGGTAATAATTCTAAGATTGCGGTATACGAATCGCTACTAAGAGATTCAGTAACAGCAATGACAATAATAATAAACATAATACCCTCAACAATTAGAACATATATTATTAAAATAATACAATTTTCATAAACTGAGTAGCAGTAAAGGTGAAAATTAGAAAGGTAAGCACATATTACAACCAGTTGTAATATTAACGTTATATTTAGTGCATAGAATATACTAACAAATCATTCAATTCTTCATGTAAAGTACTTAAAAACAACAGCCATTCAAGTAAGCACCACAAAACAACACACAATACACACACAAACATTAAAAAGGACAAACTACACAGACAAAACCAAAATTACGAAAGAAATACACGACGATAAAAGACAATAAAAAAGAAAGAGTTCAAACAAACACATCTTATGTAGTACGTCCGGCAGGAGAAGGTCCACAGCACAGGGGTATATTCTGGGACTCAATTCGAAACCGAACGTCCAATAAATATATGTCCAAGTGTCAATGGTTACGAAAATATGCGCATTTACGGTTGCATATAGAAATGGTTAGAATCGGTGGAATCAAGCAATTGTATCATTCAGTGTGTTCATTTTCATCCCCTTCATTACAGTGTGGTGGGGGAAGTGCTGATGTGCGTATCACGAAAGAAGCCACAGCTGGCCGAATGAGATTAAAAGTTTCTCTTTTTCCCCAGCTACAATGGTATTTTATTCGCAGTAAAGTCGACAAGCGGTAGCAAATGGCAAATTTGTAACAAAGAATCTAGCAATATTTACTATCACGGATTCTGTAACGACAGTGCAGCAGTCAAGGATTATCACTGCCGATTCCACATAAGACAGGTACCCGACCGGGGAGTCTTTACAAATATGCAACGGAATATTCAAGAAAATATTAAATCCTCGCAAACGAGACGTGAACTACATCTAGGACGCCATGTCACTTTAGAGGACGGCATATTGAAAATGGCTGAAAACCGTGCAAGCACAGCCGCACGAATTACATCCGATCGAGTTTGTGTTATTTCGGGTGCAAATGTGCAGAAACTTTCACGACGTCGGTCTGCAGGTTTTGCGTGCCAGCTTCCCAGAATCTGCAACCAATCGATTACATTGCACGTGTAGAATTTTGTCGTTAGATCAGGGGAAACCATCAGTTATGAACGAAAACGTTATTAATAGACGAGGCTACGTTCAATAGAAACTTTCAATTTATTGATTTAATTTTCTGGTCTTAATACACATTTTTATGTCTTTATTTCACTAATTTCTATTCCTTTTATTTGTAAATCCCACCTTCTCTCCCAAACTCCCCGTCAGTACACAGTGCTCCCTACTGCTTGTACTTCTCCTATTGGCTCGCCAACATCTCTGGCCAGCTGCTGCATGTACCAACCACATCTATCGAACACGTAATTTTTTCCATGTATTTTTCCTGGACGGCTTGGTTCAGTAGACGAAGGCATTAAGAAGATCCTTACTAACGTCGGAAACTACTCGCCCAAAGACACGTCATTTCACAGAAACCCCGAATCGTCAGAGGTAAAATCAATAATAAAAGAAATTCACACGTCTGTTAACTCGCTTCTCCTTATGCATACGTAGAAACACATTTTTAGAACCGTTTTGCCGTAAACATTTGACGTTCTATTATCGGAAACCAATTCATCGGGCTTGAAGAGTACTTGGCATTCCAGCGATACCTCCGTTTCCTGGAAGACGAACTGCTACTTTTTTAAAGACATTTCACTCCACTTTAAACGAAAGGTATCGCTGCAGCAAGATGGCGCACTCCCCCATTTTGTTGGGCAGGTAACTTCACATCCAAACCGCAGTAAAAAAAAAAAGCTATTGGATTGGGGGTTACGGTGTGGCTGCTCGATCATCGAAGTCACGTGACCTAATTCCTTTGGACTACAGTCTATGGGGACTTATGAAATCCCTGGTACATTCGATGAATTCGAGCTCAAGGGTTGATTTGTTGTGACGCGCAATAGATGGTAACGATCACATCCGAAGCAATCAAATCTCCCGTATGGAGACTGTCACTTCAGCTGCACAATGGGGCCACATTGTGCACAGATCATGTGGAAGGTCACTTCCAGCCATTACATCATTACCATAAGTACAATGACACTTTATTAGTTACTATTACATTATAATAGTAAATTTTATAAGCTTATTAATATAAATAAGGTCTAATTAAATCAGTAAAATAGTACGTACATCAGATGAATGATTTCTACAATATTCTTTCAGCAGACAAATCTTTCACAGCCTGTTTGTTCGTAACCACCGACTTTCAAACTCTCAGAGGATGATTAATCTATAGTCGAAACATGTAGCCTTATAATTACCTTGAGTAATAAAGTGATTGTGCTGACGTACACTATTTAATATTATGTTTAATGGAACTTTGAGATTCGAAATTTGGCCAGGAAACACGTCTTTGAGCCACGAATAATCTGTTGCAGAGCAAAATGTATATTAAGCATTGAAATATAAATATTCATATATTTAATAATGTCATTCAAGAAATATAGTTAGTGCTGAAGGTACATACATACCTGCATATTGCATTAGCCACATTGACGCAATGGCTGGGGAAATAGCCTTAATGCAATATTGAACAGTAAGAGGTACAAGAGGCGGTTTGTGATTAAGAAGCGGATGTTCCTACATTATGTGTATGAACAGTGCAGTAGCTGGTTTTATTTTTGTTAACTTTGGCAAGAAACAGACCATCAATGTTAAATTGAAATATTTATAAATTAAACCGAACTCATTTTTAAGTCTTTGTATTTATTGTCACAAATGCACCAAAAGAAGTACTGATACAGCACCAGGCCCTATATTTTATTTGAATTAACTCAAATTTAGTAGAATCAATTAATGTAACCTGATGGATTTCCTGAAGACAGATTTTATTATTATTTAGATCACTTTAAGTTACCGATCGAAAAATGTTTCACAAGCAACCCACTTGGTTAATAAATTCTATGCTCCTGCATTGAGCTAAGAAGCCGGAAAACGTTTTGAAAATTCGGGTGTCTTTGGTAAAAATGCAGGCTGTTCCCTTATTACTCTTATTAAAAGTGACATATTGCAATGGCCCTTAAACTGCTAGATTGCTGCAAAACTTTAACCAAAAGAAAATGTTACACAGACAATTGATAATATCGTTGTCTTCCTACAACAAGCTTCATGCCAATATCCCAGTACTACTGCCGAAGGTAATCAAAAACAGACTGAAAATCTAAGCTTGTAAATAAAGCCAACTTGGTGAACAATGTTTCTTAGTTGTTTATTTATTTTCGCTACATGTTTCGGGTGACTACGTGCCCATCGTCAGGAGAAATAGCTGTATCTATGCGACAATTGGTACTTGTTATTCTCTATGGATGACTGTCTGGTGTGCAGGTTCCAACCTGCACACCAGACAGTCATCCACACAGAGTGACAAATACCAAGTGTTGCATAGTTACAATTATTTCTCCTGATGATGGGTACACAGTCGCCCGAAACATGTAGAGAAAAAATAAACATACTAAGAAAAATTGCTCACCAAGTTGGCTTTATTTACAAGATTACACAAGGATGCACGGTCAACAAAACATAAAATCTCAAAACCTAAGATTAACAATCTGCAGTATTCCTAATAACGTAATTTATGAAATCATCAACATCTACGTACGGACAAAAGCAGCATAAAAAGAAACGGAAGCAAATACAGGAACCAAGACTTGTCTTTTGGGCAGATTAACATGAAAATAATAAAAGTGATTACAAGGAAGTCCTCAAGCACTTTGCATGCAACGAAACAAAGGAGAAGAACAATGTCAGAACCTATACTTGGCCTAATTAAAAAAAAGAACCGGTTTGTCGTATTATACTGACTGAAATTATGGAAGTGTTAAGACGGGAAACAAAATTTATCGAAGTGGAAATAGGTTTTCAAAAACACGCTCAAGAGCTAAGATTGTGTTTAAACATAAATTAAATAATAATGGATAATAAATTTTGTTAGGTAAAAATATTAATGTGTAATTAATATACATAGTACTAATACCTTATTTTTGAAAGGGGAAATAGTCTGTCTCCACCGTGATGGGAATATTTCACTAGGTACGTGCAACGTAAATGCTTCATTGAACGGCCCTTTCAGTTACTAAGATTACAGGAAGTCGGCGATACGCATTGGTAGGCGTCATCTGGAAACACAATGACACGTGAAACCGCAGCACTGGGGGGGGGGGGGGATCCCTTTCCCCCCATT
>Ga0123355_10003043_pt1 | contig 23885 bp, 12 predicted proteins | sample TergutEmb28metaG_3_FD_89872 | JGI IMG/M metagenome (GOLD analysis project Ga0123355, IMG submission 89872) | Embiratermes neotenicus P1 segment gut microbial communities from Petit-Saut dam, French Guiana - Emb289 P1 | ecosystem: Host-associated > Arthropoda: Insects > Digestive system > Gut ... | reverse complement strand
GGTGGGATGTGGGTATATGGACTGGATTGGGCTGGCCCAGGATAGGGACAGGTGGTGGACGCTTGTGAGTGCGGTAATGAAACTTCGGGTTCCGTGAAATGCGGGGAATTTCTTGACTAGCTGCAACCCAGTTAGCTTCTCAAGAAGGACTCTGCTCCATGGAGTAAGTAAATCCAACAAATGCACATTTCATTACATTCATAAATCCAAGTGCTTTTGTTGGTCCTTTAACAAATTTTATGTGTCTGATTAATGCACAGAACATGGAACATATTACACTGATCAATCCACGCGTTGGGCTCTAAAGATCAGAAGTCTGCAAAAGAGCAGCTGTGATTGGTCATCACCAAAAGGCAACATATGGCACTTTCAGTATCATACTCCATGTTACCAGTTCATAACATATGGTGCCAAAGGGCTCAGTATATCAAGCTACAACATACTGACTCTAGGATTGAAACTGAGGAGTTGTTTATTATCACTGCTTCAAGTGACTTGATGTTACACTATCATTCATTCATTTGTTTGTTAGTCTGTCTTATGACAGGTCCACAGCCTCTTCCAAGGCCAATTCTCCAGACAGTGCAATCTGGGGCTTCTTCTTTCAAATTCCTGTATCATCTCATTTCCTTAGGTCATTCAATAGTTGCTTACATCTTCTTTCTTGTCTTACTGCCATTTCTATCCTTCCTTCTAACTTTCCATTAATAAGGGGTTTTAGAATGCAGTTACTATGCAAGATGCTGACAAGTCAGTTAGCCTTCCTCCTTTTCATTGTACGTAGGGTATTTCTCTTCTCCCTGGCTCTATGTAATTTTTCTTCACTTATCACATGATTGGTCCTACTGATCTCCATCCCTCTCCACCAACACATTTCAGAACTTACAATGCACATTTGATCTACTCTCCTAATTGTCCAAGTGGCTATGCTCCAAATATAGCTCTTTACCAGCTTGTTCCTTAAATTTAAATCCAATTTTCGGATGAAGAAAAGCCTTCGTTCTAGCTGAATGCCCTTTTACCATGGCAGTCCTGGATTTAAATGCACATGTACATCTTGCATCATTTGGTATTTTGCTACCCAAATTGTTGAAATATTCCACATTCTCCAGTTGTTTTTGATCTATCATAATTTGTAGTAGAGATGGTTGCCTTGAGTCTCATTACCTTTGCTTTTTCCACACTCACTTCCATTCTTTAGCATCTTCCAATTTCAATCTTTGTTTTTTCCACATTCAATCCCATTCTTTAGCATCTTCCAATTTCAATCTTTGTTTTTTCCACATTCACTTCAGTTCTTTAGCATCTTCCAATTTCAATCTTTGCTTTTTCCACATTCACTTCCATTCTTTAGCATCTTCCAATTTCAATCTTTGTTTTTTCCACATTCACTTCTGTTCTTTAGCATCTTCCAATTTCAATCTTTGTTTTTTCCACATTCACTTCCATTCTTTAGCATCTTCCAATTTCAATCTTTGTTTTTTCCACATTCACTTCCATTCTTTAGCATCTTCCAATTTCAATCTTTGTATTTTCCACATTCACTTCCATTTTTAGCATCTTCCAATTTCAATTAGTCTATTAATCATGTCCTGTAGCACCACTTCTTCCTCAGCCAGTAGCACTAGGTCATCTGCGTATTTCAGTGTAAATTACTTGTCTTTACATTATCACATTTTTTGTGTATGACAAGTTAAAAAAACAACAGGAGCTGGTGATGCTGTAAATTAACTATAATATACTTGGTCTCTGGTAAGTCACGCAGAAGAATACAAATTTACGCAGTTCTAGGACTTGTATGTCTATCTATACATGCACAATGTTTCTTTCAGGTAATGTTTCCAGATGTTCTCACAAAAATTAATACTGATTCCAGAAGAGTAACACAACAGTGTTGCAAGAACTTATATACACCTCAAAACATTAATCGTATGCACGATCCTTTCTATAAATCATAGGGCATGGTCACAGACAAATTTTACACACTTCTGATTGCAAAAGGATCATTCTTCTTGGAGACAATCGATAAGAAAAGTCACCTGGAACTTCTTGCACTTACTGAGATGTATGTCACTGGTTACTCCATACCAGGTCATCAAGTTTTGGTATGTGGTGGGTACTTTGGAATATGAAAAATGAAAATAATATCAGAATGTACATGTCAGCTACATAAGCATGGAGGAAAAAATGTTTTGAATTCATTTATCACTACAACTGTGAGAAAAGAAACAGGTTTAAATATGGCTACTTTGACCTGCCCAAATCATGTGGATATAGTTTTGTTATATTTTACAAAACATTAAAATTCTGCACTCTAAAACATAACAGTGCATCCATGACTTTGAAATCTGTACCACCAACCCAAAACAAACATACAACCCAACTCAGCTCTTGCTTCTAATTATCTACAACCTGTTCTAAATTTCAGTGTATGAATAAACTACGAGGCTGAAGTTTGATCTGATACTGTTCACTGCCAAGCCACCTGTAGCTTCATAAACAGGATGCCTTTGCTTGTACTTGCACTGCATTGCGGGAGAGGAAGGTACTTAAAAAATAGACACATCAAGGCCAAGCCTGAAATTCTGAATCTTACAGGTGAAAATACCATGCTGAGTTTTATATTTTTAAATGAAAGAGATGAGTCCTTTAATGTAATTATATATATATATATACCCCAAAATATAATCATACACGACACCATATATTTTGGGAAATATATATTTTTGATCAAGAGCACAATGGGGATGAATCACCTTTAAAAAAAAATTATTCTGTCTCCTGTTTAGCTGGAAATATCAGCAAAGACATCATAAATATTACCAAAACAATGTACAAATGTCATGAAGTAACACATACATGATCAAAGGTAGTCACTTCATTAACTTGTGCTGACAATTTTGCCCAGTTTTTAGGCATTCTTCAGGATATTAAAAAATAAAAAAAAAAAAAAACCTTATGTTATGATCACGTCCACCTACTTGTCTGTCTGTAACCTGCTTTCAGCAACAAAACTACATCTTGGATTCTACTCAAATTCTCTGCAGGGGTTCTTTACAGAAAGTGGCTCAGCAAGCATGAGTTTTGTGAAAATTGGCTCTGTGACAGTCATGCTTTCCTAAGGATGTAAATGAATATCTACTTTACTTCCCATATTTCTTGGATGACATTTCGGTGAAAGTTTGCGAGATTTCCACATAATGACATCAAAAATTGTATGTTTTTTGATAACTAGTGCTGTCGAATCCATACTTAACATACTTCAATATTACTGTCTACATTTTTCATCCAATTTGCATAAAATTAGATATGGGTGATATGCACAATTTATTAAAAATTTCATAAAAATCTGCACCATAAAAGCCATAGTCTGATCTGGTGGAAATAGGTGCAATAGATCTGCACACAATGCTTTGAAGAGTTATTGCAAGTTCCTTGAAAATGGCCAAACTTTTCTTAGATGCATAAATGAAATTCCACTGTGTATACCATTAAAACCATATGACATTCGGAAAGCAACGAATGCCTTTGTAAAGATGGCATTCTGAATCACATTTGCATTCTTGTTCACCTTACACAAGCTTCCACTGATTCTGCTGAACACATTAATCCTGGATTATATTCAAAATAAGAGAAAGATATTTCAGTTGTTCTCTGCAGTAATTTTAAAAACATGACTCAATCAGTCAAATATCAAACAATACCTACAAAAAATTAATCACAGACAAGTATATATTAGTGCTGTTACCACATGAGCAATGGATCTTGCACTCAAGAAATATTTTAACAAATTAAAACATTTCATGTCAGTGGCACATCTAAGCTAAACAGAATGAAATGAAAACAAAACTCAAACATGAATTAGAAACAAAAACAACAGAGGAAAATTACAAACCTTTAGCAACAGATCAGGGGGCAAGAAATTACTGGCTCATAAGCCTTCAAATTTCAGTTCCATTCGACAATAAGTTGTGCGCTTAACTTTATTTATGCAGGTGTGACCTTTCAACAGTAGTAGGCCTGTAATTCCAAGAAGTAACTAAGATTAAATCCAACAAACTTCAGTCTTGCTCAAGGCATCTAGCTCATAACAAGTTCATATTTATTTTTCTTGCAGTAACTACTGACAAAAGATGTCAGAGTTAGAAATGGGCTCAAACCTAACATTTTCCCTCAATGAATATAATTTTTCAAGGCAGGGCCTCTCAGTGTGCCAACATAGCAAGTCACCAACAATGAAACAAGCCCCACTGCACTTCTCTAGGTATTTAGTGCCAAAAAAAAAAAATCATCATGCTTGTACAATTCCAAGATTTCAGTTCCACACTCCATCCCACACTGCTATCAAACTGAGCATCAGCTGGCAGTATGCTACAGACTGCCAGCAGGTAGCTACATATGATGGCTTTACCATGCTTCAACTACACCATACAGTTCATCTTGTTATTCTTCATGCATGCTGGATGATCTCTACTGTTTTATGGAAGTACAAAAATCAGCATCAAACACATATTGCTCATCACACATTTTGCAAAAATTTTACTTCTTCACCATTACACAGAATTAGTCAGTAGTTTACATAAAGTAATCCACAGAAAATACAGACACTCTGAATAATTTATAAAACAAAGAGAATCATCCAACAAAAAGACAAATACAATTAACCAGTGCAATTATTCCAAAACACACACAGCCAAAATTCCAACTTCCAGTTGCCATGGAATCATTCTACAATCAACAGTGTAAATTAGGCGCATAGTTTATGGGACAACACAAACAAGCAACAGGAATACACAGTGATGCCACAATGTGACAGGTGTCCAGAAAGCTCCCTTCCTCCTTTCATTTATGATTTCATAGTCATTACAAACAAGGCAGGCAACGTACATATAATGCAGAGATCATGGCATGTTTGAGGTGCCATTGTTGCCACGGGCACTTAAACTGTTACCTCAGTACTGTTGACCTACATGTCACCGTCAACAATAATACTGAACACAAGCATTCTTTTGTTAGCACTGACGATCAGCTAAAACATACTGTTTACACCTCCTTGGCTATCCTAGCAGCCTAATACCATTTCACTCACATACAGGGATTATAGCAATTCATGTCCTTGGCTAGCATAAAATGTATTTATGCCTTCATGTATAGTGTCTGATACTTTTGTCTGATTTTAACCAAATATTGACTGTCTTGCCAAATTATAATAAAAACCTCCACTATCAAATTTCAGAAAAACGAGTCCAGTGGGAGCTGAGCTGATACACGTGGGCAGACATGATGGAGTGAACAGAAGCTTGTTGCCAGTGTGCAAATGCACCTAAAAATGTAATTTATAAAGAATTTATGTGCCTACTTGAATTTAGTAATAACACAGTTAAACGAAGAATATTAAATTAATCGAAAAGAGCAGAAAACTGTACACAAAAAACAAACTCAAACACATCTTTCAACATATATATATATTTTTTTAAAGTACACCTCTTATATCTGTGTATTTTATTTCACACAAACTTAAGAGTCATTCCATATGAAAACAAATGGTTATGTTTGTATGGAGATGAAATGTCATGGAGATATTATATGTGTCAGTGGGTTTGTATGTGTTTTAAAAACTAGAATGGTTACGAGTTGTAACAGGCATTTATATAAAATAATATTGATCCACAACAGAATTTTAATGTTTGTCTCAGTTCCTTATGAGAAATACTGGGGTATGGTGTAGCACTACCTTTCAGGGTGTTCTAATGTTCAGAACATACCACAGGCACAATCTTCAGGGTGGATGCGAGAAGAATGCACAAGAAGTGGATCAATGCACAATTCTTGCAGTGACAGTTACGTTATCACTGTGGAACAAAGGTCCTATCCAATGGGAATAGGCCATGGAGTTACAAAGGGGTAAAGAAACAAATTGAAACTATACCTTATAATGGTCTGAATCCATATACACTTATGAAGCTAATGGGGTGATGCATTATTTCTGACGGCTTAACAGAAGACATGGGGATTCTAAGTGTGGATGTTTGCTCAGGCTTCAATCATATCAAAGCTGATGATGTTTGGTCTCAGTGAAGAAACCATCTACCACTGACTGCTGACAAAACCAAACACAGTATGTTTCCAATACAATTACCTGCAGAACATTAACAAATTGTATAACAGGTTTTAAAAAGAACATAATTACACATGGTGGCACACTGTGTTATGCACATCTCTTCATTCATCATCAGTAAAGCATTCCCTCCTCATGTAATTTTTCATCCTGAACATTTGTTGATAATACTAGGCCTCAGGCTAGGTGACACAAGGAAGTGCAACAGGGCATTAAGGCAACACAAGCTTGAACAAGACATAAAACAAGCATGTGAGAGAATCTGGTTACTCAGATGCATCAGCTACCTCCTCGTCTTCATCCAGGTCCACCAAGTTTCCTGTAGATCCTGCCTTATGCTGTCTCTTTGGATCAAAGGGGTCGACCACAATCTGCTCGGTGCCTTTAATTTCAGCTCTGCAGAATGGGCAACCATGTCCATCAGAGTCCTGTTCAGTTAAAGTCACTCAATTATAATTTGTTCACACTGTCAAGGGTCCAGTCTGAGTTCAATTTCCAGACTGAATTTCCTGCGCTAAGTAAAACAGGTGGTTTGGCTACAAACCTGGTTTACATAAACAGGAGATACAAATTAGCCCTTGGCTGACTGGAAACTAAAGATCCCAGATTGTTTTGTATTTCTCTTAGTAGACAAACTAGCCCTGAATGCAAACCCAAGGTGACCCCATGTCATCATTCCTAAAGGGCAAATGCAAACACATGCCTGCGTGTGGTCAGGTCTACGACTCATTACTTCAAAGGGACGTCTGATATTAAAAATTCTGCTGCTCTCTCTCCTAGCTAATTTTGCAGAAAGTACAATTAGTTCTGTGGGCCCGGTAGCTCAGTCGGTGTAGCGACTGACTATGGGCTGGATGGTCCAGGATCGAATCCCAGTGGGGACGAGATTTTCTGCCCGTCCAGACCGGCCCTAGGGCCCACCCAGCTTCCCGTAAAATGGGTACCGGGTCTTTTCCGGGGGTAAAGTACAGGCAGGGCGTGCTGCTGACAACTCACTCCCTTCTAGTGTCACGGTCATGGAAGAGAAGAGCTATGCCTCTACCAACCCTCTGGGCCACACCGGGCCTGTAACGGGATCACTTTACCTTTTACAATTAGTTCTGGTACTAGTGTATGTTATTCTAGTCTCTACTAACAACAGCAGCAACAGAGCAGCAGCAGCCGCAACAACAACAACAACAGAAATAATAACAAAAACACTTCATATGAAGAAAAAACAGCATTTTTATTACTGAGCAAGCTAGTATCTTTAGTACAGACACTCATGTTGCATATCTTTCTAATTCTCTCTTATGAAATTACGCACTGGGTAATGCCATGAATTTGGAAAGTTCTTAGCAAACAGAGTGATAAGTCTTACAGCACAGTAAGACACTGCAATGCTGACCAAAGCATAGTTACGACAAATGCCATTATACTTGGCACAGCACTTCCCATAATCATCATAGAACCTACTGTCAAAGTTCGAGCTCCTGTCTTTATTATCTCGTGAGTTTTGACTGCCACAGAGACTTTGTTTACCATACAAAAAAATTCTGATCTTGCAACTATTCAGTCACATGATCATCTCTGCATAAATTCTATGCATTGCCACACAAGTTGAACTACATTTTATTATCAGCTCATAAATTTAAACTGCCTGATATTAGAACAAAAATATGCATCAGAAAAGTAGGCTCTATGAGATATACATGTACCTCCTTGCTGTTTTACTTAACTCAAGTTGAAAGTGTTCATGTATTAACTAAGAAACATCAACGGCACTCCTACCTGCCACGATGTGAGGCACGGTGTACACAACAGATGACCGCAGGGCTCAATACGAATGTCCTTGTCATTCTCTGCACAGATTTTACACAGCTGGAATGTGGAACCCATTTCACAGTACAATTCATACTGTTCCTGCGTCACTTTGATATGGTCTTCTGGAGTTGGTTGCACAGCCCATGAGAGGTCAGGATTTACGTTGCGCCCATCAGGGAACAGGTAACTGTGGACATCATAAATATTAAAACCAAATTAAAAAAAAAGAAAAACTTCCTATCTAAATGGAGTTTTGTTACTTTTGTTATAAGAACAGATGGACCACAGACCCACAGAAGGGGTTTCATTTATTGGTCCAAGTGCATCTAAAATTTTCCCCTAATATAGCATCTCTTTAAACCTACACATCATTCAATTGTAATGTCTCATAATAGCAGAACATGTGTACACAACCAATCATGTAAACGATGGGATATACATTAACAACCAAGAATGCTACATCTTTGTTAATAGGGAATGGAAATTATATGACAAACAAATCCCATGATGCGTGGTCCTTGTTGACAAGCTGACACTCACTGAGCCTCACAAGAAGTTCCACACATTTCACGGAACCCATCACTGTGTTTACAAACTACCTGCCACAGAACCCTAACCTATGCCACTTCAATCCAGTACACACCTTCACACTCTATTATCTTTAAAATTCATTCATTCATCTAGTAGTTTGTCTTACGACACGTCCAAAGCCTCTTCCAAAGCCAGCTCTCCACATTTTGCGACCTACAGCTTCCTCCTTCAAATGAGAGTATCATCTCCTTTCCTTAAGGTCATCCAGTAGCTTCCTACATCTTCTTCCTCGTCTTCCTGTCTCTTCTATCCCCCCTTTTATTTTTCCTTTAATAACCCGTTGTAGAAGGCAGTTTCTACGCAAAATGTGACCAATCCAGTTAGCCTTTCTTTTACTTATTTCATGTAGGATATTCCTCTGCTCCTTGACTGTAAGTAATACTTCTTTATTTCTCACATGATTGGTCCAACTGATCTTTTCCATCATTCCATCTTTAAAATATGTTTTAATATTATCCTCCCATCCACATCTACCCCCTTCCTTTCTGGGTTTCCTGACTAAAATTTTATATTCATTTCTCCCCTCAACCGCATGTGCTATCTGTCCTACCTATAATTTTAATAATACAGTACGTGACCGTATTTTCAAACAAAATAATTTTAATGAGGCTGTATAAAACTTATTTGAGGCAAAATAATATTACACAAAGGGTGAATGAAAGCAATTATACCTGTTTTTTAAATTTAAAAGAGTTAAGTTTGAAAAGGAGTCTGGAGACTGGAACTGGTGAATGGATCTGGGAAAACTTTGAATTAACAGTGGGCAATACGCCAACAGCTATGGATGAGGATGAGGAACTCGAATAGGCAGGCTGTTCCAGTAAGACATAAGGGAAACAAGAAACTAGTACTAATACACATTTAACTTTGTAACAATACTATCAGTGGCAAAGAAACGCTGAGGGCAAGTGGGACAAAGGTTAACTGGATCTTCTCTTGTAAGCAAAGTCTGCAAAGCGGAACAATGACCCTATGAATGTGGGAAGAAAGCCCGCTTAGCTGAGCTGCTGCTTAAGAATACAATACACTTACAATCCTTCTCTGTATCCATCAAGTAGAGCCTGGCATAAGGATTTATTCTGTGGGATTGTCTGTAAGATTTTCCCATCAGCTGTCACATAGCCAATAGCCCACTGGCCAAGCCTCGTACAGCTAAGTCGGAACACATAGCTGAAACAGCATGAAAATTTCGTTGAACAGAAATATCACATACACACTGCACTGCTCTCCAGTGCAAGCAACAGCCAAAATGAAACACACATTCCTGTTCTACAACTTCCAGGTACTTCTCAAATCTGACTTAAAATTACTTACATAACTTAAGAGGCTAGCACACATCTGCAGGGCTAATTTTTCTGGCACATTCACTGCTACTGTCCCTGTTATTCCCACAACTCCTATTATCCATCAATACTTCAAATTCTGTCTATACACAATCATAAAATTCTTTTTTTGTGTGTGTGTGTGTGTGTGTGGGGTAATATGTTATGCTTAGATTGTCAGCTGTTTCTCTGGCCGCTGTGGCTCTGCCATACTTCATGTACTTCTCTCACAAATAGTGACAATTCGTGTTTCCTGCACACCAAGCCTTTATTCTACTTCATCATTGTGTTCCTAAAAAAGTGGACATAAATAAATAATGCACACATAAAATAAGACAGTCCAATAAGAAAAAATGGGACAGGGGTTGGCATAAAAGAGTGCAGTCAAGCAATGAGTGTTGAAACTCAAAATCAGAGGCACCATTAAGAAGTGGTGTATATTCGCCAGGGGCATTAAAACAAAAAGCATACAACAAGGGCTACATGCAATGACCTCCTAAGCATAAAGATACAGTTGTCCCTGTGCATACCATCAAGGTATTATTACGGGGGAGAAGGGGTATATTTTCAAGAGTACAAAATACCCTGTCTCCTGTATTTGTCTCATACAAGGTAAGTGGCTGAGTCTGTCAACCGTTTCTTTGGCATCTCACAGAGAAAAGTCCATTTCCACTATAATTACTAATAACATAACGATACATAGTTCATCGTGTAAAGTGTCCATTATTTTTGTACAAGGTCATCCATGTGGTCCCTTTCACGTTTTGGTAACTAAACTTTCGTTTAAAAGATTCAAAATTAATACATGAACGTACCTTCCAGGTTTCGTAATGTACTTCTGTAAACGTGCTTTCACTTCATCATATGTGAGGAATGCCACATAACCTGGATGTGTTACTGCCAGGATTTGCCAATTTCTCAGAAGAGTTGTCCATGGCTGAAACAGTCTGAATAATGCAGAATAATGAATCATATATATGCATATGTATATATGTATATTTACATAAATGGCCTGATTGGTTCAAATCGGAATGGGGGCACAACAATCAGCAAACAAACCAATCATCCAATATTTTGTTATGTTTACCTATATACATAGTCCTGCCATTAAGTTCTGTTACAATATTCGTGTTGTCCAAAGCTGCAGACAATGAGGCGGGAGGGTTGTAAAGATGGCTGTTTTTGGGCTACTGTCTCTTCAGGTACTTGTGCCAAGGCAGTTTGGTTGAGTCTGTCACAGTGTCAACATGGAGTGGGGTGTCGAGGAAAACCATGTGGCCGTGATTGCCCTACACAATTGTGGAAAATCCTATTCTCAGTTTTCAAACTCTTAAAACCACTGAAAATTTTGTGAGTGTTCATCTTGCGGGCAATTAAATGTTATGAGGAACTATGGAGGGTTGAAGACTGGGCTTAGTCAGGACGCCTGAAATGTTTGAGGGCTCAAGCCGCTATCAAAACAGTGTGGGAGCAGATTCACTAAAATCCGCTCTGAAAACAGAAGATCATGTCCTGAGAGCTGAACATATTGACCCATCAGGGACGTTCAACACATGAGAGTGCACCACCACTCAACCTCTTTACTCCTGCTTTGAATGAAATCTGACGTATAAGAGCAGAGCGTCTCCACCAGTGGCACACTGAGAAGGGGCACGAAAACAACCTCTTCACAGACGAGAAAATCTTCACCATCAAGGAGCAGTATAACCACCAGAAAAACAAGATATATGTTCAAACGTTCCATGAAGTGAAGGAAAATGTTCTGAGGGTGCAGGGAGGCCATCACTTTTCCTACATCATGGTTTGGTGGGAGGTGTCCCATCAGGGGATGACACATCTTCATTTTTGCAAGAAAGGGGTCAAACTGGTGTCTGAGTGTATCAAGAGGACGTGCTACAAGGAGTTGTGAAATATCTTAACATGACCATCTTCAGTGGTCAGGAATGGGTCTTTCAGCAGGACTCAGTTCCTGCCCAAAAGGCCATTTCAACTCAGGTGTGGCTTTGGAGAAACCTTCTGGCCTTCATCAGCGATGAGAATTGGCCTTCGCGGAGTGCAGACCTCACACCCTTGGCCAATAAACTGTGGGCTGTTTTGGAGGACATGACGTGCTGAAAGTGCCACAACAGCCTGGAGAGCCTGTGGAGATCCCTTGTGAAGGCAGCAGCAGAGATCCCCCTGGAGACGGAGCGTGCGGCGACGGCAGAGTGGCCGGAGTGTCTCAAGGTTTGACTAAGGCATAGGCCGGTCATTTTGAGTTACATTATTATAAATGAAAACCTAAAACTAATGCAAATAAATTATTTGGCTCAAAAAGTGGATGTTTTGTTTAATTTTCCTTCCAGGTCACATTGTACTTGTAACAGAACTTATGGCAAGACTAGGTAATTCTAAAACACATCAGAGGGTACTCATTTCTACTAAATGTAACATATTACATTCTGCATTGTGGAACTCCCCACCATTCATGATCCTGATTTAAAACCTACTGAAAGTTTAGACACTGACAGAGTAATACAATGTAATCCACAACCCACATATCTGAAGCACGGGCATGAAGTAAGGATGAGATTCCTCAAATATGGCCTGCAGGGACTACTTTATATATTAAACACACTGCACATTCTAATGCTCTAAAAATACAAGGTGGTTCAAATATGACCGGGACTGTTTGTGTGTAAATCTGGCGACATCAGTCCTGGTCATATTTGAACCACCTTGTACAACACAAAGAATGCACTGAATTTAAAAAAAAAAATAGATTTTCTTATTTTTGTTAGCTAAATAAATCTTTAACCCATGATTGTGAGTGGGACAACAAGAAAATATAAAATTAATGGTAGTTTAACAGTATTTACAATTTTAATATAAAATTAATGGTAGTTTAACAGTATTTACAATTTTACTTGTAAGTACCAACAAGTCACAAGACAGCACAATATGCAAAACAAATAGAAGATGCTTTTTTTTTTTTAGTATGTTCCATATTCCACACATTAATTCGATTTATAAAATGTTCAACATATGCACTTTAATGTTATGACATATCTTCATCTATACTGTCTTCACCAACATGTTGCGGTTAGTAATCCAGCCATCTTTAGGGTGATGTTTTTGACACAGGACTAATTTGCAGTTAAATGTTGCACAATCAATCCACAATATTAAATACTAACCAAAATCACGTACTTTTAATATTATGTAGTCACTATCACACACTTAACTACAACTGTATCCTTGTAACAAAAACATCACCCTGAAGATGGCTGGATTATTGGCCAAAGCATGTTGGTGAAGACAGTATAAATAAATTAAATCATAAAATTAAAGTGCATTTGTTGGTTGTTTTATACATTTTATAAAAGGCGATGCTCGTTCAGTATCATTACGACATTTAGAATTATTAATGATACTTTTTCTGGAAATAGAATTATGTCGTACATAACCTTTATAATGGTATGACACAGACAATGATAAAGCCAATATATACCACAATATGAGATCTGTGGTTTCCACAGCAGTGTTTCTAAAGATGTTACTCTGCAATGACCTGGTACATAACAACCTTTACCAGTCAACATGGCATAACATTACCGAAAGGTCTGCAGTTTTGCTAATCAAAATATTGGTATTTTGAAACAACCACGAATTCCGAGTGATATCTTCTGGGTTATTGCACCGTGTAGGATCATAAATAGCTTTTTGACATTCTGAAGGTTCAGGCAATACAACAACATCAACGCAAAACTAATTTGGTCGTGGTGAAGATGGAAGAAATGTTTTCATATTATTCTCCCTATGTCTTGTGAATGATTAAAATCTCTCAGTACCAACAAATGCACATATACTAATATATATTTCACCCTATTTGCTTCCTACATGTTCCGGCTGGTCACCATCCTCCAGGAGCTCATAACCTAATAGCTTAAAACTAACTGCAATAAATTTAATAACAAGCAAACTGTCAGAATTTCCAACACATATGCACACATTCTCATTTTCTAGAAAGACAGTATTAAAGACTTCTTCAAAGTCGAATAAAGCCTTACCTTGTAAAAACATCAAATTCAAAGTTGGAAATGTAATCATTACACGTGAGGTCGATGGTGGATTTAAGGGCCATTGCCTCTAGCCCAGAGGTGATTGGATGAACTTCATTCAAATATTGCCTGAAGATCTTCCAGGGTACTAGAGTCCTAAAATAAAACAAAGTCAAATCCCGTCACTTTAATAAAAGCACATTAATTTGTGCTATTAAGAAAAGGACATACGTTCAGAGTTACACTTTACTGTATTCAATTTGTGTGTACGTGAATGGCTGGATTGTTTGCATTGTATACAACAATGCAATCAATCACTCTTTCAATCGGCATATCTACACTTTTATTGACACACAGCAAATTGCTGCATGTTGCTACCCTTTCCAGTCACATTCAGGCCAGATCAATTAACAAAATTAAGAAATATATATATAAAAAAAAATAAACAGCGCATTTGCATACTTTTTTCCATTTTCATAACTGAACTTGTGTGAAGGTGACTGGAAGGTCAAAACATGTAGCAAGTTGTTACATTTTAACTAAAAATACCTTTGCTAACTGTATTTTATTGTATGAACATGTTACAGATGACTAAGCTACGGGCTGGACGGTTCGGGGTTCGAATCCCGGTAGGAGCAAAAGATTTTTCTCATCTCCAAAAGGTTCAGATCCCCTCTCAGGACCACCCAGCTTCATCTTCAATGGGTACCGGGACATATCCTGGGCATAAAGCAGCCGGGGCATGAAAGTTAACCATTCACCTACACCTAGTGCCCAGATTAAGAATGAGCGGAGCTATACCTCTACTCACCCTATACGCCATCATGGCGTAGACAGGGAACAACTTTTTACTAGAGCACACTGTGATATCATACTTGAATATTGTTCGAATGAACTGTCTTTTGGCTGGGACACCCGTCATACTGAGGTCTTGCACAGTGTGCTCAGTTCATCCACACTAGCGCCTGGCTAATGGTCTCAGTTCAACCATACTAGCGCCTGGCTAATAATCTATCTTAAAATAAAATCATCTCTTCCTACAAAAGCCCTTCTGATATACCTAACACAACCAAACTAGCATGTGTAATTAAGCATTCATTCATCACTGTTAAGTGATAATTCAGGGCAACATCAAACGCTGGCAATGCTTTTTGGCAGGGGTGGCCAGCTGGATGAGCTTTGGAAGCCGCAATTTAGGTGTCAACTTAGGCAAGAGACACGTCAAACATATGGTAGCAACACTGCTCACTGTCTGAAGACTGCAGCCTGCCCTTTCTTTTAGTGACATATAGAACTACTGTTTCTTTGAGATCCACCACATGCGCTAGTGGTCTCTTCTCAAGTGTTCTGGAAGAGAAATTTCGATTTCTGGAACAGTGATCTTTTCAATTTGTTACAAGTTTCCTTTTCTCAGAAAATCTTTTAACACGTCATTCACAGCTGCCGCATGTGCAAGTTGACTACCTGATCAACATATTTTTCAGGTGTTGTGTCCATCTGTGATTAATGGTGTGTTAATGAAGTGGTGGAATGTTAGACAAGACACAACTACTGTAGTTTAGCAGTCACATCAAACATTTCAGGAAACATCTAAAACATTCTCCAGTTTCAGTTGTTCATTCTGCAATCCTCAATCTTAAATTTCTGTTTTTAATACAGAAAAGATATTACAAGGTAGAAGGTAGTTTTGCAGATGGGACTGAATAGCCCGTGTAAATAAATACAGGCTACAATGCCCCTTTAGCCTACACTAAAACTTTCTCCATAACAGCCTTCATTGTTATATCCATGGGTTCATAAAAAGGATCACCAAAGGCACGCGGTGGCGCAGTTGGTTGAGGCACTGCACTACAAGCCGGAAGGTCGCGGTTTCGATTCCCGATGGCGTCGTTAGCCCTGGGGTTGACTCAGCCTCTAACAGAAATGAGTACCAGGAATATTTCCTGGGGGTAAAGGCGGCCGGTGCGTAGGGCTGACCACCTTACCACCTTCAAGTGCCGACTGTCTTGAAATCAGGGAGCCTCAACCTCCTGGAATCCTCGGGGCCTGTAATGGGATTTCTTTACCTGTACCTTTACTTACCAAGGGCAAGTTTATTGTGAGGGCTATCAAGCATTTTATATTTACAAATTTAGTTTCCTTATTCTTTCTGAAATGCAGGTCTATACAAAAACTGGATATGTCCCAACCATAAAGCGACAACATTAAAAAAACGCTTATTCGAATTCAAACAGATAAAAAGCAGATTGCAGGAAAAGGTAAACTTGTCCCTGCGTACACATAACTCAAAGCATTCTTAAACTTGACATCGGATGAAGCTGAGTGACCGGCCTAACAGTCTGAACACTCTAATAACCCCACGCAGTAGAGATCCCGGTATCCATCAAATTGGACGCTGGGCGGGTTCCAGAAACTGTCCGGAATTTTGAACAACAGCAAAATATCTTGCCCCTGCCGAGAATCGAACTACACCATGACTGCCCAGTTAGTATACTGACTGGGCCATTCCTGCTCTAAAAACATCATCTTAATTTTAACGCTGCGCTGTCGCAAGCCACCGGACGCAATGACAATTTCACGGATAATACGTAGAGAAATGGCAATGACGATGTGCTTTTGTCACAGTACGCGACATTACGGCGTACCGACACCTTTATTAATGGTGACGATTTAAATAACAAAACTCTGGATCTGGAAAAATGTATCTTATTAGTTATTTTTATTCCACCAACAATAGCACAACAAGGGACAATAAATCAACAAACGTATCTTATATTGGTAATACGACGAGGGATATTTCGAACTTCACTTGCCAAGAAACAAGCAGCCAGTTTTTTTTTAACGAGGTAGTGCCGATAATGATGATACAGCGCTTTATTTACATCGTGTACTCCACCTTCATCTAATAATGTAACTAACAAAGTACGCAACTTACGTTACAAACACACGTTTGTTTAGTGTCCTACATGTTTCGGCCTTTCAGCCATCTTCAGGGAACCAATCTAGACACTGCCGGAAAAAAAACTCAAGTCTTTCAGTTCTTTTAATTACAATTAATGCACTACAACAATGAAAACATAACCTTAAACAAATTAAAATACCACACTTCTGCTGAGCTAAACTTCTTATTCTATTCTACTCTACTCTATTCTTACTGATTCCTGAACCTGTCTTTTACTTTTACCCTCTATTTTCCTTAAGTTCCTCATTTCAGTGGCCGGAAACTATTACGTCTGAAGAATGCACCTATGTTATTATTGGGATATATGTTTTATATACGGTTACTTTTGTTTTCCTTGTCATTTGTTTTTCATTTGTGTAAAGTTATATACATTTATTGTGAACGCCGCATAAAACCAATGACAAGATAATCTCATTTGTAATGCAGAATAAAAAACGCAGTATCTATTCGTCGCAGTGGGGTGGCAAATATTTTCTATATTAACCTTTTGGCGCCGGAATTATTTTTTTTTTTTAATTTTAGCACGCTCTGTATATAAAATGTGAATAATACAGGAACCAAATGTGTTAGATTTATGAAACAAACTGCATTTTGAAGAGGAAAAAACGGAGAGTATATACCATGTTTAAATTATTTAGTACCTATATTTGTTGAGTAAATGTATAAAATGCAACATTTAGAGGTTAGCGGTGCGGTACGACCGCTATAGTGGTCATTAGGCATCAAAAGGTTAAGACAGTACGACTCGACCAGGTACGGCACGATTTCTAAATCCATGAAAAGTGTTGTTTGCAGGGCTGGAACTTAGCAGGGCGGGAAGCACGGAAACATGCACAGCTGCAGGAGCAATGAGTTAATGAGGCTTGTCGAGCCGTGCTATTGATCTTCCCTCTGTCCCGCCAAACCATCACGTGCTACCCAAGTCAAGCGGCGCCTGCGCCAACCTACCGTTCCATTCACAAACTCAACCCACCAGCAACCCACGCACGTTTAGAGCCAAGAGTATTTTGACTATACGACGCATGACGTTCCGGAGTTCTAAAGGACGTACTGCCTCCGCTCGAACTGATTCCCTTATATTTTGATGGCGTCACCTGACCCACTTTCAAACGGCGGAAATTTAACCACCGCACGACGTACTTAATTCACAGCTGCGCTGCTTATATTGCTTTGTGGTACGTCTGGGGCAGATCACATCAGCATGTTGTACCTGTACCTAATCACCACGGCCCTGTGACATCTGGCGCGAGTGCAGTGTTTTATAACAGGCCAGACCCAGTACCGTAACCTGGGCCAGTTCAGTCCAGCTCACACTTGCACACCCCACCTCAAAACAATCTTAATACACACCCAGGTTCTCCAATTGGTCTCCTTCCTTCATGTTTAGCACGCGTTTCTCATCTCTGCCATGTATGCTAGTTAACCAATCTAAACGAACACGAAATTCACTCGGAAACCTGTCTATCCTAGTCGAGTTCTGGAGTTTACACAGCGGTGAGGTTCAGAATTCCTTTCTGTGATATAAGCCACTAGATCCTGAGCCCAATGTGTCTGAGGTTGAGGTGGCTACTGAAAAGGTATACGATCACCAGGCACTGATCAAATTCCACCATATTTGATTCTAGCGAGAGATAAGACAGTGTGTTCCGCAATCAATAAACCTATTAATTCTATTTGGAACAAGGAGGAATTGCCTGAATAGTGGAAGGAGTCGATCATTGCGACTCTTTATAAGAAGAGTGATGAAAGAGAATGTAGTAATTACAGAGGAATATCACTTTCTTCAAAAACATACACAGTTTTACCCAACGTCTTTCTATCAAGGTTAACCCCATGTCGAGAGGAAATTATTGAGGATCATCAGCGTGGATTTTGACGCAACAGGCCAACTACTGATCATATATTCTGCATTCGTCAAATACTTGAGAAAAAATGGGAATACAATAAAGCAGTGCATCAGCTATTTTTGGGTTTCAAGACAGCCTATGATTCAATCCACAGGGAGGCTGTGTGTAATATTCCCATTGAGTGTGGTATACCCATCGGACTACGCAGTTACGTTTAAAAATGTTTAAATGAAATCTACAGTACAGCTTGGACACGCAAGTGTTTGTATCATACGTTTCCGATTAACAATAGTTTGAAACAACGAGATGCTTTATGGTCACTACTTCTCAAGTTTGCTTTAGAATTTGTCATTAGGGACGATCAAGTAAACCAGGAGGGCTTGAAACTGAATAGTGAACATCAGCTTCTGGTTTACGCTGACGTGAATATATTGGGCGAAAATATGCACGCTGTAAAGAAAAACAAAAAAGATTTAGTAGTCGCAAGTAAGGAGACTGGTCCAGAACACGCGCCCTGCACACCGATTGCAGAGCGCGGCCCACCACACAACTGAACTGAATAATTTGAGTACCCGTAATTTTATTTTATTTTAGTTAAAATCAACAATTTTTGGGTAGGCGTTTTTGAAACTGTCTATTTTTAACTACCGTAGCGGTGGTTGCCACCACATTTTTTTTTAAACTGACAGGCACTGTGTTTCCATGGCCAAGCACTGAAAGTGATAATTACAATGCCATCAAAGACAGGGCACACATGTTTGAAATACCTCTACGCTCCTGTATTCAGTCGTTTCGTAGGCACTTCCTGTTTGTTCGGCGCTCAGCACGGCTTCGTAGTACCGCGTTTCAGGAAAGTTACAGTACACAGGACTATTGTACATCACTGTAAATTTACTGACACTTCAGTTGTATTTGACACTTGTTTCGGCTACAAATTTGTCAAGTACCCTTAACGGCAGAATGACAGAAACCTAAGTTACTGAATTCTGATATTTTCAATATAAAAGGAAGAATTTCAGTCTCATAGTCCCAACAGAAAGTAGCTGTGTCGGCGTGGAGTACTGTCTCTCCTCCGTGTAAATCTGTGGACCTTGCAGCCGCGCTGACGAAGTACATAATATGCATCTCGATTTTATGACGTCTGAGTCATGAACAAACAAACAAAAAAAAAAAGTATACAAGGGGCGCGTATTTAAAAAAAATGGGAATACGTGTATTTTTAACTGTAGTGCGAGCTTACACAGTCTACCGCACTGGCGGTAAGGTGGTGTCCGCTCCAAACGATATAATCTGCACCGCCATCATGAAACTTTACATAAAAATACATATCGTGTTCTTGAGGGGAACCTAAGAGACGAGGAACTAACGGAACTGAAACGTTATTTGGTGCGGCAGCAGAATATATTCATTGCTGTAACAAAAACAAATCAAACAGCAATTCGAGCATATCGCTAAGAAGACGGCGAGTGTGTGGGTTGTACAAGGAAGGCAGCAGAAACAGCTTGTCCTAAGAAACAAAAGCTTTATAAAACAGTCAGTCTTTCTGCAAATGAGGCGGCCGACCGTACGAATGGCATAACAGGAGGTGTACCGTGTCAGCTTAAAGAAAATTGTAAACATTCTGTGATGTATTCAACTGCAACTGACACCAGCTTGCTGTTTTCATTCGAGATGTTTATGGGGACTTTCATTTAGCGACGAGCCTTAAGAAATGGTCCATGTGTGCTCCTCTCAATTCCTACTCAGTTGACAACCCTTAGAAACAAATCTGTGAGGGAATACAAGCCTGGGTTTGTTGGTGACACGGTTTCGTCAATGATTGGCAGAAATAATGGCGTTGCAGCAGAATTAAATAAGACAAGCAATGTACGTACAACGTTAACAATGAGGTGGCCAGGTGGTTATGCCGGCGGCTATATTATGAAGTGATGTTTTGATTCGTTGAATGAGATCACACTGTCCGTGGAAAAGAAAGAAATATTGACTACACGAATACTGAAGGGTGCATAACCGATTTAGCATTTCTTGTGATGGTGACTGGTAACCCGGATAATCTTAACAAAGCTATAATGTAAAGATACGCTCATTACCGAAATGTGCAACATCCAGGCCTTCAAATTCAAGCTTCTACTGTGGGAAAGCCAACTAGATTTGCAAAACCTTGTTCACTTTCCACACCTGAAATCTCACGACACTCTTTGTCCTCGGCGTATTCAACAATACTCACTGTCAATTCTTTTGCTTAGAGAAGACCTGACGACAGATACCAGAACTTCAAAAACATGCAACCAAAATTTTTGTTCGAATTATCTTCAGAGACAGGTATTGCAAAGGCCCCGGAAACCCCCGAAAATGGAAATAGTTAATTTCCACTGCGATACTGATCTTAACTGCAAGTTTTCTGCAACCAGACTGCAAGACTTTTATTCCTACTCGCCCAAAGATTACTTTCCTGCATTGAGATCCTTTGCATTCAGATCAGTTGCGAAGTTCGTAAACACTCATGGGTGTGAAAAATTCTTGTCCCTTATGGAGAATAATAAGACGAAACGCCGGTCTCATATGGCAGGCGGACACTTGTAACCTATCACGGCAGTGGTGTCCTGTAATACCTCACCGATGACAAAAATCGCCTCCTGGTGCCAAGGACGTCCAGTCTCCAGTCAATCTACCCACTAGCTGACGTCAGATTTGACCACTCAGCCAGTAGATTGGTAAATTTATAGCAATATATCCAACAGGTTTTCCTCATAATTTACTGAAGAGATTGTGGTAGTTTGTATGTAAGCATGAAGGTATAGGTAGCGCCACACATTACTGAGGAGACAGCAGCCCAATAACATTTTCAATAAAATAAAATTTGAATAATAATAATAATAATAATAATATTGTTAATACCGTGTTAATTTTAAACAAGGCAGTTAACACTCTACTGCTGGAAGTGATTTTTTTTTTATTTCTGAACTCTCCCGCGTTTGAGCCCCTTGGTCTAGAGTATTTTAAAAAACCTAGGTGTGTGTGTGTGCTTTCACACGGCTCGTGATTAGAATGCAGTACAAAATCATCAACGTAAGATAGGACATAAATTCTCTGAAAGTTTGGCGAAGTTCAGATATTTGGGCACAACCCCAACACATCGAAACTGCAGACATGAAGAAATTAATAGCAGACTGAACTTGATCCTATCATGTTGCCGGACGAACACAGGCCGAAGGCGTTTAGAAAGAGGTGCTGGGAAGATATACGGATCTGATGCATAGTGAATAACTACATGATTTGTACTCCTCAACAAATATTCGAGCGATCAAACCAAGAAGAATAAGTTGGGCGAGGCATGTAGCACGTATAAGTGAAAGATGCATAGAGATTCTTGGTGGGGAACCTTAAGGGCAAGAGACCACCTGCAAGACAGGGTACATGGGAGGATAATATTAAAATGGATCATCAAGAAATAAAAAATATCGTGTGGGGGACTTGGATTGGATTGATCTAGCTCACCATAGCGACAGGAGCGAGTTCAATGAAATGCAGGGCATTTCTTGGCTACCTGTGGAACTATTCGCTTCTAACGGACACTGCTCCATGTAGTAAATTAATGTACAGTGATAACGATGCACTCATAGTCACCGTATCGATACTGCGAATGGCAGGGAATTTAAAACCAAGGCGAGGTGACATTTTGCTACTGAATAAGGAAATATGCTTAAACAACACGGATATGTACAATACTGACAGCATTACCATGGCCAGTTTCTACCAACTTCATACAAAAGACTCCGTCTTCAGAAGCCAACAGCTCATCAACTAATAAAAAAGTCCCCGCATTTTATTAAATCCGAAGGCCCATTACGGTGCTCAAAACACGGCGCCACCTGTCCGTATCCTACGCCAGATAATCCTGTCCACGTCCTCTCAACTCATTTAAAATTAATTTTAATATTATCATCTTAGCTAAGCCTAGGCATTCCAAGTGGTCTCTTTCCCATAGGTTTCACCACCAAAACCCCGTACGTACCACTCCTCTCCCCCATACGTGCAATATACCCACCCCATCTCATTCTTCTTTATATGAGTGCCCGAATAATATTAGGCAAACAGTACATATCATAAAGCTCCTCATTATACCCGCCAGTTTCAACATACAATTCAAACATACGAGTTTTACTTCAATCGCGTAAGCAAAATAACCAGGTTCTGATCTTTTTACTGGCTCATGTAACATCAATACATGACCAAAACTGCAGGAAACTAGAAGCTTTATATTAAAATATGCGTTTCTGTTGTTATGACAAAATTAATCACTATTCAACTCAAAGACTGGCCACTCTAAATTTGATGTTCGTATGACCGTGCATCCTTAACCTTTAGGCACCATGCATCCTATATATAGGACAGACGTATCGCTACTCCCTACAGTACGCTTTTTATATATTTAGTCAACAAATACATTTAATTATTTTTTTTAGACTTTCTCTCGTCATCTTCGTTTATTCCTCCACAAAATGTCGTGTATTTCCTAATGTTATCCTTCTCGGTTCATAAAATATTCACATTTTACATAAATGGTGTGCTAAACTGTAAATGTCCAGCTCCAGGGCCAAAGGGTTAATATGAAATGACATGTAAGACCAACTAGATGCAACAATTATGATTTATTAATAATCCATTACTCAACATGTTTCGGACATCATTATGCTCATCTTCAGGAGCGCTAGACCGTATATTACTGCATACGGTTTTCAGCGCTTGATGTGCTGGCTGGTGTCTTGGGGAGCCGGGAAGCAGGCCGTGTGCACTGTGTACAGGATGTTATTCGATTCGACTAGTTTACTCCCGAATAACATCCTGTACACAGTGCACTACAGATACTAGTTTACAGCGCCATGGATAGCGGAAAATTATTTAAGCTGCTGCTTTGTACGGATGTGAAATATGGCATCCTGCTTGAGGGAAGGACACAGATCGTGAAGGTCTGATAAGACAGCGCTCTGGAAGACGCTTGGACCGAAAAACAAATGAAGTGCTCAGTTTATACGCTAAACATGATGTACACAGGGCAGTGAAATCCAGAAAGTTACCTTCAACTAGAAGGCGCCGCAAGGATGCCATGAGGCTTTTATTATTTTATTGGGGGGGGGGGGGGGGGGGACAAAAAAAACAAATAATCCACCAAGACTACTTTTTTTCTCAGGGGGGCGAGGG
>Ga0123355_10003042_pt1 | contig 23887 bp, 9 predicted proteins | sample TergutEmb28metaG_3_FD_89872 | JGI IMG/M metagenome (GOLD analysis project Ga0123355, IMG submission 89872) | Embiratermes neotenicus P1 segment gut microbial communities from Petit-Saut dam, French Guiana - Emb289 P1 | ecosystem: Host-associated > Arthropoda: Insects > Digestive system > Gut ... | reverse complement strand
AACATAAGTATTAATAATTAATTATGGCATAATCATAAAGAGTATTAGTACACTTATGTATACAGTGTGGCATGTTGACAAATATAAAATTACATTTAAATTAGTTATCAATCACTGGACTAAAGAAATCTTGTAGCATATTTTAGTTTCCTCAGGCCAACATTTGGGTCTGAGCTTTTCGACACATTCACGAATATTATTCTCCTCAGAATATTTCCACTATAAAACATTTATTCATGAAAATTGCTTAGAAAACTTAAATGACAAATTCCAGGAGAACCTCTCGCGGCCCGGTATAACTGATGCCAGGACCCGGCGGTTGAGAAACACTGACTTAAAGTGACGTTGCGGAGAGCAAACCACATTGCCTACTCTCTCTCTCTCTCTCACACACACATACAAATACATTCTTCAAGGTCAAAGTATGGCGGGAAACACGCCGCATTCCTAGTCTTTTACCAAATGACTGTACATAACACAAAGTAGTAGTTTTCAGTAAAAAGGATGTACAGTTTTTAGGCGCGCTCGCAAAATAGTTAAAAGCGACTATTAGCTTCGTCATGTCTGTCCGTCCGTCCGTCTTTCCGCAAGGAAAGACTCGGCTCTCACTGGGCGGATTATGATGTTTGATATTTAATAATTTCTGTAAAATCTGTCGAGAAAATTCTAGTTTCATTAAAATCGGACAAGAATAAAGGGTACTTTACATGAAGACCAATACACATTTCCGATCATATCTCACTCAATTCTTCCTATAATGCGAAATGTTTCGGACAAAAGTTGCAGAGGAAATCGAAACACACATTTTATGTTTAACAACTTTTTTTTTTCCCGAAAATCGTGCCGTTTATGAGGTAATGTGGAAAAGTATTGTGGAGTGTGGCAGGACACAGACAACATGGCGCATGCGCATTGCATGCTGGATACCCGGGGCTACAAATACAAATAATTATTGCTTTCCCACTGCAACAATGGTTGCAAGAACGCGCCTCAGTGTTACGTTACACGTACATTTCCTGTCTTGTTTTTATTGACAAAGGACGCCATTTCTTACAATCCACTCGTATAGCCGGGCAGTGCTAGCCACGTCACAGAATTCGCCACTGATCACACAGGGCTTTAGACTACAAAGGCAACCTCCCAGATGTAACCTAGCCTTGCCAAACATGGGGGCTCTGCTTGGTAGACTGGATTTTCTCCCTCCGATCGTGGGAATCGTAGCAGTGCTGCCCAGAAGCGGGCTAGGATGGCTCCTGCTGGCGGCCAACTTTAGCAGGGCAGTCAGACTCAGACCCCGTTTGGCTCCAGACAAAACGAGGTGAATGGTCATCGAGGCACGGGGATAGTATATCTGGGTCCAAGCCTGCCGAAAGAGGTAGGCCTTTACAGGGTCCTGGTAAGCGCCATAGATCCTCTGGCTTCACTCCTGATAGTGGGTAGGTGAAGAGGACCAGGCTAACTAAGGTAACTGAGCTATGCTAAGGCTGCTCAGGAGGACCTGAGGATGGCCATCGTTTGCGATGGTTACCCAGAAGTGCAGGTTTCCAAGGAGAAGTTCGCCGACGTCAAACGGGCTTTTGGTTGGTCTCCCTGACGAGGGGTTCAGCCCCCAGGGTCGAACTACGGGGCCAGAGGGGTGCCATTGTCGTATACCATGACAAGGAGACCCAGAACTGGCTGAGTAGCAATGTATCACCTTTGACAGTATGAGAGGGTTCTAGGCCCAAAATGGAGGGCCTGGAGGCTCTCCCTATCTATAAGAGAGTGGTGGATTGGTTTCCGGGCTCTGCGGAGGATGCGGAGCGCTATTTTCAGCGACTCCGCACGCTGAACCAGGGGATAGAATACCTGCCAATGGGGAGTTTGTGAGCGTAAAGTGGAACCAACAGGGTCCGCCTTGTGCTCTGCATCGATTCATCTTCCGTCGCTGCACTCGGGACAAGGTGGCGTCCGTTCAGCGGCGTGGGGCAGGCGAAATTCTCCTTTCTCGGCGTTAAACTAGTAGCAAAGAAGGCAGGCAGGAAGTAAGAAGATAAAAGCAAAGGAGGAGGACGCCGAATTTGACATGGTAAGTACAATTTCATTTATTTAGGCCAACCTACACATTGGTGTCGCTGCTTCTAGGGGTTTCACCAGAACATTAGTTGTTAAAGGGATATGGCTCTGATACAGGAACCGTGGTACCGCGAGGGCCGTATTATGGGCCTAGGCATTTCAGGCTATACCCTGTTCTACGGGAAAGGAATAGATAGACCTAGAGCATTTGTCAGTGCGAGGAACATGAGCATATGGATGCTACCGGGATTCTCTTCCAGGGATCTTGTAACAGTTCTAAGAAACTATAATATAGGTAAGACAGAAAGACGCTTGGTTGTCTGCTCTGCCTGTCTAACGATTCCGAGAACCCTCCCCCGACGGTGTTTGAAGAACTCGTGAGCTACTGTTAAGAGAAAAGTTTCTATCCAATCATACGGTGCGACTCCAAACCACAAGGTGTGCGGTAGCACCAACTGCAATGATAGAGCAGTGGCAATGTTGGAATTTCTACATTCTACGAATTTGGAAATTCTAAATCAAGGCAATGATCCCACCTTTTGTAGTGCCGCAAAGCTAGAGGTGCTTTAAAATAACCTGGGGTCCTTTGGACCCTTGGAAAGACCTAAGCTGCTAAGTTTCCTCTGAACCTTCTTTGACAGATCATAGACATAATCTGTTCAATCTCGACGGCCCCGTGCCGGTACGGCTCATCATGAACCCTAGGGGTACCAGCTGGGACTCATTTCGAGAACTGACGGGCAGGCGGGGACGGGGCCCGGAAATGAACATGAAAGATGGGGCCGGATTGGGGCTTGCATTTTGTTCATCAGGCCCTACTTTCGGCCTATGAGGTCAAATGTTCTCTAAAGCCTGTAAAGACAGGTACATATTTTCTAAAGTGGACACCAAATTTAGAGTCCCTTAGAAGAGCAGTGAGTCGACTCTTTAATAAGGGCCGGAGAGGAAGGACTCGTTAAAGCTGCGCACTCTATTGAGAGGCTCAGCGGAGATAAGGAAAGGAGATACGGTTGGCGTCAAAAGAAGCTTGGAGGGCCTTCTGCAACTCTATTCACGACCTACCCATTTCGGCAAGGTTATATAGAGCTTTGTCTAGAGACCCAAAAATATAAGCTGGGATCTCTGGTTGATCATTCGGGAACACATACGCAATCCGAGGGAGAAACCCTTTAACCTCTGGTCGATACTCACTTTCCAAACTCGGCAGTTACTGAGCGGATGGCGGCCCCTGCTGCTTACCGCCTCGCCGGACGATGCAATTGCGTAGGTTGTCGCCTATGGGTGAGTGGAATTGGCAATTAATTATTTTGCCCCACATAAAAGTCCAGGCATGGACGGCACATTCCCGGCCCTGCTGCAAAAGGACGGAGGATTGTTGCTCTTCACCTGGTCAAGATTTTCCGTACTTGACTGGTTACTGGCTATGTTCCAGCCACATGGCGTCAGCTTAAGGTACTGTTTATACCTAAGCCTGGTATGAGTTCCTGTACTTGGCCTAGGAATTTCAGACCCATCAGTCTCGCATCGTTCCTACTTAAGACCATGCAGAGGCTGGTGGATAATGGGACAGGGCTCTGGCTCTGATGCCACTGCATTCCAACCAATATGCTGATCAGACTCAGAAATCCATGTAAACGGCCCTTCAGCAGCTCGTGGTTTGGGTTGAGAAGGTGCTCGAACAGCAGGAAACAGCTATGGGTGTTTTAACTACACCTCTTTTGACTCCATGTGTGATGCTCTCGTCAGACATGGGTTTGGCCACATCACTATCCGGTGGATTAAAGCTACCGTGGAGGGCCGCCTGGCTGCGACAACCCTTAATGATTCATTCAGAAGGGTTGTGGTGCCCAGTGTTCCGCAAGAAGACGTGTTGTCACCACTCCTGTGGTACCTCGATGATCTGATAGCGAGGCTCAATGGGGTCAGAGTATATACTCAGGGTTACGCTGATGACATTTCTTTTGGCAGCGGGGAAATTCTCAAACACAGTGTCATCGCAGCTCATGCAGTGGGCCCTTCACACAGTAGACTTGGTGCGGTGAGACCGGTTTGTCGGTTAATCCCGATAAAACTGAACTCATCATATTTACAAGGAAAATGAAACTGCTTTCTTTGGAACTCTTTCCTTTGAAGTTACTCTGCACTGTTATAAGTCAGTCAAATATCTCAAGGTAGTCCTGGATTCTCGGCTCACCTAGGAGCATGTGCAAACCAAAGTGAAGAAGGCTCAGACTCTATAGTGGGCCTGTAGGAAGGCCTATAATGTGGTGTAGAGCCTGAGGCCCAAAATGGTCTAGCGGCTCTACGTCTTTGTCTTTTGGCCATCCATCACCTTTGCATCTCTAGTGTGGTCACCCGGTTGTCAGACGGCTAATGCCAAGAAAAGACTAAGCAGAATGCAATGACTAGGGTAACAGGGGCAATGTGCACTACTCCTAAGGGTGGGGAGGCACTCACTTGCATTTCTCCACTTGATTTAGCGGTTCGGGGCAAGGCAAGATCAGCTTTGCATCGACTCTGGAGTCAGATGTTGGTCCTACCTTCACCTCAGTCACGGGCACAGCAGCATATTGATGCAGCTTCAGAAATTGGATCCCCAAATTTTATAAGGGGGTCGATGTTATGAGGCCAGCAGTTACAAAAGTGGCTCCTAAAATAGCATTCATAAAACATTTTTGGAGGTTTACCACAACAACAAAAAGAAAAGGCAGATATATTTTGTACATCAATTTTATTTTAAGACAAATCATGAAACTAACATTGCATCTATTTGTTCATTTTAGACACTTTTCTTTAGTCTGTTCAATTTGTAGAGTGCATTATGTACATAATTACACTAGTTTACATTCTTTTCAGAAAGAAAACTATGTTCAAAACCAGATTCAGCTGTCTAGGTTTTCTAACATATTATTATGGCCATGGGGCAAAAATATAATGGTACATGGATGGACATTTATATATTTATCTTGCAAGGAAGGACTTCATGGAGTGATACAGTTTGAGAACTAACTAGAGTTATGATAAATAATAATTATTACTATTATACAAAATGTTCTAGTCCGTATATGCAAACAGATTTTTTGGATGATATTTGTTACTTGCCTTATCTCTTGATAGTTACAATATTAACACAACTTTTCAGAATATGCAAAAAAGAAATCTGCATCATGAAAAGTTATGGGAAATGTCATGTGTAATATAATCCTTTCACATATGAAACTTTTAACATTTTGAAGACCAATATTCATGTAAACTGTACACAAAAATTCAGTTTCTACCATAGAACAAAATCTGTCTCCACTAGAAGGAATAATCATTTAATGCTGTTCTGGGAAATAACTAATATTTATTGTAGGAAATGTACAAAAGAAACAAATACACACTGTGGGAATAATGCAGAGTTTCTAAATGTTACAGCAGATGGTACACATACTTGTCACTGGGCTTTAAATGGTTAAATACTTGAAAATGTTATTCTACTTTACAAAGGCACAGTTTCTAAAGAAACATTAAACGTTATTTAAAAAAGACTGTACTTTTTTCAAAGTTATGAAATTTAAAACAAAATTTAAGAAATAATTTACTTTCACAGTTCAACTAACAAATGGGACAACAGCAAAACAGTGTATCGAAGACAAAAAATGGAAGCCATTTGGTTCATGCATAGGCCTAGCATTTCTGAGCAGACCTTTAGGCACAGGATAGAAAATGTTTTTATTTCTTCACAACTCACCTATCTTTAACCAATTTCCTACAGCCCTTCCACTGAATCTGAGCATGACACATTTCTTTTAACCAAGCACTTAAAAGTTTATCGTTAAAAGATAGTATAGAAGTAAAGTAGCATACAGAAAACATGATATAAATGGGCACTCAAAAAAATTTTATGGAGAAAGACAGAGGGAATCGAACATAATCATTAATTACCAATAACAACTAGAAAAATAATTTGATAAGAATGTGAAAGTACAAGCAGCAGAACACACAGTTGAATACCAACCAAAACCAGATAATAGAGAATGGTTTCTGGAAGAATGGAAAATAACTACAGATGTGACGTACACAGCACATAAAAAACAGACTGACAGGCAAACTAGAATCAAAAGACTAGAATATACAGGACATTGGAAAACATCCCATAAAATATGTAACAATAAAGGAATACAGATAACTGTATAGAGAATACAGGAGAAAATATTGAGAACAACATCATGACAGCACACACAGAGGTTGGATAATTAAAGGCAAGTTGTAAACCTCACACAAATCTCTGTAGAGGCATAAATGATGAGATCATATCTATAGAAGATGATACAATGAACAGGTGGAAAACATACTGTCAGGATCTTCTAAACATTGCAACATTCGAACATAAAACTTTCTTCGATAGTACTCATACAAATGACATAGACCCTGAGCAGCAGGAAATGGAAAATGAACCGCAAGATATGTTACACATAGAACTAGCAATACAATCAATGAGTAATAATAAATCACCTGGCACAGATTACATTCTTTCTACAAACTCTACAGCACAGGAGGGCAACTTAGTAATAAGCATACTACACAGATTAATCAAGTGGATATGGATAGAAAAGAAAGTACCTACGGATTGGAAAACAAACGTTATAGTCAAAATATACAAAATACGGGCAACAAATTGCAGTGTCACAACTACAAAGGAGTATCATTAAAATGTACAGGATACCAAATATTAATTGCAGTTATTAATAACAGACTTAAAAAAAGTATACTGACGATGTGAATGGTGAATATGAGGCACAATTCATGTCAGGAAAAACCAACTATTGATGAAATTTTCAGTCAGAATTTGCTGAAACAAGCCTGGGGATACAATATAGAAATACACCAGATCTTCATTGACTTTCAGACTGCCCCTTTGATAGCATATGAGGAAATAAATTTTATTAAATAATAAAGTTTTTTGGAATTCCAAATAAATTTATAAGGTTAATAAAGGCAAATAATGGAAGACTGAACCTATCATGTTAAGACAGGACCACTGACGACTCACAATTTTAAGGTGGGAAATGGCTTGAAACAAGGAGGTGGACAGGCACCCAACCTCTTTACTACAGCTGTCAAATCGAGAATCAGTACAACTAATAGGACATGCAGATGGCATAAACAGCATAGGAAGAACAAAAAGAGCTATTCTGAAGTCTACAAAGAACTGAAAGAGAGAACAGAAGAAGTAGAACTCAGCACCATTGCTGAAAAAACAAAATCAATGGCACAAAACAGGAATATAAGAAGATGAAGTGAATTATTGATGATTACTGATCATGACATTCAAGTTGTTTAAGTGTTACACATTCCTAGGAACTGTAATGATGAAATTATAATAATAATATTTATTTACTGCAATTGGGTTGTTACCTGGTGGCAGTGGTTATTTTACATGTAAACAAAACATGAAGTTGGTTACTACAAAATTTAAGTCAGGAGGGCTACATGAGAAGCACATAGTGGGAACTTGGAATCTTGGGAACCATCTCAGCATTTGCCTTTAGGCACAGGGAAATCAAGAAAAACCTGTGTCAAAGATATTAAAGCCAAATTCTAGCTGCTAATAAAGCCTATTACTTTCTGCAAACTACATTTACATCTAAAAAATCCATCAAAATAACAAAATAAGACTACAAAAAATAAGGTCAGTACTGAGTTGTGGAAGTGTAACCTGGACCCTACTATAAATGACAGAACATGCGCTATATGCATTTAAAAAAATATATTAAAAAGAACATATGGCCCAATACAAGAGAAAGGACACTGGTGCTTGAGATGGAAGAGTGAAATTTACAGTCTTTACAAATACCTTAACATCACTGATGATATTAACAGTAGAAGACTAGGATTGGCAGATCATATCATAAGAATGGAAGACGAAAGGATCATAAAAAAAATCCTCAATGGGAAATTCCACAACACAATACCAGTAGGAAGCCAAATATACAAGATGGAAGGACATCGTCCAGAGGAATGCATTACAGCTCCTACGAATACAAGGGAGGAGGAGACAAACTGGGGATACAGATGAATGGAGGCGCCTTGTGAGGGAGACCAGGGCCCACAAGGGGCTTTTATCACCATACATGGATGGATAGTAGAAAGTGTTTAAAAGTCAAAAGTTTCAAAACAAAACTCAAATTTAAAAACTTTCAAGTGCACAACTCTGACATCAAGAATTCAGTAACAACTTAACATGCATATATCAAGGCATACAAAATATTCAGTCTCTCACAAACATAATTTTTCACAACATGTCCAAAAATGCTATGTTCTTTTTATCAAGAATCCTTTTTATATATGCTTGCATTTTATAAAACCTTAAATCCTTCTGCTGTGTATTTCAAATTCCTCTGTGGCATACTAACTGAGAAATGCAAGTTTGAAATATGCTTGTCAACAGAATGACATAAGAGACTGACAATGAACTTAATTGTGACCAATGCAATGACAGCAAGTAAACCCCTTACAAAAATGCCGTGCGCATCATGAAAGCCACATTGGCAGCAAGTTATAAAATCATATAATTTGCTGCACCAAAATTTTCTTTAAACACCTCTCAAGTCAGATAAAACCTATATAATTTATGAAATAAATACAACACAATATCCACCCCCCACCCAAGGGTTTTCCATAAAGGTCAGTCATGTTAGGTTAATTATAAGTTATTCATTCCTGTAGTCCTGTGTCGTTGTCCCATTTGCTACTGCTGCAATGGACACATCCACTTAATTATGATGTTAAAATTTGTTATCATATTTCAGTGTCTTAAAACATGCATTGTACACTGAAACGAAAGTTACAAGCCTACTGATGATAAAATTCAATGGTAAAAGTGACTGAGTACAGTACAATTTCTTTCATGCAGAATTACATTTGTACTAGCAGCCACAATGAAGACTTAAGGGATTCTGAGATAGGAAAATCACATCCATATGCAGGAAAGCATACATGACTGAAATGGGTAACTGGTTACATTACAATAACATTATAAATTATTGTCACTAGGAATATGTTAATTACAATGTTCAAATGTGATGCAAATGTTCTTATGCTGGGCATGTAAGTAAATGAAAAATGAGTCAAGCAGAAATCACTGTCATGGTAGTCCAGTAAATATGGTAGGCATGTCTCTTCAGAGGCAGGTGAGTACATGGAGAGAAGGATACAGGAAAATGCATGTATTCTGAATGCAAGAACTCCGAATGCAGTGGTTGTGGTGAACAGTATATTAAAACCAAACACCACATTTCCCAGCGTGTAAGACATGGTCATTTCTGAAAAATGATTGTGAAATCAGAATATGTCAAACTGGTGCATATTATATATTGGTAGAAATAATTAAAATGTAACACACCTTCCTACATTACATTTACTTTATTATGTAAGGTAGAATTGTTTACTTTCATTAGTAAATAAATAATTTTATTGTAATTCATTAATTAGTTAATTAATAAGTAATACATTTTGTTTTCCAAACAACCAAAAAAAATTAGAAGAAATATTGTTTAATTGTAATTTCTAAAGCATTATTCATCGTATACACTGAGAAATATGGAAGCATGCAAGGAGTCCAGTTGTACTGCTTTCTTCACAACCATGTCACAGGCTTCACGTTTTTCTTGCCAACAGTTAATGCACACTATTTGTAAGCTAATCACTTTTTAACTAAAATTCTGAAGTGTTTTGATGTTTGTCTACACCATCTTCAGGCAGTTCGTGTCTTCAAAAATTGTAGGTGTTTTAACCCTTAAACTTTTAAACAGCATAATTATAGCTGAAGCTCTTTGATAATTGTAAACATTGATACAGATGAGAACATTCAAAACTATGCTTTAAGTGTGAAGACCTGGTCAATAGTTTAATCATTTTAATACATACACCAGTGTACAGACCTCATCTGTTATTATGAAGTGTGGATTCTGTGTAAAAAATGTTGGTCTTAGAATCAATTAGCACTTGTGTTATTTTGATGTGTTACAAAAAACAGTCAAAAATTCACTGAAGATGGCATACACAAATGCCAAGACACGTCAGAGTTATAGTTAAAAAGTGATGAGAAGTATGACACACGGTGTATACAGCATCAAAATGTCACAGGCTTGTTGGTACTCTAGGATGCCACTTAACATGTCATTATGAAAAATTGGTATGATCAGTCAGCCATGTGAGCTCTTAGCAAATCTGAATATTAGAAAAAGGTCTGTATCAATGTATGTGATACAAGCTGTTCCACAAACTCAGAATATTTAAGTCACGAAGAAACCAAAAACACTGTATGAATGAGATTATGTTGAAGAATCACACATTAGTACCAAATGTACTTAGCATGTAGTACATATTTAAAGATGTTAAGTGGGTAAGAAGCTTACAGTATGTAACCAAATTCTAATATAAGTGTGCTCTGCCACCAGAGCATGCTGGTTCCAGTCACAGCACTGGCTACACTGCGATCTTTTTAATTTCATGTTATAAGATTAATATACTGCACCACACCTCTGAAGCAAAATTCAAATATGTTTGAGGCACCCCTAATTCTGACCACACAATTTGTGATCACCATAATGTAAAGCAGAAGACAACATTATGCAACGTTTGGAATAGCCCTCACAGTCTATTTCCCTTGTGTTCCAAAAAAGACAATTGACATGTAAGTATATTTTCTTGCATAAATCTTCAGGGTTGACTCTGATTCTTAAAAGCATATAAATATATTACAAACCTGTCATGTTCTATCAAACATAGAGAGGTTTATCACAGGCACATTTTCAGTAATCTTGAGTATGCAGCACAACCTGCAAGTAAATATGAAGTCTGGTATCAGTGTTCTGATTACTGACAAGGTATAGGCTCTTTTACCTAGAACAGTTACTACATTGTAATTTGTTCCTTTTTGGGTAATTACCGGGCGTCTGAGTTCTAACTGCCGACGTTTCGGAACTCACTATCCGTTCCATCTTCATAGGCACCTGCCTATGAAGATGGAACTGATAGTGAGTTCCGAAATGTCGGCAATTAGAACTCAGATGCCAGGGAATTACCCAAAAAGGAACAAATTACATTTAGAGCACGACAAAAGCTTAAAAACAAGAAAGTTACTATATTACTTAGCTGATTCACATATTCTTTATTATCAAACCTATCACTCCACACTCAATGAAGGTACTCATTTTTTCATAATGCAAGATTTGAGATTCTCACAGCAATGTTGCTGATGAGTCAGGTCTTCTGGGATGCCAGGTCAACTGGTAAATTTACCAACATTTTGGAGGACAACAGTCCTCAACCTGTAAGTCAGACAGTGTAGGTAAAGACTGCTTGATCCTGCCCTTCCATCATACCCTTCCTTATTCATTCTCATATATCTATTTATCATTCTGACTAAATTAAGGATTCTGGTTCAAATGTAGAGTTTAGTGCTGGAGCATTGCAGAATCCATAGCCAACTCACAGATTTCTCAACTAACCAGGTTCTTTACTTCAAAGCCTTTACATATAATTACAACAGTGCACACATAACTGAAACATCCTGCAACATGCTTCCTACTTCCAAAACTATAACATATAAAACCAAGAGTGCACTCATAGCCCCAGCTTCCTCCAAACATACTAGTCATTCAACCAGCTGTTTTTTCTTATCTAAAAACTGTTTAAAATACAAAATCCTAACTCAGCTGTTTAAAGACAAAATATAAGCCTCCTCGCATACACACTTCACCTACCAACAGCTACCGTGATTAAAACAGTTAATATCAACAGACTGCTCAGAATACAGAAGAAAAATGAAAAAATATTGTTTCATCCACTTGCCATACTATCTACTAAAGAAACTGTCATATATACATCACCTCCATTTACCCTTCAATGTAAACCGATTAGTTGTAAAAATGAAATCTCATCTACAAAGAAACCACCCATAACTCAGTAACTCTCCTTAGTAATTTTAGATATTAGTATTACCGGATGATGGTACCTTTAGACTGAAACATGTAAAAAATTTCCCATATATTAATCACAAAAACCCATAGTTGTGATTGACGGATTGTTCCCTTATCTTTGTTACTGCAATCACAACGGTATGAACCAATTTCAGATTGATACCATTTCACTTGAAGGGAGCACTCTTTTGTCGATTTAGTGTCACTGGCAACAATAAAAGTACTTATGTCCGTAGGTGATTGCCTAATTTGAACCAAATTTGAAATTTCTCAACAGATTTTCATAAAAGTTTCCAATGCCAAATTTCATAGAAATCCACCCCAGTGGGAGCTGCATGGACTCATGAGGACAGACAGGAAGGGGGAGAGAAAAATGGATGGACATGATGAAGCTAATAGGCACTTTTTGTGACTACACAATAATTAAATTATTATGGAATGTTAATACGACCTGCTTAGGTGCAAGTGACCGTAAAGATCTTTAAGTGAATCACAAACAAAAACAAATGTACTCCTTCCAACTCAAAAAATAAATCTTCCTCTTAACTATCCAATATACAGTATGTCCCAAATGCAAAACAATGGTGTTAAGCTCTTGAAAACTCATTGTTATACATCACTGTCAATATAAAAGCCCAAAACTTGATGCATCCTCAGATAGTTTGGTCCACTCCTCCCCAAAATCAGGCAAGCAAGCAGACAGACAGACAGAAGCATGACAAACCCCTGCAGAAATGAAGGTTCCTTATATCTATGCAGTCTAAATAATTCTTCCAACAGTGAGATGTACATGAAGGTGCTCTCACCTGTCTACAGAAAACATTCTGCAGAAGCATCCTGGAATGTTGTCTTCCTGCATGACACTGCCCAGGTGTAGTTAGTGCCTCCCAACTATTATAACCCAATAATCTTGTCCTGTGTAAATTGTGGACCTGCTGATAGGCTGTAACTTCCCTCCCTTCACAGACTGTCATTCCATTTTATCTTCCTCTAAAATGCATAAATGAAAATGTTACTGTACCTAGACAGAAGACAAATATTGTTTCCCCACAGGAGCAGGTCTAGAGGGTGTCTGATTTGGGGTATCTCTGCGGTTCTCAAACAATGCAGCCATATCTCTGATACAGAATGAAGGTGAAGTCTGGTGACCAGGGCAATCTGTCGACGATCTTCTCCTTCGACTTTCATAACTAACCCTATTTTCTGGTGAATGTGCTGGAATGGAGGCGGGGCGCTTGTGAGGATCTTCCAGTTTTCCTGTGGCAAATAAAAGAATGTGAGGCTGTAGGCTTTTAAACATGCAGCACTGAAAGCAGCGACTATTCTGCCATCAAATGGAATGATTTTAACTGATTATACCATGCAGAGTACAATGAAAATGCTAGTTAGCCTGTTGGTCATTTAAATTTGTAACGACTGCAGAAGCTACTTAAAATATTGTGTGAAGTGCACAGGCTGGATAGCCCTGAATGTGGTAAGAGGGGATTTAAGTACAAAGACTGGAGCAGTTGAATGTATGTCACTTAACACTGCTGAATCAAATTCTTGGTTACTGGGTACTGGAAAAAAAAAAAAAGACAAAGTGATCCTAATGTGGTAAACTGGACAGGATTAGAGTAATACTATTTACAGCTTACACCAAAATGCTATTTTAGTTTTGGTAGGAATCAATGACAGAGAAGTATCTACATAATGAGGCCAGGCACTGAGTCAACCTGTTCAACCAAATAAATAGAAACAAGAGGTCACGGACATTTTACGGCACAATCCCCACATGCATCTGGTATTAATAAGGAAAAATCATGCAATGCATTACACTTCGTGTGTTACAGAAGAGTTATGATCTCTAGTCCATTCTAAAAGTGTAATTAAAATGTACATGCCTTTCAGAAGAGAATGATTTGCGAACACAAAATAAATATTTAGATGTGCGGTTCTGTGTCAGATCATGCACGTGTTATACAAGACACATGTCTGATGAAAATTCCTTGGTGGGGCATCTTTTAATCTGAGTGTACAACAACAAATCTGTAGAGCGATAAACAGTTTTGGCATCATCATAATACCCAACAAATTCCAAAAGCACAACAGCAAATCTCAATGGTTTTAAAATTCACAAAGTCTGTAATGGTATGGTGCCTACATAAACACACTCACCTCTCAAAGACAACCGTATCTCCACAGAAGGGTGCTCCTGGGAACCTTGAAACCTCTCAGTACTTCTTTGTTGCACCAGGTGGTTATCATCTGACTTTGTCAGCCTTTCACCAACAGCTGCTGTTCTTAATGGAACATGTTCTGTCGCACTGTCTAAGAACTGTCTCTTTGTTTCCACAGCATGACCCTTAGAAGTTCTAACTACAGATGGTTTTGAGTGACCCTCCAACTGGTTTTGACCTGAAGACTTAGAACTGGGTCTATCTGGATCATTAGTAAGAGTGTCTGCAGTTGGTCCCATGCTGACAATCATGCGATCAGAACCAAGTCTTTGTCTCACAGTCACACACGAAATTGAAGGCCTTTCAGGACTTGTAGGGGAACTACTGAACTTTTGTTTATCGCCTGTAGAAGAACGGTGGTGATAGGCATTTTCACCATCATCACTACCACATTTAGATTGCTTATCAAAATGTTCAGGCCTCGAAACATTATCACAAATCTGTTTACATAAAACTGCACTGTCTTTATCTTTTGGGCTTACACTTCTCCTTCCAAACCTTCTTTCTCTGGTTCTGTCCAGTGTTCCAGAGAGCCATTCATTACCTGGAAGAGATGATGTTTTAATCTCACTATCTCTTTCATGTCCTGTAGATCGAAAACTATTGCTCCGTACTCGGTCACTTCCTGTCACAAAAGAACGGGACATGTCCATAGGTTCATCTGTTGGACTTGACACAGCTTTTCCTGCCTTCTGTTTCAATCTCTGCAACATCTCATCTCGTTCACCACGAAAACTCTCTGAGCTGTATTTCTCCCTAAGGATCAATCTCCTCTCCTCCTTGTAGCGCTCTATCCGTTCTCTTCTTTGTGGATCATCGAGGCCTACAGATGCAATAAAGCTGGTCTTCTCCACAGGTAAAACACTCATTTCAGAACTGATCTTTTTCTTTTCATGAGCATTCTGCACTAAAACATCTCCATGTTCCCGTGAGTCATTTATATCAGGTGAAGTCTGTACACGCACCAACTGACCAGGATCTTCAACGCTTGAACTGAGGAACTGACCCTCATCTAACGATACACTCAACGCTGTTGAATTTGCAAGCTTGTTCCTTGCAGCTTTTGCAAGTCTTGCTCGCACACATGGCGGTAATGGCGTAGAACTACCATGTGGGTTGGGATCGGAACGTTGTGACAGCTTAGAAGTAATTAATGTGAAGCCAGAGTCTTTCTGAGACATATCTGGACTGACAGAAATGAACACTTGACTGGATTTGGCATCTGAAAAAGTGTCTGAATTAGAGTCTGGCTTGTGAGTAACAGATATGAAACTCATGTTCAAGTTTTCCACAGTATCTTGCCCAGAAAAACTGAATCTGTGGCCAGCTGCTATAGATGAGGACTGGCCATCAAGACTGTGCTGCACTAGAGTTGGACAAGTTTCAAACTTCGAGAGAAGTTCCCGAATGTTGCACTTGGTGCCCTGTTTCTGTGGCTGTTGAGGAATCCCATCATTCCCTGCAAGGTGTAAGCAATTCTAAGTGTATTACAATTAGTGCTCTTTTCCTAAAAACATGTTAGCCACTATACTAATGAAAAAACTAAAAACAGCATACAATGCTCAAGAGATCAGTGGTATATTTTCAGGTATATCTGGTACTGCACCGCTATACCACTGAAATGGAGGAAATGACCACCTTTCTCTATTTAAAAAAGAGAAAAAAAAAAAACTTGTAAATATTTTTTCCAAACATTATAACTTTGTTATATAGTTTGTAGATCATGTGTGCTAAAAGGATTAGAATGCCATGTATTCCCTGCTATACCTTGCTGCTTCAAGCACACGTGAGTGGGTGCGCTCATGCATGCGTGTGTGTGTATGAGAGAGAAAGAAAGGGGTGGGGTGATGTGATGTGGTATGTTATCCACAGCTTCCATTTAACCCTTTGGCAGTGGAATTACACTACCAGTGTACTGTGCAGAAGACTGGGATTTAAGTTCAATGATTTTAATTTTTCTGGCATAGTCTTACAACAGGGTGCATCTCTGAGATTTTACTCCATAGTCAACAAAAAAAAAGTTACATTTTTTTTATAAATTAAGGTGGAAAAAAATTAACCATTTTGAATAAAATCAAAACTTTAACTGCTGCTGCATATTCTTGTCACCTTGGATCACTGCTTTATAACTACACATTATTTACAGGTTACATAAATATTTACAATTTAGGTCACTGCCTTTTCACATTCACTACGGTGTGGTATTCACTGCAATATGGCACCACGCAGTCTGACTTCACATGCTTTGCACTTAGTGGTGGATCTCACACCCTGGGTGCAGCACACTTGACAGTGACTTCTTTCCCTTAGGCTGGCCAGTGCTGGGACTCTCAAAATTGAGTTACATGTGCAGTTTTCCAGCTTGAGAGGTTTTCTGTTATGATTTCAGAACATCATAGACAATGCTGAGGAAGTGTCTATGTCTAAGTTCTCAGCACATGTTGGCACAGGTTCACAGACTGCTTCCACCTCTTCTTTTTCTTCTTGACTCCTGTCAGTAACTCCCTGCCAGGTACAGCTCCTTTGTTTGTCACTCAGCACACGGGAGAAGATTGTAGTCAGCAATCTCATATTCATTGAATGATACTGCTACATGCAATGTAGTGTTCATATCATCCCACATCTCTGCAATCTTACTGCACCTTGTTGCATATCTTTATATTATTAAATGACACTACTAAAATATTCACCGAGTATTATTTGCATAATTTTAACTTTAAAGAAAATTAGTTTCTTTTGCAGTGCTAGACATACATACAAAGAAACTGGAAAAACAGAGAAACTGTGTTTCAAGGATCTTCAATGGAAAAGTCCCACACAGTAAGCTTAAAATGATTACATGTCAGATTTAAGGCACTATTCTAACATTTGTTTCGAAGGTCCAAGAAAAACTTCTGGTTTCTGTTCTCAAAATCTGAACATTAATGAAGACAAAACATATGTACACATGCACACTTTGTATTCATACATATTCTGTAAGCAGAGTGACAGGAATCCACATGTTACTGGTTCAGCTGAATGTTACATACAGACATGCCACAACTTATACAACAGCTATGTTCCAGAAGATCTAGCATAACTAAAATTTTGCGTAAGTCGAAATCAGCACGCATTTGGTGAACTAAAGCATTTGGTGAACTAAACACGTATACACAATGAAGTCCAGTTGAAATCCGAACTCCAACACAATGGCACCTGATCAGTTGTAATGTGACCCCTGCTGCCTGTGTTATCATCCAGCACTATTCTTCTGCCTCCCTTATCTCACTGTTTTTTCATGACCACACAAAAAATTGAGCACATTTCATAAAGGTTGTCTTTTTACATTTTAAAAATTGTATAAATCTGCTACTGCATAAGTCAAGGAGTGTCTATAAAGCAATCACTAACCAACTTGTAAGGGTCACATTTCTGAAAATGCCACAGCTGGCAACACTTCAGTTAACTAAACAAGGGCCTCATGGTTGAATGGGGGTTAGAGAAACTGCAGCCACTGTTGGCATGCACAGAATAAGTTGCTTGTTTCTTTACTGAACAAAGAAAATACATAAGAAGACAAGTGTAGAAGCCTGTTGTTTAAAAGCAGTGAAGAAAACCAGAATACTCATGTAGTGACAGCAATACAAATAAGGATTTTCAGACAGAAAAATCATGCATACATTTCAAAAACATATCTTATTTGAGAAAATTATATGTTTACTGTTACTTTAAAAACTGAGAAGTAAAAACTGTACCTTCCATTCAGAAAAAAACGTATAACCAAACCTTTTTATTTGTAAAAACTGAGAACAGGACATATATTGTAATAACAGTGTCATTAAATACTAACCTTGGTTTGCAATACGCACTTCCTCCAGTTCTTGCCTCATCCGCCTTTCCCGAAGAATATCACGGCCAATTTCAGACTCAAATCTCCGCCTGTTTGGGTTTGAATCCATGTTAATCCATCTCCGATGCTCTGGAGACAACTGTGGAGATTCTGAGGAAGCACATAATGGACTGTCAACATATTCATTTCTGTCATTTGAAGCCTGTCTTTCAGAAGCCTTTATCTGCACAGGCACACACCTTTCTATCACAATATCACAGAAGTTGCTTCCCTCCCTATGGGTCTCAACAGACTGGCACTGTGTGTCAAGTGAATCAATGTCTGTTACTATACAACTCCGAATCTCAGATTCACAAACTGCACCACTCTCAGATTCCATGACACACTCTGCACAATCTTCATGTTGCCCACTCTGGCCATGTTCCATTTCCTCACAGTTCCCTGTTGGAAGTTTCTCACTAAATTCTTCTACAAATGGCACTGAACACTTTTGTGGCACCACACAATCTTCAATCTGCACAAACTCATCAGCTGCACCACCTGTGTCTTTTGTTTGAATCACTTCTGCATCACAAGTCCCTGCCATTGACTTCTGTGGTTTATCACCTGGGTCTGTCACATCACATACTGATTCTGCTCCCAAAAGTTGGTTTACTTCATGGACAGACCGTCTGAAATATTTCACTTGCTGGTAAACTTCTACATCATCTCTGCATTTGACTTCATCTTCATTCCGCACATTCTTCTGAGAAGAAGCAGAAGCAGCAGGATTCAACTGCAACAGATTAATGCTCATCACTACATGCAATATGCAGCTTCCAGTCACTCGCTGTAATGAATGAATTCCCAAATGGAAGGAACATATTAACCTCTGTACATCATGTTTAAAATTTATTCCATTTAATTTGAAACCAAAGCATTAATCAGATCACTCTCTGATTACAGAACCCACTGGATGAGGTATGTTCAAACAGTTCTTGCAATTTGATGTATGTTTGTCTGTGCATCGTTGTACATGTGTAGAGAATAAAATCAACTAGATGCTACCGAATGATTTATTGCACTTGTAATCTGCTCAACATGGTGTGTAATGCCTTGGTTGCTGGTGGTCGGTGGTCAGGTGCAGGGCAGCAGGCTATGCGTCTGGGATGAACAGTCGAGCATCTTCCTTCATCCCGGACACATAGCCTGCTGCCCTGCACCTGACTGCCAACCACCAGCAACCAAGGCATTACACACCATGTACGGCAATAACACAAGTATAGTCTCGAGCTCCTGATGATGGGCATATAAGTGCCCGAAACATGTTGAGCAGATTACAAGTGCAATAAATCATTCAGTAGCATCTAGTTGGTTTTCTTCTCTACGCGGTTCTTGCAATGTACATGCAACCTTTATTTAAAATCATGTGATGGACGCATAATGATCCAGAATGGTCTACTACATTGGATTCTGTTGCTGTTTTACCTCAGTACTAACGTATTTTGTTGTCTTACAGAAATATGTATCAGAAGTTTTTCAAACCTCTTGTTAATAGAACAGTGTATTTGTATGAAATCTGTTTTATCTACAAGCAACAGTGTGACAGAATTGACACAACTCAGGTGGAAACACAGCTCATGTCTTCACCACAACAACATCCTCACACAGACAGGACTCTTCTTCCAGAAGTTTCTTGCAAATAACAAAACTCCAGCAGTTCCCCAGTCATCCTACAGCTCTGGTCTCTCTCCAGCAAACTTTTTCTGTTCCCAGAGCTGAAGGTAAGTTCAACTTCTGGTGCCAGAATTAAATGCCCAAAGTGATCTGCAGAAGATGGAAATAGAAATGGGGGCTGCAAACACCAAAGGGTTTAAGAAGGAGCTGATATGAATCAGTAAAGAACAAAAAGAAAAATGCTAGATGAGCTAACCCAGCTTTTGTGGCAAATGTACAAAGAATGGGGGATAACAAATTAATGGAATTATTGTACTAATGCAGAGAGGCCTTTCTGAAGGTGAAGGTTAAAAAATTTATCTGGTCTGTATTATATTTTATTTATTAAGTTCAAGAACTTTTCTGTATGTAACATACTTCACTACCTTCAACCTCTTGTAAATTATATAAACTTGGAGTAAACAAGATAGGAAGTATAAGCACAACACAACACTCAAGTGCATTCAGATCTCATGCCTATATTTGTATTTATGCTCTAATTACCTGGCATGACAACTGCATCCATGTAACACCATATTATGTTTAGACAGCACTGGCAAACATACTTTTGTCACATGAAAACTAATTTGTGTTTCTTATGTATTTTTTATTCTGAATTCAAATATGTTATTAGAACTGCACTATCACCCACAGTTCTTATGTGACAGAATTTTTTAAAAAGCAGTTTTAGCAACTTTGGTTTTCATTGTCATGCTACCAGTATGTTTTAAATATGACTGAAGCACTTCATTATGTTTTAAACATAGTATGGGCATGAAAACTTAAATGTAACAAAGACAGTAGGCATGTCAGCCCAATTACGGATAGCCAGACTATGCAAGCTGAGACATGTGCTGACACGTTGGGACATGAAACAAACAGTAAGCTCTGTTTGAGGAACACTGCACTGCCAGTGGTGTGCTGGATTGCATTGTGATCAGTTGCTAATGTGGTGTGTTTTGGTGAAGTGTGTTGTGTAAAAGGATTGTGTTTATTATATTACACTGATTATATTTTATTTATTATTTATCTATAGTGTTCATTGTTCCCATGGTTTGCAGAGAACCAAAAGACCACTCATCCAATTGTTACTTTAGTTTAACAAATATAACCTCCAAATCCAAACACATAGTGAAATATACAGATCTGCCATCTGCAATGAGGACTGTCCACACAGTGAAGAGTTGCCTGCACCAAAGCCTCTGGAAATTCGGACATTTAGCAATTACAACACTGACTCTCATAAAGATCAAAGACAGCAAGAAGGGGACAATGTTGATTGCAATCTGACATTTGAAACAAATCTGAACCCCTTTTATTAAAACAAGGACATTGTAACAACCTTGTCTGTGATTTGAATTTTTCTGAAAAACAAGCTGAATTTGTTGGTTCCAGACTAAATGGGTGTAATCTTTGTGAGACAGGGGAGGTAAAAGCAGAGACTGAGAATCAAGATTAGTCAGGCTGATTGTATGAATAAGAAGGAAAATAAATATGTTATTTATGTAACAACAATTTTTCTAACAAAGAGAAAGATCTCCCACAATCTTCTCCACCAAGACAATGAAATATGTTTCTTTTGTAATGATATTGCTCTGTTACAGAGGCTCTTGAATACCAACACAATCCAAATTAGTGGTGTTTGTTTAATGACTAACAGTTACCTTAAGAGCTGCGCTTCTACGTAACGGGAATAACTTCCCATCTGTACCCCTAGCCCATGTCATTAGCACAAAAGAGTCCTATGAAAATATAAAACTACTTTTGGAAAAGATCCAGTATGAAAAACATGATTGGAATGTTTGTGGGTTTAGAGTTCAATGCTCTCTTGCTTGGCTTGCAGCTTGGCAATGTGAAGTTTTGTCACTTTCGGTGTGAGTGAGATAGTAAGGGCAGAATACATTATCACATCCAAAAACAGTGGCCTACATGAGAACTGCTTATTCCAGAACAGAAAAATGTAGTAAATACTCCATGAATCAACCCTGAAAAAGTTTATTTACCTCCACTGAACATCAAACTTGGACTCATAAAAAATTTACCAGGAAGTGACACTGAAATCAAAGAAGGGGTATTTGTTGGACCTCAAAAAAGAGAGTTAATACAGGACATAAAATTTTAAGACAAACTAAGTGAAGCAGAATAAGTAGCATGGAAATCATTCAAAATGTCACTACCAATTACTGGGATATCACAAGGAAGAAAACTACTGCGATATGGTGGCTGATCTTGTACGATCCTACAAAGCTATGGGTGTAATATGTCTTTCAAGATGCATTTCTAAGACCCTCTCTTAACTTCTTTCTGGAATATCTTGGGGCAGTAAGCGATGAGCGCGGCGAGTGATTTCACCAGGATATTTACACCAAGGAAAAGCAGTACCATGGCAAGTGGAGTCTCAGTATGCTGGTTGATTTTTGCTGGACACTTAGAAGAGAAGTTCCGCAGGTGAAATATAGCAGAAAGTCATCCACTGTTACTTTTTAGGTAATGTATAAATGCTGTGTAATACGATGTAAATATAGGCAAATACAGGTTTCCTTCAACTCCAACCATGTATTACTTAAAAACCTTGCCTGATAGAAAAAATAAACATATTTGAATTCAGTGCAATAAAAATGTTATTGGGTTTACATAGTTTAGTTTGTGTGACAAACAATAAAAATTATTTTGTTATCCAGTATAGTCAGCTGCTTCTTTTTACCTCTCTGGCTCTGCCATATTTCCTGTACATAACCCATAAATGCAGAGATAATATATTTCTTACACCACCATTACCAATATTACTACTACTACTACTACAGAAAGCCAGCCCAATTATATTTCTTATCTTGTACATACACGCCCTGATTTGTGCAGCAGTCACATTCTGTAACATCTGGTGCAAGTCAGAATTCAGCAGGAATGTGGTCAACTATGTATGTATACACAATCTTTATGTTTTTGGATAGCAAATTGGAAGACAAAAGATTCTGCACTGAATAACAGTATGCATTACCTGGCTTCACTCTGCTCTTAATTTCTTCATGAATGCAATTCTGATTTCTTACGGTTAGTCCCAAATACTTGTACTGTTCTACTGTTCAAAGGATTTATTCTCTCTCTTTATGTAGTGATTATGTCCTGCATGTGGTCTTGAGACATGACCATGCACTTAGTTTTCGCAGCATTTACTTCTAGACCAATCTCCCCCTAGTGACTACTAAAGCTTCCGTGATATTCTTTAGAGTATATATGATATTCCTTATAGTATATTATGCTTCCACCCAACATATTAACATCATCAGCATAAACCAAAAGCTGATGTGTACCATTTAATTTCACACCCTATTGGTTTACCTAAACTCTCCTAATGACTTATTCAAAAGCAAAGTTGCAAAGCTATGGTGATAAAGCATCTCCTTGTTTCAAACCATTCTTAATAGGAAATATGTCAGACAAATGTCTGCCTACCCAGACTCTCCTATGGGTTTCACTTTAGACACATTTTTATTAGCGTGATACCAAACTCAATGAGAATCACTGCATCACTGTATTCCTACTTTTTCTCAAGTATATGATGAATGAAAAATATATGATCAGTAGTTGAACTGTTCTGTCAAAATCCACAATGGTGATCCTCAATAATTTCCTCAGCATATGGATTTAACCTCCACAGCAGGATGGTGGATAAAATTCTCTACGTAGTTGACAAAAGTGATATGCCTCTATGATTACTATAATCTGTTGTATCACCCTTCTTATGGATAGGTACAATGACCGACTACTTCCACTTTTTAGGCAATTTCTCCTTATTCCAAATAGAATTTGTAAGTTTATGGATTTCAGAATGAATTGTTCTACCTCCTGCTTTAATCATTTCTGCTGGAATTTGATCATTACCTGATGGTTTGTGTCTTTTTAGCTCTTCAATAGTCATCTCAATTTCAAAGGCAATGGGCGCAGGCACTAGTGGCTCTGCTATATGTAAATCAGTCTGCCTAACATCATTAACCCAAGATAACTGAAGAATCAAAAAACCAACTAGATGCCACTTGATATTTTATTGTACTTCTTATAGGCTCAACATGTTTCAAGCATTACGATGCCCATCATCAGGAGCTCACGACTATGATGTTGTT
>Ga0123355_10003041_pt1 | contig 23889 bp, 12 predicted proteins | sample TergutEmb28metaG_3_FD_89872 | JGI IMG/M metagenome (GOLD analysis project Ga0123355, IMG submission 89872) | Embiratermes neotenicus P1 segment gut microbial communities from Petit-Saut dam, French Guiana - Emb289 P1 | ecosystem: Host-associated > Arthropoda: Insects > Digestive system > Gut ... | reverse complement strand
TGTCGTGTGCGGGTTTTTTCCTAAAGTGGTGTGTGGGAGTCGGGTGTGGGGGGGGGCCTTGTTTTTTTTTTTTTCCCTCCAGAGAAAAAAGGGGGGAGAGGGGGAGGGGGGGGGGGGGGGGGGGGGGGGGGGGGGGGGCAAATTAGCCGAACTGAAAGAAAAAATGACTGACGGATTAACTAATAAACTAATTAACTAACTCGACTGAGTAGAGTTCTGTTTGAGAATCTAATGGGTTCTCAGTGAAGTACTGATGTGCATTTAATGGAACCCGAGGGTCCATTATTATGTTCACAATATTGCCGAAGGTACTGTTCAGAACCAGATTAATCCAGTCCATTCCTTCTCGTCCCATGTGTTTAAGATATATTTAATTTTTTATCCTCCCATCTATGCTTAGATTTTTCAAGTGGTCTCTCTCCTTCAAATATGCCTGAGAGGCAAGGAAGGGAATTACATACGTTCACTGCTGTTAGTAGGATGCACGGTAGGTAACGGTTTTGGGAAGTTTCTAAACATATTGTTGGTTTTACCTAGTAAGAACGAAGCAAGAATTTGCAATCAATATTTGTGTTTGGAGCTCCATACAGAACTCCTCGTCGAATTGTAGTCATTAATATCTGATTTATGTTCGATGTCGACAGAAAGTCGATGAAAGGTGGCTACGTTCTGGAGGGTGACCGGCTTGAAACTGGCCAGCTTAGGTCACCGGTGTAGGTATCGGTAATCCACTTAAATCAGTAAATCTTAGACTGGTCTGAAATAATTTTTAAGACAATAGTCACACGCGTTCGCTTTCCTCAGAATAATTATGATAGTATTTTGTAAGACATATTTCTCCAGGAATTTGTACGAAACGTTCAAATTGCAGAATAAGGTGTTTGTGTATAATGATGTTATAATCGACCAACAAACAGCAGAATTTACAAAGGGACTAATAAAATATGAGCTTGTTAAATACCTGGACGTGATATGATTTAATCTCTCACTTCCTTACCTGTACTGCAGGCAATTTTCATCCTCTCATGCATGCTACGTGTTCTACACGTCATATAATTCGTTCTTAGACTAACTGCGGCGCACCTGATGTCTGCACTTAACATAGGCCAATGTGTAGGATAATTGAATTAAATAAAAGGATCAATGGCATATAAATATACAAACAAGGGGGCTACAGATGAACAAAATAGACTGCGTCCTCCGACTAAATTCACTTGAGAATGTTTAAAAACAAATCATTCGTATGATACAACTACACAAAAAGGAAGTCCAAACATTTAAAAATAGTACGTGTTGGGCCTTTTCTCCAAAAAACTCTAATTAGACCATTACCATATTTTGCAGGAAATTAAACCACACAAAGTTAATCATTTTATCCAGCCAAGTATGAACTACTTAGAGTACCTCAGTTCACAAAGATTTAAAATTTCTGCAGTACTTAAAGGCGGCATAAGGGAAAGAATTCTGCAGTACTCTGTCTCTTGCGTGTTGTGAAGTACACAGTTCTACAAAGAAGTGGTTACTGAGAGCGAACTGTGAAATAATTGCTTTGTCAGAGCTTGAGATGTTTGTACCAAGATTTCAACCAGCCTTTCTATAATAGAAGCGTGTTAAGTGTCTGAACGAGTATTTGTGTGAATATCTCAACCAGCCTTTCTATAATAGAAGCGTGTTAAATGTCTGAACGTGTATTTGTGTGAATATCTCAAGCCGCCTTTCTATAATAGAAACGTGTTAAGTGTCTGAAGGTGTATTTGTGTGAATATCTCAACCAGCCTTTCTATAATAGATGCGTGTTAAATGTCTGAACGTGTATTTGTGTGAATATCTCAACCGGCCTTTCTAAAATGGATGCGTGTTAACTATCTGAAGGTGTATTTGTGAGAATATCTCAAGCAGTCTTTCTATAATAGACGCGTGTTAAGTGTCTGAAGGTGTATTTTTGAGAATATCTCAACCAGCCTTTCTATACTAGATGCGTATTAAGTGTCTGAACGTGTATTTGTGTGAATATCTCAACCAGCCTTTCTATAAGAGATGCGTGTTAAGTAACTGAATGTGTATTTGTGTGAATATCTCAAGCAGCCTTTGTATAATAGATGCGTGTTAAGTGTCTGAAGGTGTATTTGTGTGAATATCTCAAGCAGCCTTTGTATAATAGATGCGTGTTAAGTGTCTGAAGGTGTATTTGTGTGAATATCTCAACCAGCCTTTCTATAAGAGAAGCGTGTTAAGTTTCTGAAGGTATATTTGTGTGAATATCTCAACTAGCCTTTCTATAATAGAAGCGTGTTAAGTATCTGAAGGTGCATTTGTGTGAACATCTCAACCAGCCTTTCTATAATAGAAGCCTGTTAAGTATCTGAAGGTGTATTTGTGTGAATATATCAAGCAGCCTTTCTATAATAGAAATGTGTTAAGTGTCTGAACGTGTAATTATTTTGTCTGGATTTTAAACAGCCGTTGTATAATGGTAACCTTTAGCTGTTATGTCAAGCTCTCAACCATTCTTCGTATAACGTTAGAGTTTTACGTGTCAGAGAACTCCAAGAACATATTCCATTGTGTAAAAGTTTAGTGTATTTCATCGCGTTTTATGAAAACAGCCGTTCCGATTTATTTCCTTGCAGGTTAGTATGAAGGGGAATTAAAAAGGACAAAATTGCGAGGTTGAATAACTTAATAACACTTATCTGGTCCGAACGTTTGTCCAGCCGTCCACAAACTAACCTAGATATTTATTCAATTTTCACATTTAAGTACATGTACACTATATTAATACATATATACGTATTGTTAGCGAATACACAGGTCGATTGGTACAAGAAAAATTCGTAATAATATTTAAGTACAATAGGCCAGAAAATGTAACTTTATTCTTCTTCAAAATTTGAAAATGTACAGCAAATATTGACTCTTAGCTTTGATCCGAATTTCACAAAAGAAATAGAATGTAAGGAGAGTGCAGCTTGCTACCGGAGTTAAAGCAACTGGCACATTATGAGGAAGAGTGTGAATAAGTTAAAACATGATTACACCTTCGTCACTCTTGGAAGGGTCCCCTCTCTGAACCTCATCTGAAATTTTGCACATTCATAATATTAGACATGTATAATATATCTGAGCAATATTTCAGCTGCGTATATGCAATGTGTGCGAATAAGGTAACGAAATTTATTTACGTAACACGTAGTTAGAAAAGGAAATCCACAAATTTAGAACTTAATATATGTTCACTACCATAGCAGCAGAAATGCGTTACATGTTATTCGTTATATTCATACAGCAAGTATCAAAGAAATCTGAATTTTTAACGGCAGACTTTTGAACATGTATTTTTTTATGTTTTGTTGACCGTGAATCTCGATGTAATCGTTTAGATGACTGTCTGTTGTGCTGGCTGGATTGTTCGAATCCAACCAGGACAATAGACAGTCATCTAAAGGGAATAGTAAGTACAAATTGTTGTACACATATGGTTGTACCTCCTGATGATGGGCCTAGATACGCCCGAAACATGTAGAGGTTGACGAAATATACTAAAAATAAGTCGTGCATCAAGTTGGTTTTCTTTAGACGATGTAATTTTTATCGCGAGTATTGAACAAGGTACGTCTATTGGCATCCTTGTAGTTCACAATCTTCTCTTTTTCTATAGAAAATTCGAGATTTTTATGGCAGTAAAGATTATGACGCCGTGTATCTTGCTAGATGTTTCAGAAGAACGTATTGCGATTCTTCTAACCTGAGGGTGTTTGCGATTTGTTGTACGAAATTTTGATAGACACAAAGTAGGCTAGACGGTTGCCAAACCACGAAGACTGCAACATGAATGCCACAAGTCATAAACGGTCTAAACTGTGATCACAAATTGACATATTTTGTATCACGATAACTGACAAAGTCGTGAAAGAAAGACATGCATAAGGAAAATGAAATAGTGACGACCGTTTTAAAATGCTGTCTCACCGAAGCATCTGAAACCTAATATTTCTGTTTCATAACTCTTCGGAGAAGCTCTGGTGAAGTGCTATTCAATAACGGCAGATGTCTGTATCCACCTTTCGAAGGTGTCTTGTTTTTCAAGATGCGAATTTAAAGTTTAGTCGAAGTGGCTGTTGGTATGACTGATTCGAAATTGGCGTTGTTGGCCCACTCTTACTCCGAACAGTACCAAAATTTCCCTGTTGTTTTATTATTTACTATATTTGCTTTTAATGTACGGTTTATTGCGTTCTGCTTATTAAAATGTCATGGGGTTTTACTCCCACTCTTATAATGTCTGCCGTTTGCCTCTTGTCTTGCACCGCTTGCCTTTCGCTCCACACACGTAGCACGCAACAGCATCTGAAAGTTTGCACAGAAAGAATACTCTACAGGTTTTTTTTTTCTACTCTGCAGAACTTAAGATGAGATTCTGTCATCACCACTTGTATGATTCCCTTGTTAACACAATAGTTTGTTATGAGAGGGGCTGGACGTTTCGAAAACAACATCGTATTAGCGAGGCCATAGTACAGAATCGTGAGGATTAGCTGTTGCTTTGTATGTAAGTTGCAAATAGGACACGCAGAATTTCAGAAACCTGCGGATTTGTGAAAGAAAACACTTAATTTCTTCTCCACACAAATGTTTCGAAATATGATACACTGTTGAATATGATGATGGTGTAACGGTTGTGCCTCTGATCACAAGAACATATTGTTCTCCCAAGACGAAACTGTTTTACTGTTACTTTGTGCTCCATTAAGTCATGTAAATCATCTCATGTTGAGACTATACAGTGTAATACACATACCCGGTGAGTCTGACATGAGTGCTTCTACTTTAGATTTTTTAATCAGGATGTACCCTCATCTGAATGTGTCGAATTATGCCGAATGGCTTGCAGGGCGTAACAGAACGCACTGTAGGCGACAGTACCAGTAAACAGCTCGTTTGTTTCAAAACTACGTCTAGAAAATGTTGTAAATAAATGTGCGTACATTGGGCTGAATGTTTCGAAAGTAACTGACCGTTAAGCTACTTTGAATTACGCAGTCAAATCTCTATTACCCGATCGTCTATCAAGACTTGACTTGCTTCAGCATCAGTATGCCGTGGTTATTCCTGACGAACGCAAGAAACAGAGAGGCGAACTGACAGCCATAAGCACAGCAGGGCAGATTTAGATATTCCTTTCTAAACTCGCAAACTGCTATTCAGTTTTCTGTACGTAGGATCATCGCAACCCAGTGCTGTCTCTAATAAGATTCGCAGTATTTCTGCAGTGTGCAACTAAGAATCTGCAATTTTAGCTTATTTGGTATTTTGCATAAAATATATAAAAAGGAAGCGTAATGAGGTTGTGTTTGTCTTCTTAATCGCTACTCTGCACTGAAAATGTTCAGGGCATTTCTGTTAAATTTTATATTGATCGCCTACTTATAGACTTACAGCAGAATTTAATTTTATTTTAGGCTCTTAAGGTCCAAAATAGACCTGAATTTATGTAAAACTGAAATTTATTTCAATAAATTTGCTTATAAAACCTGTACTAACACTAGACGAAACTGATATCTGTGTATGAGTTGAAGACTGTTTTGTGGTCGAAAATTTTTTTCTTAAACATTTTCCAATGTAACGAATATTTTAAAGAAACACCAACGCAATAATTTACACTTCAGCTGTGCATTTATTTTCAACCACAGATTTGTGATAGCAGTAATTAAAAATCTAGACAAATGAGCTATTGAAAATGACTAAGTCGTCAATCCAAGGCTGCCTTCCATAATTCCATGTGTCTGCTATTGTAGAGTTGTCTGTTATGTATCTATAACTATTTCAGTAGATACTCCTTATTACATCTTATTCTTTATTACAAACAGATTAGATTTATATTGTTGTTTTATTTATTTAAGTAGATGTAATCTAGACTGGTTTGTCTTTGCCTTTATTGTTCATTACCGAATTTCGTTGAAGTTTTTGTGTCCTTAGTAACGTTTTGGTTCCTACAGCTATCATGTACACGGCAGCACACGTTTCAAACTGTGTAACTGAGAATGAACAGAATATGCACAGGCCTAGGCTCTTTCGTTATTTTGCGGTGACGTAACCATGAATTAGATACCTGAAAGGAACTTGCTGCATGGTGAAAATATTTGAATCTGAAAATGGTGTGTAAAAGTAATACGACATGTATTCGAAACGCCTCCTTTATCTTTATACATCGTAATTTAATTTTTGTCAATTTTCGAGGTTTTATTTTGCTTTATAACTGTGTAGGAACTACACTTTAATTTATAAAATATGAACATTCTGTTATTAAAATCAATATATTAAAATACAAAATTAATCTCTTGGTATCTGAAACAGAAAAAAAACACCGCTTCTTACAAAAGAAAAATTTGCTGACAATCGCTGTGTATTCTGGAAACGCTGAATGCATTCTGTAAGCAAAACGCAGTTTCCTTATGGTATAGGTTGTGAAACGCTACGCAGTGTAATGTTTTTATGTGAAGGTTTGACAACCCCACTGCTTCTGTATCGTGGTTTTACTGATGTATTGTTTTATGCCTTCTTTTGCTGATATCTGTCTTTTTATCTGCGGGATTTTCAGTGCGGTTTATCACAGAATTTATTTATGTACATATAGTCAATTTGATTTTGTTGTAGTAATATCAATTTAGCTGTGAATATTACACAGTTCTGAACTGGTCAATTTCCTGTCGATAAAAAATATGCTTATACAAAATGTTTCTTTGCAGTAGCTGCACCTGAATATTACTTCAAGATTATAAGAATAATTTCTATTGGCTTTTAAAATCTAATGTTAAAAATACAAAATTTATCGGTCACTTAGTTATCTTCCAGGAAACAGTTCCGGTAAAACAAATTTGTTTTAAAGAAATCTGAAAAATTCTAACTGTATTTTCTGGTATTGTGCATAAAATTTTAAATCTACAGATATCTTTTTATTGAAATATTTTATTCAAAAGAAATTTAGATATTTATTTTGAGCCCTCACAGGCATATTGGCACGTTGTTGTTTAAACAATACAGTATTTTTTTAAACCTTACGACTCACGACGCGAGAGCCAAGCGATACGCCCTCGTAATCAACACTCCACTTTGCACCCCATGGACACCAATACTGAAAAACCAGCATGAGGTCACTCACTATAATATACTGTACATCGAGAATACAGTTTAAGTCTATGCCCCAAACATAATAATTATATACATATAATAAGATTGCACGCATTTGCACATGATATTCTCCTCAAAACTCCAAAATAAAATTTAATTAACACGTAAAAATTATTTTATGCTTATTTATATAGATACATATTCTAGTTCAGTAGTTGTGTCAGTTACGTTACTATAATTCTTAACCACAGTTCCGCAACTTAGTACGTAATTCAAGTTGATCACTATTTGCTGAAGAAAACTAAGTGGAAATGTGATTCGTTTATGAAGTTCAGTTACCTATGCTGAAAGGAACATTATGTTTACGTTTATTTTGCCTTGTGTTACGTAATGTGGTGCTCGGGTTTATTACTGTTTTATTTATCCGTTAAATGTAGAAGAGATAACATTAATCGTATATCACTTCTCGTCTGAACTACGGAAGGGGTTGTGACGTCAGAGTTTTAAATCGAAATGAAATATTACGCTGAAGTTAGAAACATAGTTATATTCACAGAAATAATGCCTGTATCATATATGTTTGCCTCTGGGTCAATCCTAAGTAGTTATGTCTCATCTACAACAAGCAGCGTTTGTCTTTGCTGTCGATGATATAGTAAACTTAATGATAGAATGTATGTATACTTGTTTAACTGTACTCGAATACGTCCACATACGTTCCCACACTTTATTGAGAAAATAAACAGTAAGAGTATATTTGTCAGTTTTATTACTAAACATATTAAGCCTTAATAAGTTGTAGACATATTTTTGAACAGCCCTTATATATTGTGCTCAGCTTTGACGTAAAAATCAGCAATGGGGGGTATAATTTTAAAATTCTGTGGCGTTAATTTGTCACAAACCCAAATTGGTAAATTGCCATCAACATGTTTGTCAAATAATCCCTGTAATAATAACAGAATATTTTCCGATAAATCCTACGGAATGGTTAGGAAGTATGTCGAGGAGACACGAGGTTTGTAATATTAATACTTGAACTGCTAGGTAACAAGGCGCATTGTTTTGTTTTCTTGCGTTAACGGAATTACTACAAGACAAATAAGAAATAGAGACAGCAAATGAAATTATAAGAAATGGGAAATAAGTCGAAAGGAGAAACTGAGGAAAAATTGAAACTGCTTGAAAGATCTCCTATGTAAGATAAGGAATTGAGAACAATGTTAGAAACGAAAATTCGTTTTGTTGTTCGGTGAAATAGGTGAAATAAAAATTCGACACAAAAATAAATATTGATTCTAACTACTACACGCAGGCGCAGTAGTATCACGTAGTTCTATAGAGAGGTATCAGCAAATTAGACTGACATTTTTCACAACCTGTAGAAGTAAGCAGCACGTTAATCCCAGACTACCTACAGCAATACATAAAACCACATCGCAGGTTTTAATATTCAATCCCGTGAGAATCTACAATATAAAAATGGGGTACACCGAAACAATAGTGTAGCCTGTGAAGTAGTCCTACCTGCATACTTTTAAACCCAGGAATATGTAAAATCTGTAATTGTAAAATAAAATAAGAACTAAATTATGCAAGTATCTTTAACAAAGTCAAGAAGTTTGCAATATCTATCCCTCTGTAAATATAGTGCTCTGAATCATAATAATGAAGTTTATATTCTTTTTTGGCTAGTGTTCTCAGTGCAAACTTACTGTTGTCTTAAAACAATGTGTTAAAACTGTTTTTCCTTTGTTGTTGTAATCTCATATTTGGCAGCCTGAAATGTTAGTACACATTCAATTTGTAGAAGGCAGAATGTGACTCGAGACTAGGTTCTTTGTGAACATACATTATTCCAAACTCTGCACGCCTTATGACACTTAGCATAAAACTAGGAATGGCATACAAAAACACTAAATGTGAAATACAGGGATGACTGAAAGCAGCTTAGTTATAATCTTTTCCGCAGTAGGAGTGTTAATTGTGGGGAAAAGAGATGTGCTGTGACCGAATTGTGAAGACAAGAGAAGTGTTATGACCGAGTTTTGAGGACAAAGAAAAGTGCTGTGACCGAATTGTAAGGGCAAAGGGAAGTGCTGTGACCGAATTTTGAGGACAAAATAAGTGTTATGACCGAATTGTGAAGACAAAGAAACGTGTTGTGACCGAACTCTGAGGTTAAGAGAAGTACTGTGACCGAATTGTGAGGACAAGAGAAATTCTGTGACCGATTTGTGAGGATAAGAGAAGTTCTGTGACCGATTTGTGAGGACAAGAGAAGTACTGTGACCGAAATATGAGGATACGAGAAGTGCTGTGACCAAATTGTGAGGACAAGAGACGTGTTGTGACCGAACTGCGAGTACAAGAGGAGTGCTACGATCGAACGTGAGGACAAGAGAAGTGCTGTGACCGGCCACTGTGAGACTCTGCAGGGTACTTATTATTCGGTGCATTGTCGCTTTGAACCTCATGAATCCCCATTCCATTTCTGTATTACTCTTTATTTTTTGGCCTGAAATAGTGTGAAACCTATTTAGCATAATGACAGCTTTAGCAACCACCAAGAAATGACGGATTATTATGTTTCGATTTTACGTTTCGATAAGATGGTATTTACTTCAGCGAGAAATCGCTTGAGCATTTTCAGTTGAATGTAAGCTCATCTTATTCAAGATCTGCATTGGGAATTGTCGTAACGCAGGCCTTTAGATACGCCTATTTTAAAACTAACATTTCATTATGTAGGTGGCGCCTTTGGGCCTACAGAAGAGCCCTCTGAAATGTATCTATATGAAGTAGAATTTTAATCCAAATAATGTGTAAAAATTCTGATGCTATATCACGGAAAACAAATACGTTTCCATTACAAAAACCAATTGTCTAATGCTATGTATGGGTAATAATACCTATTTTTCTGAGAAGGATACCAAACCAATAAACGTAATTACGATCAATTTGCCGAGGTTCGGTTATTAAGGTGGGTGACAAGCCTGCATAGTAAACACTCTTTTGTAAATAATTAATAAACCTGTGTTTATATGTCGTATCTATTGTTTTAGTTGGCTACAAGGGTATAAAACTGTATACTTCTTCAATGTACATTAGCTTTTGACACGTAAAGTTTACACTATGGTTCGTGTTATTGGGCTATTCCTTAAATGAATACGTCGCACTGTTTAAATAAAAAACGAACATTTCTTAATTCTCATGTAGTCCTCTTTTAAGGGATTAAGTACAAATGCCACACAAATTTGGATAAAATAAACCCCTCCAGTATCTTTTCTGAAATATTTTCTTGCACCTGGTAGAGATTAAAGTCTATAGAAGTCTTGTAAATAAACACTAATGGAGAAAAGCACAGTCAATTGCAACTGTATTTGTAATACATTACTGAATGTTACATTGCGACATGCTTCAGCTTTTATAGAAAACCATCATCAAGCATTATAAATTGCATTTAATAATGCATTACAAAGATACTTATGATTCTCAGCCCTCTTCTCCATTTTTACGCATATAAAGTTTTATGACCTGACTATATGGCCGATTTTTAGCTCGAATAATAATCGGCAGACCCATAAAGTAGGACTGCTTTAATTTTTTGCCAGTTATTCACTAGCACATACGACGTATTTTGTCAGATATAAATTTATTAGCATTTGTTTTAATATTCTCCGTGCCTTCCAGAGATTTACAATATTTCATATACATATACTTAACAGGGCCATTGAAATTCAACGAGAAATCCTTCCATTCGTATGTCCTTTCCTTTGCTTCTTTCGTACCTCCATTTGCTTCACTTCCTTGTGCCTTGTTCTTTGCCCAATCGCGTCTTTATCCTCATGCCTCTGTTCCTTCTCTGTTATGTAAACACAGTTAAACAAGTTTCATCTTTATTCTGTGCGCAACATGCCTCCTGTCATAGAGCTGTCGCCCCTCTACATACGTGGACGCTACATATTTAACGACCTCCGTACTTCTCCCTTTCTAGCCTTTGCCTAGGGTCTGTTCTGTCTGTGTTATGCAAGCAAATGTGCATGTATTTGGAACTGAGCGTAATAGATTGCATTAGCCACGACTTTTGTGTGTATGTAATGTCCGTCTTGCACGCTAAACACCTTCGTGGAATTAAGTAATTCAGTGTGGAGTGTAACACATTTGTGGCTCAGGATTGTGTTGTGTCATGTGTCAGAAGATGCGACTTGAGGAATTTTTAAATTACTTTCGTTTATCAAACAGAACACACTTTCTGTGCGGTGACGTAACGACAGCAGTGGATGTTATTTAAAGAACATTGCACGAAGGTATATTTCACTTAATAAAATAAATAAATAAGCACATCAAAACTGTAATTTTCCGACTTAAGATATCTTATATTCTGGCGTTTAGCCACTATTTATTCTAAAAGCGTTTTCATTATAAATGAACTTACTGGATGAGCAGTAAAGCATTTCATATGTTTAATACCGAACGACTGAAAAGGAAAAATTTAGAAATGTTTGCACCTACCGCACCTAGACTTTGATTGTTTTAAATTCTAATATTGGCTACGTGTAATATTTTCCTACATAAAACAAGTCTTGTATGAGAGCTGCAACTCAAAATACAACCGTGACACGGAGTTTGAACGACTGCTTCATATCAATAAATTTGTTTGCATAATTTGTTCGCTCTATTTACTTATTATTACAGAACTGCTTTTCACTGTTTAGACTGTGTAGGTACAAAAATACACAAAGACAGTAATTCTAAAGAGTTTTACGCGCTCCTCAGTCTTCTGCAGATTGCTGTCAGAACATGGACGATGACGTATCTGACGATGTGAGGATAACATCCCCTTGATGCTGACGACCCGTTAGACTATTCGCATTTGAGTCGCAGTGAGAACTCGCCGATGTCGTCGTGGTGCCGCTGTTAACCGCGGCAGTCGTTCTGTTCACCAGCATCACGGCGTCTGCACTGAGACTCAGAATCTTTGCACTGTGTTCCTGCGCTTTGGCGCGCAAACACGCGATGCTGTTATTACGAAACTCTTCCGGGTCTGTTGTGTGTGCGAGCTGGAGGGCTGCTGATTGGTGATTCTGATGATCTATTTGATGTTGAAGCTCCTGTAGTCGAAGTTGATGTTGATGAATTTCCTTGTTGTTCTCGATGGCATTGTGATTAATCTGTGACTGTTGTTGCTGTTGCTGTTGCTGCTGTTGCTGTTGCTGTTGTGTCGAGGAATTGTTTGTGCTGTTGTCGCTCTTGTCTGTCGTCATGGAAGAAGTTTCGTGTTGATCATCCTTGTCTGAGCTGCAACCATCTTCTTTCAACTGTTCTGCAGCTTCTAGCGATTTTCGGTGCATTCCTGTACAAAGCAGATAATCATGCATTAGAACAGGAAAGTAATGATAACCGGTCACAGAATATAAACAGTTTGATTTGCATACGTTTTGTCATTTATGCTTATTAAAGAGAAGAAAATCTGGAATACTGTTAAGGACCAATCGATTTTTGAACTAAAGTTTGTTATTTTTGTAACGAAAGAACCTAGAGGAAGCTTCGGAGTCCAGAAACGTTCAATGTCAATTAACATATCAGTTATTTCACCTGAATCATTTCGAATGTATTTAAATTAAGTGTATTTAAAATTGCTTAATTTACAGCTTTACAATTTGCTCTCTACACCACATACTATCACGGCAATGAAATCAGGGGATCTGGATGACATGGGCAGGACATGTAGAACACATGCAATTAAGACGCGTGAATGCGCAGCTGTAGTTACAAAATCGCAAGATAAAAGACCACTTTTTAGAAATTAGCTTAGATTGGATGGTATTGTTAAAACGGATATTAAAGAAAGATCTGATGTTTATGGACAGTGCATCATTGTGATAACTGCAGAATAAGAAACCAACTAGATGTCACTTATTATTTTATTATACTTCTTATAGGCTCAACATGTTTCGGGCATTACTATGCCCGAAACATGTTGAGCCTATAAGAAGTACAATAAAATAATAAGTGACATCTAGTTGGTTTCTTATTCTTCGGTTAAAGAAAGAATCTGGACTTCATTCACCCAGCTTTTGTTAACAGCGTAATAAACCTTCCGATGTGATTAAAGGCCCGGAATTCCTAGACTACTGGATTCTCAGGAAGGACGCTGCTCTGTGGAATTTGTTTAATTGTGGTTATGTAGTTACATAATTGAAAGACGATCTTAGTTTCTAAAATCAAAAGACCATCTTAGCCTACTTCCCTCTCTAAGAATGATAAATAAACCTCTGTGTGTCTGTGAGTCCCACAATTTCGGATTTCGAATCAATTGGCCGATTTTCACGAAAAGTCTGTGAACATTAGTTCACCGGATTTCGCTTCAAAGACGTAAATTTATATCCTACAACTAGTAATAACGTTACAAACACACGAACTTCTGAAGTAGAAGGCGAGAATGCTAACTGGAACTATTCTCGGGGAAGCCCAAACAATTCCCTTTACGTAACATAACAACGAAACACTTCAGCAAAACAGGACTTAATTTAATAAATGACACTATGCATTGCTACATGTTTCGATTCCAAGGAATTATCATCAGACAATTAACCTACAACATTTAAAACACATCAGTTCTTCGTGTCTTTTAGTACACTTTAGTGAGATCTTAAAAATTTCCTGCCGAACGTTATAACTTACCGTTATATTCCAGCACATGTGATATATTTTTTCTCGTTTGTTTCCTTCCTATTGTTGTGCTTGGATAGTGAAGACATTCTTGTTAAAAACAAGATCAGTAATTGTTATGAGTAATACAGTTCCTGCACGATAATGCGCCAACACGAAATATATACGAATTGCCTGATGATGATTCTCCAGGATTCGAAACATGTAGCAGAGTGTGGTACCGTTTATCAGTTGTGCTTGACTGACGTGTCTTAGTGTTATTTTACCTGAATATTATAACACAAGGAATGATTCAAAATAAATTTCCTTTACTTTGAAACATCTGGGATACAAAGTGTTTAGCAGACTGCTCGTGGGAGAGCAATGCTTATTTGAAGCTTTTTGTCACTAGGATAGGGCAAAATACAAACTAATGAATGGGGAGTTTTCTGCAAGGGTTAAACATTTTGATTAAAATATTAACCATCAGATGAATTTTTATTAATTAATTATGAATTTTATATTGGAAAATTAAAAAAAACAAACAGTCTAACAAACGCCACTGATAAAATCACGGGACAGTCTTGACGCAAGTCTATAAAGAGACAAAAAGATTTAATGAACTAAGCCTAGAATATTTTGTTACAATTTCTAAAAAGCATAAGAGTTGAGGGTTTTGACAGCGGTTAAAATATATTTTAAGATTTTTAGGATAATGACGCCGGGTTTTCTGGTAAGTGGGTACCAAGCAAAGATCGGATAATGAATTTATAAAGACTTTTACTCAGTTATTATGTTCCAATTTTTCCAGTATAGGCCTGCAAGTTGAAAAAAAAATTCTACAGCTTCCGGGATGATTGAAATACGCGAAATAATAGTGAAAGATCAGGTACAAAATTTAAATAAATTAAGCAGTCATTGTCGACAATAATGTGTTAAAATGTTCCACATTTAATAGCCGACTTGCCCCATGCAAATTGGACGGTTTGTTGGGATGTCAGGAGCGTTGCCGTGAATGAAGACAAACACCGTTTAGATTTGAAGACCTACAGAGAAGAGTAAGGCAATGACGGCGGCTTAGGAAGCAGTTCCAAGCACAATTCCTATCCGAACGTGCCCTTCTTTACGAAGGAGAGAATCGTGAAAGTTTACATCCCTCCTGCAGGGGCAAGATAATTATCTGTTCTGAAAAAAATCCACACCAATTCCGGGGCTCACTCAGCCTCCTGTACAGTGTGTACCGGGAACGCTTTTCTCGAGGGTAAAACGGCAGGGGCGTGAGGCTGACCACTCTCCACCATCGAGAGCTGAGATCTACAATGGGTGATGTTATAATTTCACTTACCCTCTATGCCTGCATGGAGTGTACAGATAAACATTTTACTTTTACTGTCTGTCTATAATTATTTCCCCTTTGGGAGCCAAAAGGCCCTTTCCAGCGACGCAGTAGTGTCCATAACCGATATGTGTGAAATGTGGCGAATTATCATATGTATTATTTCTGGTCTTTGTGCTGTGCTTTAAATCAGCTGCTGCATTTGTCTGAATTATTAAGCTGCACGTGTTATAGTGCTTGGGGTTCTTCCGTGAGTTTGGAGTGCACCTGACGAATAAGATGCTGGACGTTAATGAAAATCTAACACAAACATCTGGATGTAATGCGAACCCAGGACTGTAGCGCCCGCTTTTTGCAAGATCATAGTCGTCACTAGGAACAGATGTAGAACGTAAGCACTGAATGTCGAACTAATACGGAACAGGTAACTTTGTTTACAAAAAATAAGTTACTGTTCCAGAATTTTTCTCTGAAAAATAATAAAATCCAATAAACCTTGTTTCAATTGATAGCTTGACCGAGATTCCAACATGGTAGTTTGAGAGTACAAGCGCAGACATTTAGTGCAATGAGATATTCTTGGATGGTTCTTATAATAAAACCAACTAGACGCACTAATTTCTCATATTTATTTTTGGAATAAAACTCTACATTTTTCGGACAGTTTCTCCGCCCATCATCAGGAGTTTTTCACTGTACACACAGCAATGGTATATGTCATACAGGTTTGCTGACAGCTTGTGAGCAGAATCAGGACGTTCTGTCCTGATCCTGCTCACAAGCTGTCAGCAAACCTCTATGACATATACCATTGCTGTGTACAGTGAAAAACTCCTGATGATGGACGGAGGAACTGTCCTAAACATGTAGAGTTTTATTCCAAAAATAAATGTGAGAAATTAGTGCATCTAGTTGGTTTTATTATAAGAATTTATCACGATGCACGGTCACCTGAACGTCAAATTCTTGGATGGATCATTAGCTTTTTTTTAAAGCTTTGAGACCCAGAATTTTTCCTTGTCTCTTACCAGTCTCGTTTGTATTTAAATCTTGACACTTGTCTAACACAATTTGAAATATACCGTACTTTTCGGCATAAAGGTTTCATGCATCTGCTGTCAGGCATAGGTGTCTCTCAGTAATGTTCAGAAATGCAAAAAAAGCAATTTTAAGAATTAAGCACTAGAGATTTTCAACTTAGAAATCTCAGCGACATTAAAATAAAAAGGTTTCCAATTTATTGCAGATGTTTGTTAGCACACATTTCTTAATTTGCTGTTCCCTGAAAGCGCCGTTACCAGCTCAACATTCACACATATTATCATTAGCCGGTACTTCCCCTCGTTCTCAAGCCACCCGTAACCATGCATCTAAAGGAGGCGTATTCTGCACCACAAATTTGTCGTCGCTTTCTCGTGCAGGCAGAAAGTAAAAATGATGGCGCTGTTAGTAACGACTGCCTTATGTTCCTCTCCCTCAATTTGTATTTTCCCCTGGTGCCGTCATCAGCGACATACGCAACTATAGAAGACAGTAGTACTCTGCATGGTGCATGTGTGTATACAGACACCCATGGGTGTTCCTTTTCATTACGATGTTTTACGCACTTCATGGAGAAAATTCCTTCTTCAGAAACTCATAAAAGCTCCGCCGGTAGAAGTCCTATCCACGTGTATACAACCCAGCTTTTATTTTTCTTTCGCAAGGGCCCACTAACGGGTCAAATTGATATGAAGTTTATAATATTTTCACCCTTCATTGCTGTTACGTGGGCATGCACTAATCATACTCTTGTCACCGTTTAGTGCTGTCACGTGAGTATGCACTATTCATAATATTGTCACCGAATAATGTCGTTATGTGGGCATGCAATATTTGTAATGTCATCAAATAGCGCCGTTTCGTGTGCATGCAATATTCATAATATTGTGACAGAATAGTGCCGTTATGTGGGCATGCAATATTTATAATATTATCACCAAATAGTGCCGTTATGTGGGCATACAATATTCATAATATTGTACCGCGTAGTACCATTTCGTGGGTATGCACTCTTCATAATATTGTCACCATATAGTGTCGTTGTGTGAGCATGCACTATTCATGAATTGAGGAATTACTTTGATTCATTATCCTAATATTCATTTCTTAATTATTAAGCAAAGACTTAAAAAGCTGCGTTTTATTTTAATGTTAGTCCGAAGTAATTATTATATTTTACATATCAACAATTATAAGTCTTTCTGAATAACTTACTCAAGAAATTCTGCATGATTTACAGAACCCGAAGGTTCATTATCATCTTCAAACGAGGGGCGTCACTGAGCCAGTTTACTGCAGTACATACATTCGAAAGTCTTCAGCCTGTAAGATGTGCTACTCTTAGGCGTGTTCGTTGGGGAAGTTTCCGTGATTTTCTTCTCCCTGGCAGTTTAGCGAAACTTTGTTTTGGGATTTAATCGAATGTAATACACAGATCAATCCACAATACGGCTTTGCATAAGGCACTCATCGTCTAACTGAATCAGACAGAGATTTTGATGCGTTGTGATGACAACAATTCTTTAGCAGCTCTTATCGCAGTAGCTACATGTACAGCACGTGTAAATCGTCCAGGATGACTTTCATTGCAAGGGTCTTCAGCCTAAATTTTATATTCAACTTCCCGACCCCATTTGTGCCAGATTCCCCCACGACGCTTTACGTACAGTGCCTTACGCTCAGCGTGTTGTGTACGTTTTGCTAATACTCACTGCAGGGCCTGCACGCAAGGAACACATTCATGATGTGGGTGTTTCCCTACCTAGGAGCCAGGGCGCCACGCACTCGCTGCTTTCCTTGGCGCTCTTGAGGATAGTCTCGGGTAGTGGTAGAGAGTGGCGCACCATGGCACCATACAGACCGTACTCCGCCATGATGGTGCTCCGTCCCCAGCACTTCTCAGTCTTGCGCCACTTCGCCCGCCGGTTTTGGAACCATACCTGCACATAAAATGAATCACAGCTCTGTGGGAAAGCGAAGAAAAGATGGCAAAGATAACCCGCGCTTAAGCACCAGATTATGAAAACGAAGAGATCGTTAAGAGTTAGATGTGTGCTATCTGGACTTCGCAAGGGTAAAGAGATTAGTAACTTGCAAAACCCTCCGACTGTCCTTACCCACTACTCAACAGAACCCTTCTGGATGCAGCGGCGAGGTAAAAAGACTTACGGTCTCTTACAGAAGTCGAAAGCATATTTTCTCTAAGACAGGTTAGCTACAAGTGCCCTTTCATTCACTTACATTATTCAACTTTCCTTTATTCATTTATATATTAACTCTGTATACTTGGATGACAAATACAAAACGCATTTCATTATGAAACGTACTGTCTGTACTGTCGCAACTCGCCCCCCTCTCGGTCGTAAACCCAGACTTGTCGCGTCGAGTCTATCCACTGACTCACCCAACACCCCAGTCCGCAGTACAATAAAGGGGCTCCACATTATTAGTACTGGCCGGGCATTAAGCAATATAATTGACTTTCCATCTTCCCCTTCACGAGACGAAGTACTAATCTCTCGCTGCGTTATAGCTATACGCGGGCCAAGAGTGAAGTGATTGCTAACCATCGATATTTAGAGAGGAATTAGTAGCTGGATAGGATAATCCTTTTTCAGAAGCTGATAGTTAGGGAACTGATGAAGAAATTGCGCTACTTTTATGGAACACAATTTTGCAGATGTACTTAAGTGTTGTAAAATAAACCGTCACTTTATTCCGTCCTGTCTGGGCTGAATCTGGCCCATACACATATATCTATTGTACTTGTTCAGTTTAATTTTCATGTTATCGTTCCACCTACGTTTATGTCTCCAAAGCGGTCTGTTATGCATTGTAAGTGACCCATGTTACTTCTGAATACGTTAGGAGTATCAGTATTCAAGTTTCAGTCTTTTCGGAAAAATGAAGTGGCATACAGGAATAAAAATTACGTGGCAAGTTTCATGCAGGTGAATTTTCCTTTTTAAGTAGTTGTTTTTCCTTTCCGACTCCTAAAAGTATGACTGTCGCGTAGGGAAGGAAGAAGGCACCACATTTCGAGTAAAACTGAGGTCATGGCAGATTCACAAAATCTATCCACGATTCTTAGTATTCACAAAGCAGTTGTACCCATGTCCGTCAGTTACTGTGAACGGTAGTGCCATCTGACATGTTTGATTTATAGAGGGCATACACGTCACTGACGTACGTTGTTCCGATTGTGACCAGTAGGATGTCTGGTGGAAACTGTCTCCACTGTTGGTTTTCCTGCGCAGTAGAAAAATGGCTTGCTGAAGTGATAGTGACTGTATATTCTCGGAATAAACAGAAAATTAAGGGCTATAGAAATTAATATAAAAGTGACACTACAAAATGAACTAAAATGCAGAGCTAAGAACGTGAGGATTACAAAGGGCATGTGCTACAGGCTAGACTACCAGGTGGAAAATGCCGGTAAGTTGTAGCTCCTGTTCTTCCACATGCAGCTGAGTGTTACACAGAAGAATTTGATGTTATTGGACCATGCATCATTGTGATAACTGAAGAATAAAAACGAACTATATGCCACTTATTATTTTATTGCACTTCTTATATGCTCAACATGTTTCGGGCACTACTATGCCCATCATCAGGAGCTCACGACTATAATGTTGATTACCACATTGGTCGTTTCTTTCTTGGTTTGCTGTAGGTTGGAGGTTAAGTGCTCTTAAGCTGGAGTAGTGTCCGGGCTGCAGCCTGCAGCCCGGACACTACTCCAGCCTAACTGCACCTAGCCTCCAACCTACAGAAAACCAAGACCAATGAGGTAATCAACATTATAATCGCGAGCTCCTGATGATGGGCATAGTAGTGCCCCGAAACATGTTGAGCCTACAAGAAGTATAATAAAATAATAAGTGGCATCTAGTTGGTTTTTATTCTTCAGTTAAGAAGAATTTGTTTTCCATACTGTCCTTGCTTAAAGATATCCATTGTATGTTTAAATGATAAGTAACGTGATTGTAACATTTTGCCTTCATACGTATCTGCTACTTATTGCGTGCAGAACACAATGCCCTGACCTGGTCAGCGGTGGGTGACAGACTCGAATCTCTCGCTACTTTGGAATGAAAAACAAAAAACGCATACTTGCAGGGAAATACGAGTATAAGCAGAATACATATCAGAGCTAAACATTCACGATACAGCTGTAAACCAGTGTCGAAGGCACAGGTGTACGCATTGCAGTAGAGTGTTTCAAGTTCACGTGGGACAGTAGCAGTGAGCAGGTGTTCATAAACGTCGTGCGTGCTATCACCGGTGTCAGTCAAGTGTGTAGGAAATACGCCGTACTAATGTCTGGAAACCTCTGTAAGACGACCGTGGGAACTCTGTAATGGGGAATGCTACACCAGAGTATTTGACACCACCATAGACCATACACAATAATCCCAAACAAAACGGACTTAGTATGGTACATGTGAACTCCTTGTTCACCAGAAATCTAACAGTGGAAATGATTAGCCTCTGTTTTGTAAAATGAGTCTTCATCGTCAGTTTAAATACAGATTCTAGCTTACAATATTTGAATTTCATCTTCCAATACTTCTCTAGTGAGACTATTAAGGTGAAAATATGGAACTCACCTTTAGCTGCTTTCAGCAAAATTGCGAAAAGCGGCTATAGCTTCGTCTGTCTGTGTCTGTCTGTCAGCCCGTCCGTCTGTCCGCATGGAACAATTCGGCTCCGACTGGAGGGATTTTCATGACATTCTATATTCGAGGATTTTTCCGAAAATCTGTTCAGAAAATTTAAGTTTTATCAAATTCAGACAAGAATAACGTGTACCTTACATAAAGTTCTATGTGTCCATTTATGGTAACATCTCGCTGAATTCTTCTTAGAATGATAAATGTTTCAGACAAGAGTTGCAGAGAAAATCAAAACACACATTTTGTGTTCAATGAATTTTTTTCTTTACGAACATCGCGCCGTCTGTGGGATAATGTGGAAAAATGTGATAGGGCCAGACTGTTCACGCATGACAACATAATACGGCGCATGCACTTTTTATGCGGGATGATTAAGCTGCAGACACACATTCAGAATATGTAACACTTACTCCTTATGCACGGCAACAATGGTTACGCGAACACGTCACAATGCTACGTTTATATCTACATTACCTTTCCTGTTGAATGTATTTGCAAAAAGGTTGCTTCTGCCAAATTAAGCTGACAAGAAAATCGATCTTCAAAGTTTGATTCCAAAGTCAAAACATTCAATGAAGGCGCGTGCATGATGAGAACTTCGCAAAGATTTCCGTGTGTTATAGTCAGACCCTTCCTTTTCTGGAGATAACGATATAAGAATTGTTCTAAACTCACGATAAAATGTATCAGTGTACCTCACTTGAAACAACTGTCATGCACTTTTACCGTCCCTGAAAGTGAGATTCACAAAGAACCAAATCAAATAACATCATTCTTACTGGCCTAAATTAAAGGTGAAATAGGCGTTGGAGTACAGCATAATCATATTTCCTGTGTGATAGCTGCGCAAGACAGAATTCGGATCACACTGTACTCAAAAATTAATAGTAAATAGTGATTAAGACATAGCAGTGTTTATTTTCCCGAGAACTGCACTGAATTCGACGTTCAGGTGACCGTACATCGTGATAAATTCTTCTAATAAAACCAACTAGACGCACCAATTTCTCAAATTTATTTTTGGAATAAAACTCTACATGTTTTGGATAGTTCTTCTGTCCATCATCAGGAGTTTTTCACTGTACACACAACAATGATATATATCGTACAGGTTTGCCGACAGCTTGCGAACAGGATCAGGACGGAACTGCATTGCTGTGTGTACAGTGGAAAACTCCTGATGATGGACAGAGAAGCTGTCCGAAACATGTAGAATTTTATTCCAAAAATAAATTTGAGAAACTAGTGCATCTGGTTGGTTTTATTATAAGAAGCGCACTGAAATAATACGCAGATCAGTCTGTAAATTTACTCTCGAAATAGTTCCAAAAGGAAACACCGAACTTGAGGAATGTTGATTAGAGTTTGAAAATAATTATATTTCAGTTAAGTCCATCAGCTGTGGTGTGCCTGGAGACCAGAAACAGGTCCTCCAAACTGGGGACTTTGTGTATTTCAGCTACGTTGATGAGATAAGGGGCATAAGTATGCACGTTTGTTCATGGAGGCTTTATAAGTGAGAGATTTGGCCGGAAAAAACTCTTGGGAGAGCCCTACTTGAAAGATAAGAAAGCGAGAGAAAGAAGAGAGGTTAATACACTACGGAACGCCCTTTCGCTGGTTACTATCAAGACGCCGACTCAAAATCCAGAGTCGAAAAAAGCTCTCTAGAATTCTGACTTAGAATATGTTATATAGATTTGCATAAATCGAGGGGCGCAACACATTTCTATATCGCACCTACATGATAACAAAACAAAGCAGAGTACACAAGGGGTTAGTTACACCCAACTCAAGCCGTCGACCGGCGTCCTGTTTTATTGTAATTCTTTAGAAAGCACGTGCCTTGAAAGCGTGGGGGTGGGATACGTGGGGTGGTTGGGTGGGTGAGAACTGTCACTTTTTTACATGACTACGGGCTGTGTCTGCAGTAACGAGTCTGATGTGTAATGCTTTGTACAATATCCCTCCCAATTATTGGGCTTTAGTTAACATTTTATCATATCACTGTGTACATACAAGTGCCATAATGATGCTAATGATTACATGCGTTTGTACATGAAAAGGGGGACTTTCGGTTTGCCCATGCTGTCGTATGCAAAGTAACGCCATTTTTTTTTATTTTATTAGACAATATTCCGATATTAATTCGACAGTATTCAGACTACGATTTTTTCGAATTTATAAATTTAATATCCGATATAGCAAAAATCATGTTCTAACTTAAAATATAGCAACCCTTAACCTCCATTGTACCTTATTCAAATATGTTAAATACAAAAACAAAGGATTTTATGAAGAGAGTATCAGATTATTTGACATAACAAATGAATGACGGGTGTGGAGAGCCACACAAAAAGATTTATTTTACGAAGAATTTGTTATCGTAATTAGACAAGACTGTTTGCTGTTAATGTCAGAATTTTGCTCATGACGCAACAAGCTCTAGTTGACTAGGGTCTCCTCATTATCGAGGCATGACGATACCCTCAGGTAGACACACCACACTCGGTAGGACTTCTCTGGACGAGTAATCAGCCCAATGCAGAGATTACTACCTGAAAACACACAACATTCACAGTAGACAGACATCCATGTACCAGCCGGGAATCAAACCCGCAATCCCAGCAAGCGAGTGGTCGCATACCTAAGCCCTAGATGGCGCAGCCTATGGGATCGGTGGAGTCAGATTGTAAGCAGTCGAATATTGGGATGATCAGTGAAAGATGATTAGGAAGATGTTGAAAGTGTGCAGTTGTTGTTTGATTGCTTCGCTATCCGCGAGTTTGCCACAAGGGATTGACGAAATCGCGCAACGTGAATTAGGATAGGCGTATTCCGGCCGAGATTCGGACTGGGCATCTCCAAATTAATCAGAGGCTTTTCTACTTGAATCTTTCTGCTCGATGAGGTAGTTATAAAATCGAGTATGGTGTATGTATGTATGTATGTATGTATGTATGTATGTATGTATGTATGTATGTATGTATGTATGTATGTATGTATGTATGTATGTATGTATGTATGTATGTATGTATGTATGTATGTATGTAT
>Ga0123355_10003040_pt1 | contig 23898 bp, 19 predicted proteins | sample TergutEmb28metaG_3_FD_89872 | JGI IMG/M metagenome (GOLD analysis project Ga0123355, IMG submission 89872) | Embiratermes neotenicus P1 segment gut microbial communities from Petit-Saut dam, French Guiana - Emb289 P1 | ecosystem: Host-associated > Arthropoda: Insects > Digestive system > Gut ... | reverse complement strand
ACTAAGGTTCAAGGTCGGCTCATGCAAGCGCGCTAGATTATAATCCATCAGGTGTTCGCATAAAAAAATACGGTCGGATACTTTTCTAACAGACCTCGTATATATATATATATATATATATATCCACAGGACTGTACAAAAACATCCTGTATTTGGTACATTCTTGGTGTTGACTTCATTTGACTTTTGGCATGCTGCCACCAACACCATGTGGTGTTTGGTGCCAGAGAGTGAGATGACATTCCTTTTGCATTTTATGGAATGAGGCTCTGCATCAGTTGTTTAATGCAGTTTGTGCTTTCAAGAAATGTTCATATTTTATTAAGAGTGAACTTCCATCCTTTTTTTACTTTTGTATTCTGGTTACTGGTATTTTGTAAGTTCTTGGAACCAGAAAAGTGATTCATATTGAAGTGGATTCCAGTGTCTGTGATGCTGATATTCCATTTTCGTCATGGACGTTGAGTCTGAGCTGAAATTGTGTGGTATTTTTATTTTTATTGGAGTGGGGTAGGAGTTTGTTCATTGTGCTGCAACTGCCATTGTCCTGGTGATACCAGTCTAGCTGATAGGTGAATGATTGTGAGGTACTGGAAGATTGGTACTTGGTGTGTTGCTGCTGTGGCAACTGATGTGTTTGTTCTGTTGGAGTGTGGAACATTGGTGAAATGATACTGACAGAAAACCAAAGAACTCTGAGAACAGCCTGGTGTGTTGCCTGTTTGTTCACCACAGAAGTTGTGTGGACTGGCCTTGCACTCAAATGCAATGTGACTATAATTCTCTGTATAGCACTGTCCAACATCCAGAAGTCCATTGCTGTGAGGGTTACCAGGGTTCACTTGCATGGTGTGGTAAGAGTAGCATTAAGATGATGATGATGATGATGAGTATGGAGAATGGGTGAAACAATACTGAGAGGTGAAAACCAAAGTACTCGGAGACAAACCTGTTCCATTGCAACTTTCTCCACCACAGAAATGCATGGTGATCAGGCCTAGGCCTTTGCAGTGTGGTGTTGCCTCCTAATCACCTGCGAACTGACACGGCCTTGACCTTGTCTGTATACATACCGTACTTGCTGTCTGGGTTAAGGTCTGATAGAAGTGACAGTTCCTTGGGGTTGGGGGAAAAATTCAGTCACCATTCAGAGGGGATACATGAAGTGTCATTCTGAGATGATGGTTCATACATGCTGGTTTCTGCATTTATATTCCTAACTGCCATGTTTACAAGATGGTCACTTTTGTTTTAGCCGCAGTATGGTGCACCACCTCCAGAACACCGTCCTGAAGGTCCACCCCCATTGAGCGAAGCTGAATTTGAAGAGATAATGGGGCGGAATCGTACTGTGTCAAGTTCTGCTATTGCACGGGCTGTTTCTGATGCAGCAGCGGGTAAATTGTACATCCTTCAGTTGGTAACAATGCGATTAGAGTAGTATTTTTGGAATGATTGTATTTTTCCATAAGTTTTGTAGTTATGTCAGATTGTGTTTTGAGTTCAAGAGAAGCATGAATGAAAGTAGTTGGATCAGAAACGTAAACTTAGGAACTGTGGAAGTTAGCTGAGTCAGTATGGTGACTGCATGACTGAAGAATTGTCATTTGCTGCCTGGTGGGAATGAGGTTTTGCTTTGGAGCATCCTGACTAACAGTTGGGCCCACAAGTGGATACTTGGGACTCGTTCACTGGAGGTAAAGAAGCTGGTGTGTGGGGCTGACTATTCAACTGTGTGTGGTGCTGAGGTAAAGAATGAATGGAACTATACCTCCACTCACCATGTGTTCATGTCACGTAGAGGGACAGCTTGACCTCTTGCTTTTACTGAAATTACGGAAGAACAGGAAATCTTTGAACCTGGAACCATCATTTGTTTCTAAATTTGGTAACCACATTTGTTTTGTAGAACTATAAATTATGCACAATAACTAAGGTTCCCTTGGCCATGAAAATTAAACGAGAAATTGGTGCAGTGTTCACTGTAGCCCAGTTGCTTTACTGTGTTAACATGTGCACTGTAGGCCCTGAACACACTGATGTGTTTGTCTCATCTTGGCATGAGTTTAAAAAAGGCTCTTGCATGCTCTGTCATTCATGATAAGCCATTTCTGCTTCCATGTTGTAGAATGTGTGAATTTGGAAGAAATGCTTGAATATCCTTGGGGATTATGTTAAAAAATAATGATACTGCAGTGGGATAGATGAGCTGCATTTAGCACTGTAGTGACTACAGGGAACCTTCTGTACTGAGCATCTCTTGTGAGTGTAGAAGCTTTGTAACAAAGTTCATGCAGTGTGTTGTACATCATCATCGTGGGTACACTCTGTGGAACTAACAGTGTATTCTTTTGCAGGTGAATATGCTAGTGCCATTGAAACTTTGGTGACAGCAATATCTCTGATTAAACAATCAAAAGTTGCAAATGATGATAGATGCAAGATTCTGATCAGCTCACTGCAAGATACTCTGCATGGGGTTGAGACAAAGAGCTATGGATCTGCACGCAGAGGCAAGTGTTCCACTTTTCAGATAAAGTGTTTATTTTTGTATCTTTTTGTAATTGTTGTTTTATTGATATCTGATTGTAGTGCTACTGCAACTGGCAGTTGTAGAGATTTGCACGAAAACATACACACTACAGAGCTGAACTCTGTAGTGTGCTATTCTCAGGTGTTGTATTTCATGAACTATAATTGGCGCATCTTTCAGGTGATAAAATCGAGAAGAATGAGGTGGGCAGGGCCTATAGCATATATGGGGGAGATGACAGGTGTATACAGGGTTTTGGTGGGGAAACCTGAGGGAACGAGACCACTTGGGAGACCCAGGCATAGATGGGAGGATAATATTAAGATGGATCTTCGGGAAGTGGGATGTGGGGACATGTACTGGGTTGATCTGGCTCAGGATAGGGACAGGTGGCAGGCCCTTGTGAATGTGGTAATGAACTTTCATGTTCCATAAAATGCAGGGAATTTCTTGACCAGCTGAGAGCAGGTTGGCTTCTCAAGAAGGCCTCTGCTCCATGGAGTAAGTAATTAAGTATCGGTGCATTGCACGTACTTTGATTTGAAATAATCACTAAAATGTAATTAAAATTTCCATTTTTTGGCAAAATGGGGCAGACCCTACTGTCCAGTTGCACTTATTGTAATTGGAAGCATTTAAGTTAGCTGATGCAAATCGCTGTGCTGAATGAACTATTGAATTTTGTGCACTTTGCTGGGTTTCTTTATATTTCGTAGGAAGTGTGGCAGCTCGGTCAGTATAGTGACTGCGCTGCAAGTTGAACATTCTGCCGATACTTGGCAGGGGTAGATCTTTGTCTTCTCCAAAACATTGAGATTGGCTGCGGGCCAACCGAGGATCTTGTTGAGGGGGTTCAGGGTGTTATTTCTTATGGGTGAAGTGGAGGTGGGCTTGCAGCTTAATACTTGTTTTGTCTGATGCACAGGATAGAGTGCAGCACATTCTCTTTTGGTGTGCATGGGACTGCATTACCTGAGCTGTGTAGTAGTTCCGTCAGTTACATTACTGAGTGTCTACTGACAGCTGTGTTAGTGCACTTTTGTACCTATTTGTATAACGTTTGTTTCATTAACAAGTACATTTTATAATGCACAGTGCTGTGTGTAGAGCAGCATGGGTGTGCCACTGGTCAACATGGTGGCATGATAGTATGTGTGATCTATCCTGGGAGTGAAATTTGATATTTATATCTACATTTAGGTGAGTGAGTCACCTTAGTTGCAATGAAAACCATTGTTAATGGGTTGTTTGTTTTCTGTGAGGTACATGCACTGGCCAAATAAACAACTGAGCATCAAACATCCAGTGTGTCCCACTTGCTACCGAACTGGGCATTTCTTTAATACTTTTACCACTAATGAGGATATTGCAACAAAATTTGAAGCGGATTTACCTCATTGTATAGGAAATGTGACAACATAACTACATGGTGGAAGTGGCCACCATTTGCGTCCAGACAGGATTGAACCTGGTGCGCCATAGTTTGGAAAGTCCTTGCCAGTATGTCGGCTGTCACTGCCTAAATTTCTTCGGTGATGTTTGCTTTCAAGGCGTCTATGGTTCGTGGTTTGTTTTGGTAAACTCTCCCTTTCGGATATCCCCATAAGAAATAATCAGGCAGCGTCAGATCAGGCAAGTGCAGTGGCCAAAGTCCCTTCGAAATGACACAGTCACCGAAAAAGGACTGCATTTCGGCCATGCTGGCGTGTGAAGTTTGGGATGTCACTCCATCCTGCTGGAAATATCCAGTTGAGAGTTCCTCATTGTCCAATTGATTTCCATATATGCAGCTGTTGTGATGGTTGCATTGAAGAAGATGGGACCAATTATGCGCTGCCGGGACATCCCACACCAAACACCTGTCTTCTCTGAATAAAGGGGTTCTTCTTGTATTGCGTTGGGATTTTCACTTGCCCAAATACGGGAATTTTGAGAATGAATGTATCCCGACAGGTGAAAACACGCCTCGTCCGAGAACCAAGTGTAGTCCAGACTGCCCAGATTTTCCTTAAGAAGTGTCTGAAACCATTGACAGTATGCCACTCTTTTCACTTGGTTACACTCTTTTATTTTGTGGACCATGGAGATATGGTACACATGAAGCTTCGCTTTTTGTGCAGCATGTTGACAAGTACTTCTGGACAACCCTGATTCCTGTGAAAGTCAGCGCAGTGACTTCTTGGGAGACGCCAGTAGTCGGTCGTTCACATTTTGGATCTTTTCCTCTGACATTTTTGGATGACCTCATGTATGCTTGTCCAGTAAAGTCCCCTTGGTTTCCGGTTTCTTTGACAAGGCCCAAATGCTGGACTTGCTTGGCAGATGTTGGCCTCCAAACTTCTCTAGGAATTGCTGTTGATATGACTTTATGGATTTTGTTTTCCAATAAGTGTGAACAATAAACGCTCGCTCCTCCAGATTATACCGATACATTTTCCAACTATCCTGTGTGAACTCACACATACCATACACTAACACTCATGAACAACAACTGTATTGTGAAGGCACCCTGAGCCAAATGACAGAGAGATCAGCAGAGAGGCGTGTCAGGCAGGAAACAGGCTGGCTGGTGGACTGCTGCTCCATGTTGCAACAATTAGGCGCACAACAGACACACTACAGACACACTCCTCTTCATTTCTCACACAACGAACGTACTCATGTTCAAATTTCATTGCAATATCTTCATTGGTGTTAGAATTATTAAAGAAATGCCGGGGTCGGTAGCGAGTGGGACACACTATATAATACAGCAGCAAATGCAGATGACAGCACAGTGATGAATGTGGCCAAAGAAACAGTTGTTATCATGCAGACAGTGTTCTCAGTGGTGCAAGAGCTGAGGCCATTGAAACAGTTGATAGTTCATACAGTATGTGTTCTCTGTGATGTATGATCTGACGTCAAAGAAGCTACATTGAGTGTACACTATAACATAGCAGCAGTCAGCTAGGCTTCCTTTAAGAATGAAGTAATGATCGTTAAAAGAGGCCGTGGATTAGATTGTGTCCACATGTGGGTGGTTGTTTGTTGGAAGAGGACTTCTTGGATGTAAGTATATTGTGCAACAGAGAGCTGAAGAATTGGTGTAATAATCTTGTCATTCTCTGATTTGCTTTCTCACTTTGTTTTCTTTCTGTTTATCTTTCTTTGATATTTTGAGTACCTGCTTTATTGTGTTTTGTCATTGCAGAACGGTCTCGTTCTCGAGAACGGGAACGCTCTCATCGCCGGCGTAGGGAACGATCTCGCAGCAGAGATCGAGAGTATCGGGAACGAAGCCGAGAGAGAGAACGGGATCGAGAGAGGGAGAGGGATCGAGACCGCTACTATGCTGACAGTTATCCTAGAGAACGGTCTCGCAGCAGGGAAAGGGAAAGGGAACGTGATTACCGTGAACGTAGCCGTGAAGACAGGTAATTACTGTGTTGAGAATTAAAACTATCTTGTTGCTTGATACTGTAATATGCCTTTAAATGCACACATTTAAGTTCACGTATGTTGGTGTTGGGTTGTGATCTTGCATTTTGAGGCAGGCAAGTCAGCATCTTATGAACTGGCGCGTTATTGTGATGCAGCACCCAGTTATCTGCAATGTCTGTGCGGACTCGCTGGACCCGTTTTCGAAGTCGTTCCAAGACATCTTTGTAGAAGGCTGTCCTGCAATCATCCTGACGCTCATTCGACGGTCTTTCGCCCTCACAGCTCGCACCACTTCCACATTTTGATCATTATTTGAAGAGATTGGTCGTCCAGAACGAGGGTCGTCTTCAACATTTTCTCGGCCCTCTTTCAAAGCTTTGTGTCACTTAAAAACCATAGTTTTTGATAGAGTGGCATCTCCATAAGCTTTGGTTAAAGAAGCAAATGTCTCTGTGGCAGATTTGTTGAGTTTCACCCAAAATTTGATAGCCTACCGTTGTTCGATATTTTCCTGTATAGCAAACGTAACGAGGTTATAAAACACGACCATACACAAACAGCAGCAGCGCATGACTGGCTCAACCAATCCAGTTGAAACAAGTATGGACATGCAACCAGGATCACTACCAACATGCTGATATACATCAACGAGGTGCTATTTTACCAGTTCGTACATACGAAAATCAGTACACTTACTTTTGAGACAAACCACGCATAGACTAAAATGCAGGAATGAAGGCAGGTGAGTGCAGTGTTATGCATGGGAGGAAGAGGGATATTTTTGCAACATTTAAAGACTCCTGCCATAAGGACACTGCAGACAAGAAACCTGATTCTTCAAGCTTCAGCTGTCTGGTTATGATGCTTGGCAGTGCCGTCACCTGCAGGAGCTTGCATATTAAAACAGGTGCTTCAGCAGCTAATGTTGATTGATCAGTGAGCTCCCAGCTAGCATGTGACCACATCCTTTGTTGCATTGCGTCCTTGCATTCTGTTCCAGTTAAGGCATTCACACGGCCTGGTGTAGGTCGCTCAGCTGACCACACCTTATATTTTTGGAATAATTATTGCAGTTGTTTTCCTTACACCAGAAATTGTGTCAAGTATAGTGAAACCTGCTTCAGATGACCCTGCTTTGAAAACCTCTGATCTGAGACATAGTAATGATTTAATATTAGAAATTCCTTGCTTAGGTAACATGAAAATTTCACAGTGCAGTGAATTTTTGACCTGTTTAATACCTTTTCACATTGAATCTTAAACACTGTCCCAAAGTTTGCATTTGGTCAACTTATTTCCAACACACGTGGACAGAGTAATGCCCTCACTTCATAAAGGTTCTTATTGAATGTTGTGTCCACCATGAATTGAATGTACAGATAAGTAGCTCGGTGCTAATCGATAGAAATGTGTGGCATGCAATGACATGGCATTTTGACAGTGCTGCAGTCTGTTGCTGTACACATTTCACAGTGTGACACTGCCTACATGAAGAAGCATGGATTTAATGAAGCATATTGTAACTGTAACTGTTTTACTGTAATTTCAGTAATTTGAAGTAGTCCATGTGCAGTTTTATTTTGTGTTCATTTCAGACTGGTTTTGTGTGAGTGCGTTTGTGCATATGTGTGCACGTGTGTGTGTGCGCGCGTGCGTGCGTATGTGCGCACGTGTGTGTGTGTGTGCGTGCGGGGAAGTCTGTCTGTCCTCCCGTCCTTTACACCTTTAATTACTGAACATAAGATCAGCACTTCTCCTATGTCAAGAGGTCACATACAGTGTAGGCTGCCCTCAGTGCAAGAAGGGCATTATATAGTAACTACAGTGCATGCCACATGAAAGTAGCAGTTAATGGAGAATCACTAAGAACTTCCCATATCAATTTAAAAAATGAGACTACTGTGTCAGTGAACAACGGAAGTGGGGAAAGGTGAAAACAGCAGAATATTGACACAGTATTGGTGCTTATTGAATACTTCCAGCAAGAGGGAATTCTTATCTGCAAGATGTACTAGTAGAGAAATTTATGTTGTTCAGGAATGTTTCATATTCACTGAAAGGGATGAGGCTTACGATGGATGTGGTTTGAAGGTGGAAGTAAATAGTGTAATACAGAGACGGTATGGAATAATATTGTAGTGTAGGGAGTGGGCACTTCAGTACATAGTTACAAACAGTATCACGTATTACCTATCTACAGGCTGTCGTCTCTGTCTGAAAGCTGAGGATGTGCTGCCATTCTGCAGTCACAGGAATGCTCTCCTGGGTTTTATTTGTGTGTGCTTGAGTGTTACCTGTTTGGGGAAACCTTACATGTTATTTCATGGTGATGGATGTTAGGTGTGAGGATTACTGCTGTGAGGGCTGTTAAACTGTACAGTGCGACACTGTCTACCAAACTATGCAGTGCCACTGCCATCACAGACTCAGATCTTTGTGCAAAGTGTTTAACTCTTTTCACTGTATGTACATGAAAATTCTTCTTGTCATTGCTTGGCTGTATTAGTAGTAGATTGAATTTTGGAAAAATTCTTGGAAACATGTTGGAAATTAAAGTATTTTCAAAAATGGTGTTATATTAGCTTTGAGGATAGCTGACATTGAGGAATGAACATTTCATGAATTTTCAACAAGCTTCCTGAGGGCCCGGACTTGTGTCGTTGGTCCTTCAAGCCTTTCCTACACATGCAACACACAGCTGGGTTGTGATTAGAGAACCTTGTAACTGTAACGGGTTTTGTTTGGGTTAACAGATTTCTTGGCGTGGCTGAAGTCCTCAACTTGATTGTAGTAACAATATTTGCTACTTGTGACTGATGTCCTATATGGCGGGAGGGCGGTAAATGATTTTGGTTGGGATGGTGTCTTACCTTTGACCCCAGAGGACCCTGTTCATTTTGGCTGAGGTGGTTAGAGGCAATAGGCTGTGTGGGAGAATGGTGGTCTGAATGGTTGGGGAGCAGACTGCAGTGTTAGTCAAATAGGAGAACTTCCTTTTAGGGTGAAAAGTGGTACTGGAAAAGGTTTTGTGAGAAATTCGGAGTGTGTGGCAAGTAATTGAGGTAGATGAAGTGATGTCAGGACATTGGAAATATATTTGGAATTGGCAATGACATGAATGGGATGAAGAACATTTTTTGGGGACCAGTATCTGTGGTCCTCACAGGGACACTTGAGTTGTTCACAGGAGTCTGATGAATGGGACAGGGGAACAGGTGGAGTCACGCTAGCCACAGTGTTGGACAATATTCATTTCCTGTAAATGTAAAGCTTGCTGTGTCCCTGCTGTGAAAGCATGCAGGGGGAGTGGAGCTGTAGCTGTTTTCATTCTTAACTTGGCACTGGAAGAGGTTAGTGGTGTACTGTATGCCCCAGCAACTTTACCGCTGGGAAAGACCCTTGATCTCCAAAGGAGGCTGTGTGGACCTCGTAGCCAGTCGGACATTTTGGAGAAGAGGAAAATCTCTTGGCACTACAGGGATTTGAACCCAGAACTGTCCAGTCCATTGCATAGTTGCTGTAGTGACTCCCAGTCCAATCCTTGTGGCTAAATCAGTGCATGCAGCATGAGCTGTAGAAACCTAAGAATTACAATTTTCAGATTCTCTTATTTATTTCCTCAGCAATTTGTTCATGAAGTAATTTTTGTTATGTTTTTTAACATTTATGTATTGGTGTTAATTGTTTAGCTCTGTGAGTAATTTTGTCTGATTTCAGTTGCACAGGGGATTTACTATAAGAGACTCTTATATGTACACATTTCTCTTAGAAGCCAGGGTAGCTGAGCTAATACAATGACTAGGCTGTGAGCTGGATGATCAAGGAATCATAGTTTGATTCCTCGGAGGGACAAATTTTTATTTTCTCCCAAGCATTCAGAATGGTTGTGGGGCCAACCATTAGAATCCTGTTCAGTAGATGCCTAAGGCTCTTTTCTACAGGGGTGTAAAGCTGTACCTGCACTGCTCCATATGCCTTCATAATGTCTCTCTCTCTCTCACACACACACACAAAATTATAGTTTTGACTGTACACATTTCTGTCGTCTGTTATAGTACAGGTACATAGGTCATACAAGAGCAGCTTCACTTATAAAAGTGAAAAGGTGGTTTATTAATGGTTTGGCTTGGAGAATATGGAGGTTAATGGAATGTTGTGTAAGTTGTTCTTGCATTTGTGACATTCACTCTCTATACTTTGTGGGTGCTTGTGGCATGCTACATGTCTCGTGTCCCATTGACTCAGTTCCAGTGTCTATTCCAGTTCAACACGGCAGGCTGTTCGTCCCAGGGCCAAGTCACCTGAGCCACCTGATACAGCTGCAGTCATGACCTCCAAGTCAAGGTATGAGCCACTGCTATCATTATGTTTTATGTTGCTGTTGCTACTCACTGCAGTGCATGTGTATGTATCTGTACCATAGTGCAGTTGTACCTATTTCATGAGAAGTACTGTGGTCTTGAACACTGCTGTCCTGTCAGATGTGATGCCATGTAGTCTGACATAAATATCACTGAGGGTGGGGACCACTCAGACTCCATTTCAGTGGGTAATGGGGGCTTGTCCTCCAGGATAGAGTGGTGGGGATGTGAAGCTAGTGCTGAGCCGTAATGGCACTGCCCATTTCACCTTCGTGGCACACACAGCTTTATGTTGTCGTTTTGAAATGGCATCTTTGTGGAGAAATACCTTTGTTCAGACTAGTGGCCATAGTGGGGCATGTGGTAGGACTGGTGTAGCTAATTGTTTTGCAAGGACTTGTTTCCATCACAACATGTTTGTTCTTACTAACTCACTGGCCAATTTCAAAAACTTTCTATACCCATTGTTTCAATTGATAAAAAATTGGAATTTATAGGACAATTGGTTTATTTAGTATCATGTTTAAAATAGTGTACTTTTGATCTGCAGTGGCTTCTGTATTTCTCCCTCTCTTTCTTTCTTTCTCTCTCTCTCTTTTGCATTTAACATGGCAGTAGTTTTTACTTTTTCTCCCACCTGCTACATTTTTTTGAAAGCCCCTCATTTCTATCCCAGGACTTGCTTTAGGCAGTTTTATTGTACACATTCACTGCACAGCTTCCAGTCTTTTAATAGTAATTTGAATGTTGTTTTCAGGTACTACTATGATAGGGACCGTGAGCGTGAACGTGAGAGGGATAGAGAACGGGAAACCAGCAGACGGGATCCTGAACGGGAGCGAGAGAGGGATAGGGAAAGAGAGCGCAGGGAGGAAAGAGAGTCCTCTCATCGCAGTTCACGCCACTAATTGCTGTTCTCTTGGCCCTTAGTGAGGGTGTTGGCGAAAGAGCTTCAGCTTGTGTTTGGTCCCAGTTTCTATACTCTGGAAATGGGGGCATTCAGAATGTGTGACTTGTTCATCATTATTGTGTCGTCAGAGAATGTTGAAATTCCTTCATCTTTGTGTTTGTAGATTACACTGTAGTTGGGAACCACCATCTTTTCTTGGAAATGAGACAGAACATTACATAGGTATAGTATGTTTTAAAGTAATGAATTTAGAATAGCAAGTGCACGTATCAGCTGTTGCAGGAATGTGTCATTCAGATTGGAATGTTGTGGAATATCATTTGAGCATTTTGTTGTGGGTTCTTAAAACATTCTGATGTTTTCATTTACCAGACAGCTGTTCTTTATAATGTGCTTGCTATCTATATATATATATGTCACATATACAGGAAGAAAGACTTTGAGTTGTAGTCAGTTAGACACTGTCTCGCTCCTCCTGTTTTTCATTCATGCATCCTTAAACATACCAAACTTCTCAGCAAATATCACCCCAGCTGTGTTGTATGAACTTTTAACCCAGGTAGCACAACTCATATATTCAGGCCAAGTTATGCTGAGTATGGAGATTTTATTTTGAGGTGGTTGTTGAATGCATTCACTGGAAGGAAGTACCCAGTGATTCTTGGTCCTGAAAAGAGTGAATTGCTCAGAGAAGTAAGACTATATTCCATTTGTTTAGTTCATATATTTATGAAATGATTTTTGGCACTTGTGTATGTATGAAATGCATGCTAAAAAATGATTAGTGTTTTGACTATGCTTTTGTGTCATGGGATGTTTTGAATTCTGTTTAATATTCAGAACTGTGTACAAGATTTCATATTTGTTTGCTTTGAATCAGAATAGAATTTCAGGATCTGAGTTGTCTGGGATGTTAAGCTGTGTCACTGTGTAAATGGTTCGTGACATGTCACAAGACTGAACCTTGGTCCTTCAGAATGGTGGCAACCACTAAGCAGTGTCGGTGCAGCAGACTCAAATTCTCATCAGCACCACTGTGAGCACATCAAATCTTGGAAAACAAAATTTGCATCATAAATGGAAGCAGGAATTTGAAATACCAGGTTATTTTATAAATTGAAATTCTAGGTTTTGTCATAATTAATTTGAAAGGCTGGGTTTTGTCATAATTAATCTTTCAGAGTACTGTTTCATGTAGGCAGATGATAGAGTTTTGCCCATTAAGCAACAACCATTGGAGAGACCAAGTGACAGAAGTAGACTTACAGGATGAAGCTATAGATAGGGGTTGACCCACCTCTAGAAGCATTTTTGTGTCACTTTCTGACATTTGTATCTGCATTCCTCCATGCTGCTGCAGTTCATCTCATCAAGAATCCTTGGCCCTGTACCTTCACTGTTCCCTCACCATGTTGCTAATTCTTCCTGCTAGAATGCAAGGGAAACTAATTTGTTCTGAAGGTGTAAAATTTCATAAACTAGGAAGGCCCCTCATTCTCGTAAGCAATCCAGATGATAAGCACAGCTTAGCAACTTGTATGACTCATTGGCACTGTATATAGTGTAAGGCACATTTAAATTCCAACACAAAGTTCTAAATTGCAATTCCTTGGTATGATTTCTACGGATAACCCTTGAATTGATCATATGAATTCTCACTTTCTCTGAATATTCATCCCATGAAGTTTTATTGGTGCAGCATTGCAACCAAAGCATAGGTACCTGTATGGTGATTGTACTTGGCATGGCACATTACATAGTCATTGTAAAACTACAGCCAAATTTTCAAGCCTGTAGCTGTATTTCCTGATGAATAGTGGCTGCTGAAGACAGACACCTTTCTTTATATAGGTATTTGCAGTAGCCCTTCCGATGCTGGTTTCTGTCCCCTTCCAAATTTACAGTAAGGACATGCAGGCATATATGTGCATTTGTAATACAGACAGAATGTCTTATGACATACCTCAGTTGGCTTCTCTGATAAACCCTTGCTTTGCATAACGTAGTGGATTTTAGTTAGTGACATTCTAATGTAAGTAACTCATGACCAAACTAACTTGAGAAGCTAATGGATCCCCAGCTAGTCAAATTCCTCATGATTTATGGCGCAGCATTGCTAATTGCATTCTTCAGAAGAGGCCACCACTTGTTGCTCTTCTGAGCAAAACTAATTACTCTCTTCCCTCCCAGCCTATTTCTTTAGGATCCATTTTAATATTACCATCCCATCTACACCATAGTGCTCCAAATGGTATGTGTCTGTTCAGGTTTCCCACTAAAGCCCTGTGGGCACCTCTCTTCTCCCCCACACATGCCACATGCCCCACCCATCTCATCCTCCTTTGTTTGATCACCTTAATAACAATTGATGAGCAGTACCAGTGGGTTATGTTGCCTGTCATTATGCATGTTACTTTCCCCTCAGTGCCTCAACCTGTTCCATAGTTTTTAACCAACAAAATGCACTGACTAAAATACAGTAAAACAGATAATAAAATACACTGCAACTTGGCACCTGATGTGAAGTGTATTTTATGATCTGTATTATTGTATTTTAATTCGTGCATTTGTTGGTTTGAAGTACAGAAGGAATTAAAACGCACGGTATGAATAACAGAATTTAGCCGCAGCCTGTGTTCTTCATTTAACATGACTGACCAAGGTTCACACCCATATAAAACAAAAAGAAAAATTATAGTTTTGTGTATTTTAATTGTTACATTTTTAGGTAGCAAATGGCAAGGCATATGCTCTACCAAGTGGTAACCGTAGATAAATGACAGTGTCAGTAATGATGCTTTGTATTCTTAATTCTTTGAAGGCTGAAATTAATCAACATTATTTATAAACATACAGTTTGTACCTCTCAGAGAACAGTTTGTGATTCCATTATAGATGCCAGTTGGTGAATACTTTGTGGAGAAACAGTTGCTGTATATTGTCAGAACTGGTTGAAGCTTTTCAGTATGATGCACAAACTTACAGCTTTTAGTGTTAAACCTGGCAGTACACATTCTAGGGTAAACTGAAGTGTACCATAATGTAAGTCGTGAATTGTTTGATCTGGTAGCAGCAGGTTGCATTCATTGCAACTGGCTTTTCAAAAGGTGCATTTTGTATGACTGAAAAATATTACGGGGTTTTTGACGTGTGACAGTGGATACAACTTTTAACTGTCTCAGCAAGTTGTACCACCTGTATTTATATTGTAGATGTGGTATAACTTGGGGGAACTGTGACATGTGCTACTTGGAGTGTAGTTATGTTGAAATCGTAATAGTAATTGTACCTTATGGTGGTGAGGGGCATGTTGCCGCTACAGAATTACGTCATCTTGGCGGATGTATGTCAGCACTGAAGATTGTAAGACAAGAGGAGTTCTTCACTCAAGGAATACAAGAGAAGATTATAATTAAGATTCTGTGCAGAATGGTTAACTATAAGTGACATGAAGTTGTTTTTTGTTGCTGAGTGTATTCACAAAATATGTATGATGTAGCCACTGCATTTTTATGTATAATATAGGAATAAACATGGGTGATGTGCGCTGGAAAGTGGGAGATACTCCAGAAATATATTTCATGCAGGCCATTGAGTATGTGTGTGTGTGTGTGTGTGTGTGTGTGTGTGTCAGCTCAGCAGTTCTTTCTTTTGGTCCAGGCGGTGTATCCAGAAGTTTGGGGCTGGATTGAAAATAAATATATGAGGGTGAGTCATACGAGAACCGTAAGTTAAAAAATGTAGACACTGTGCTCTGCATCTGCAGGCACAGCAAGCCATCAGCTTCGGTGAGAAGTGTGTCCTGTGTGCAGTAGATCCAGGACTGTTTTGAAAAGTGACAAAACTGTACTGAATCTTTTAGCGCTCATTTAGCTGGTAAGGAATTGTTAAGGTTTACGTGTGATTCCCCTAGGAAGTTATCTTCATATTCACATGTGGCACCATAATGGTAATTTTAAGCACAAAATTGACCTGGCAGCATGGATTTTTAGAGCCCTGATGTATGTCACACAACGTTCTTGTAGCAATTGGATACTTGCAATTTATACTGTGTTCTTGTATGCTGCTTTGAAGCTGTTAAGGGCTGTACTTTTCATTTGATTGCTTTTCCATTTTCTTTTGTCTTTATTTATGTAATGCATTTGTTAAGGAAAGGGATGTGACTGAAAAGTTTGAAACCCCCATTTAATATTTATGGTGTTTTGTCTGCTAGTTTGATATTCATTGTGAAGTTGAAATATTAGGAATTGAGAGCCCATAAAGGAGCACTGCACATTTTTCAGGCTTATCAGTAAGCCGCCATCTGCCGGTTATGGCAGAACTACCAAAGGTAAGAAGTACCAGTTGTATGTCATGTGGCCAGTCTCTTGCATAACACATATGATTGACCTGGTACAGTCTGTCACTGTATCCTCGAGTGGTTCACTGCTAGTAGGGGAACACCATGTCAATCTCTGACATGCTATGATGTGATTCTATGGAATTTTGTTGCCTTGTGTACACAAGAATCATGCAGTCACACTCAGTTACCACATCATGAAGTGGACTGAATAATTTATGTTCTAACAGACAATTGTGGTAACATTGAAGATAAAATACAGCAATACAGTGCTGGCCTGCAGGCATGTTACTTAAATTTTTATGGTGTGATTTAGATTGAAGTACACTTGAAATTTAGGAAGAACAAAAATTACTGTATTGTAATTGTAAATGTACATGTAGGTTGATGGTAAAGATTGTATTTTAAATTTAGGAACTACAAAAATTATAGTGCTGTAATTCTAAATTTTTGTATAGGTCTAGAGAAGACAATTCATGCTGACAATGAAAGTTTAGGAAGGACACGGTTACTGTGCTGTAATTCTCAACTTACATGAGGTTTTCAGTTAGGAAGTTTATTAGACATGTACATATGGTACACACAGTAACATCCTGTAGGCACTCACATTTGTACATCTCTGATACTTTAATTACCAGTAGCCCATGGTTTTGGTTTTCATGTGTCTGGTGGCTTGCCCAGTGCACTGATGTAAATGATCTTCAGTGTCCATGATTTGCGATAGTTTTGTTTTTCTCTCTTCCATCAGAAACGTTGTGAAGCAACTTCTGTCCATCCAGCCAGCATTTTACATGAATCTTTCCAGTTCCTCTCTTATTGTCATGACAAGAGGACTGCCAACTGCCACACTCTCACATCTCTGTTGTGTAAACCACTTACGCATTGCATTATTAACCTTCTAAAGACCTGCAAAACAACCCCAGAAATTCATTTTATATATTTAACCAACAAGAAAATTTAAGGCAAGCTTACATAATCTATTGTTTTTTCCACAAAATGCCATTTATTTCATAATTTTACCATTTCCAGTTCCAATAATATATGTGTCATAAACCATGTGCTAAAATTTAAAATATCCACCCCTGCATTAATTTTAGCTTTCATAATTACTTTATTCTTACCCCATTCTCTTCAGATGCACTTTGCTGGTTTTTTTAATGAAGCGATTGTAGAGATAAATTCCTGACACATATCAATCAAATTTTATGTTTCTCATATCAGTTTGAGTTGTGCAGCACTCCGAACCTTACTTTTTCCATGGTTGCAATCATGTTGTCTTTGTAGTAGTCTGGTATTAACTGTAGGGGTGGTGAAGGGGGTAGGAACTTCATACCACAGAGTGCAGAACTGTTAGTACTGTCATTGACCAGGCCGTGAGTGTATTGACCTGAATGGGCAAAGGGGTTTGTCATGTGAAAGAGGAGGTGGTTGAGCTCTAAAATATGTTCTTGGGCAGTTATGTTTGAACCAGTGGTTGGCTGTAATGTGTATACAAGGTGGGTGCTTGTATGTATGTTGCTTTAAGTAAGGCAAAAGAACACATGCCCTTTGAGCAATTGATTGGTATGAAAAGTATTGGATGCCATAGATGAGGTGTTGCATAAACCATTGTTGTTGTAACAGTTCAGCTGTATTTAGCACTGTCAATTTTTTGAGTGCCAATCATCCATTGTTGAAAAAATGCAAACAGTTAATGTGGTTGTCTGCATCCTGAGATAAAAAATGTTCCAGGGCACATAACAAAGTTGGATGTGATAGGAGCAGCTGTTACCATGTTTGGCACCAACAGTAGTTGGTTGATTTGAATGATTTTAGTTTTCAGTTAGTGATGTGGTGTTTGGGTCAGTCTTTGTTGTTTGATTCTGTTTTATTTTTCCCAGTTGTTCACATGATTGGCATTGTGACGTTTTCTGTTGCCTCTTGTTGGGTGGTCATCACAGCTGACAGAGCCTGTCTGCAAAATCTGTTTAATTTGTGTGTTTTTAAACACTGTATGTTAGAAAATCTGAAAGTTGTATGGTGCTGTGATTCATCATTGTGAAACACTGTAAAAGATTCTTACTCCTTTACATGTGAAAACTTCACATGGATATTACCTGTGGCCAAAGCCAGAATATGTTTAGTTAGCTTGGGGTTTGTAATTTAGCTTCTCCTTTGCACTGGATTATACACAGTGGTGCATGTTTTTTTGTGAATGCGGTTGAAGTACTGAATACAGTCTGCACATTCTCAGGTCAGAACTTTTATGTTGTGTGCTGGTTTGTGACAACTTGTGGTGTTTAAGGTATGAGGTTCCCATACTGGTGGTGTTGATACAAATTTAGGTGAAAATTATGCCGTGTCATGAGGTGAATAGCTACAATTGATGCAGTTTGATACCACAGAAGTCTTTAATCTTCACTGTGTAGCTGACAGGTGAGTAGCAACAGGATGCAGGCTGAAAGTTGCTGTAGGATGTTGGCTTGGTACCTGCACCTGGCAGATAATGTGTCATCTTAAGGCAACAGCATGAATGCTCATCACCATAAAATCCTCGTGCACGCGTGTGTGTGTGTGTACGTGTGTACACAGAATTTGTTCAAAGTAATGAGTCGTATATTGCAACTGATGCACATAATAGGAGTACATGAGTTCTAATCATGTGCATTTGTTGGTGTATGTGATTGATTGTAAGAATAGTGGACAGGGTGGCTAATGTCAAATTTGACAAAAGTAATTTTTATAGTTTGTAGAAATTGTTTGCAAGTACTGCCATATTAGTGTAGCAAATCATCTTTTTTAAAGTGGTTCCACATGCATTTGACTGTCTTTAACAGTTTATTGTCTGTGGCATCTAAGACTTGTCCAATCTTTGATGCTTCTGGGCTTATTTATTACACTTCATATTCACAAGAAACATGCTGGGTCTGAGAATATTCAAAATTGCAATATCACATGTTCCAGATAAACTCACTCTGTTGTGGAGGTACTTAACCCTTCACTGTGGTTTAGCTTCCATGTCTTGCCACTTAATTTAAAAGTACCCTTGGAATGTGTATTACAACAAAATTCCAGTCATCCGATGTCTGGTAATTCTGAGATCCTGATAATCCAGCACTTGAGAATAGTCACAAGACCGGAAGTTTGCTTTTTACCAGGAAGAAAGATCTCAGGCCATGTTCACAAGGCCTCCAGGAATGTTTGTACATCAACTGTTGTGGTATCTCTTGGCCATAGTCTCCTCCATCAACTTCTTCAGCTATGAAGACTCCAGTAATCACAGAAGAGGACCTTGAACCAACAGATGAGATATCACAGTGGAATTACTCCTCTGATCAGTTGTACAACCCAAGTGTAGGAGCAGTAACAAATGATTACCTGTAAAAAATGTAGGTTAGTATGAGTCTTCATCATCATCGTCAGTAATACTACAGCTCCCTCTATAACCCTCATCCCAGACTGGCTGTTCCAGGTGACCAGGCACCATCTTTGGATCCCCAGTTATCCACAAGTCTTCCACCGCACCATCCATCCCCCAAATTTTGGTCTCCCAACTGTCCTGCTTCAAGTTTGGAATTTATGATTCTGGGTATTTCATTTTTGCCCCTTCTTCGTAGGTGCCCTTCCTACCGAAACCTTGCTGTTGCAGTTGTTCTGATAAGATCTGGTGAAGCTGGCACAGTTCTTGATTGTACCTTATTCTCCATTCTTTTTCCTGCATTGGACCATATAATTACTTAAGATATGCCTTTCAGTTCCATACATCAGTGCAGGTCTTACAAGGGTTTGGTATATGCTGCTGATCAGTATAGGTGGAGTCTTATAATCTGGAATATTTGGTAATGTGGCTCCTGTCTGGTCCCATACTCATGGGATCAACGGAATGTTGCTGTGCATTAGAACATAGACATTTCCTACTGTTTAACATAGCCTAGGTTTAATTACAGAGCTTGGCTGCCCATTCTTACCTGAAATGTTACTGTATTCATAGGAATGTACTGTGTTTTTTTCAAGGTCAGCATTGACATGCTTTGTCACAACTGCCCTGTTTATGATAATGCTGACAAATTGAAGTGTGACATCATTAAAATATGAATATTGTAATATGTTTGTGGTTGCATATTGGATTTGTGTTTACTGTTGCTTGTGACTGATTGTCAGATACGCAACACTACTGCTGTAGTTTGTTGTAGGTGATAAGTAAACATTGTATCGACTTAAGTTTCTCCATTAACTGACCACATGAATTAGAATTCCTTAGTTTGAATGTCTTTCTGCATAAGTGTCTCAATAAGATGAATGTCACAATAAATTTAGTGCATCAGCACTATGTTCTTTGCTTGTATGGCAACTGTTGCACTTACTAAAGTATAAAATAACCTGTTGTCATTTCTGTAGTGATATTACTAAGGCCATTATTATTTTTGTAATTATTCTTTAACAAAATATGATTTTACTTACACATTTTGAGGTGCCATTATGTAAGATGGACTGGATGTCCATTTGGTCATTATTTATTCTGATCTGCTGTGCTTAGAACTAAGAGGGGCAGTTGGAAATCAACCGAATTTGACCCGTTATTCTGTTATACGTCTCACAGAATGAAGTTGTTTTCTGTAATGCAGATCACAGAATGAAGCATTTTCTGTTGTGCAGCTTATAGAATCCATTTCTGTCATAGATCTCACAGAATGAAGCTTTTTCTGTTGTGCAGTTCACAGAATGAAGCAGTTTCTGTCATACATTCACACAGTGAAGCTGTTCCTGTAGTATGTTTCATAGAATGAAGCTGTTTCTGTAATGCAGCTCACAGAATGATGCTGTTTCTATTGAATGGCTCACAGTGTGAAGCCCTTTCTACCGTGCAGCTCAGAGAATGAGGCTCTTTCTGTTGTATGTCTTGCAGAATGAAGCTGTTTCTGTCATAGATCTCTCCGAATGAAGCTGTTTTTGTCACAGATCTCACAGAATGAAGCTGTTTCTGTCACAGAGCTCAGAATAGTGCTGTTTCTGGTTTACCTGTCACTGGAAGAAGCTGTTTCTGTTTTACTTCTTACAGGATGCATCTGTTTCTGTTGTGAAGCTCACAGAATTAAGCTGTTTCTGTCGTATGGCTCACAGAATGAAGCTTTTTCTATCCATACATCTCACAGAATGAAGCTTTTTCTGTCATGCGTCTCAGAATGAAGCTTTTTCTATCCATACATCTCACAGAATGAAGCTTTTTCTGTCATGCATCTGAGAATGAAGCTTTTTCTATCCATACATCTCACAGAAAGAAGTTGTTCCTATAGTACATTTCACAGAATAAAGCTTTTTCTGTCATACAGGGGACAGAATGAAGCTGTTTCCATTGTATGTCTCACAGAAAGAAGCTTTTTCTGTCATTCAGCTCACAGAATGAAGCTGTTTCTGTCATGCCACACAGAATGAAGCTGTTTCTGTCACACAGCTGACAGAATGAAGCTGTTTCTACTGTACCACTCACAGAATGAAGCTCTTCCTGTCATACCACTCACAGAATGAAGCTCTTTCTATTGTACGTCTCACAGATTGAAGCTCTTTCTGTCTTACAGCTCACAGAATGAAGTGATTCTGGTATGTCTCATGGAGTGAAGTGTTTAAACTGTTAGGAACTCCTTGCCAATGAACACAGTGCCACTTGCCAGAAGACTGGAATTTTATGATAAGTTTTGTTATTGACAGACAATCGTATTTTCTTTATATTTAAGTAAAATACAACCCTGAACATTGCTGTTTGTTATGAAAACGTATATAGCTAGCCAGTAAAACAAAATTATGTTACTAAGGAGTTGGATGGGATATTGAAGGTGATTTTGCTCAAATGTCAATTATTTTCTCAGTGATGTCCAATGAAATGTAGGTGAAACTACGCAGTAGAGGTTTTCTCTGTCCATGCTCTGAAGGCTTATATGGGAGTAGAGTTACAGCCTCACCCATTCTTAACGTCAGCACCAGATACAGGTGAGTGGTTAACTTCTCACCTTGGCTGCTTTATGCCTGGGAAGGAACCCCAGATCAAGTCTTGGCAGTTTTTGGAGAAGCAAAAAATTTCTTGCTCATATGGGGATTCGAACCTTGAACTATCCAGTCCATAACCCAGTTGCTACTCAGTAATTATTAAAAGAAATAACCTTAAAAACTGTTTTTAGCATAATTGGTGTTTTGAATTATCTGATAATTAAATGAGTGGGACTTATCACATTGTGCCGAGCCTGTTATATTTTAAAAGCCTACTGTTTTTATATTGGTGTATTTTAATGTAGATGAAATTCTTAGGGCTGTGTGCAGTTTTATGTAACAGTCTTTGAGCTATTGAACTGGGGACAAGTGTGAACATGGCAAGTGCATGTATGGCTTATAGCAGGGGATCCTGTTCACATTATTTTGATGACTCTTGGTTTCTCAAACTACGTAATGGTAATTCATGAAGGATGTACGTTTGCATGTTTATAGTGAAGCATCCTGTGAGCTTTCACGGGAAAAGTGGTTTGTGCTTTAACAATTTGTACGTATCACATCATAGTCTCACTGATTACTTGTGTATGTGGATGTGAAATTGTTGCTTTATGTTAGAATTACCCCATATGTATATTTTTTGTGGCCTAAGAAAGGAAAGAACTAAACTTTGTTAATAGACATGTCCACCTTTACCTTTTTTGCATATAAGACCAAGTCTGGTGGATGAATGTATGTGCAGTTAAATGGGACATGTGGAATAATGTTTGAAAATAGTAATTACAAGACTGGGTACCTGAATCTTCATGTTAACCCTTTCAGTGCCATGGTATAAATGTCCTTACCCTTAGTGTTGGACATTTGCTAGCTGACAAGGCTGATTTTTGAAACCCACAGGAACTATTTGATGTTCAGCTTGCTACAACTGTCCCACAGGTGGCTGGCCATGTTACTGCAGTACTGTAGTCAGTGTGAGGAGGGGAGGGGAATTGTGTAAAAGGAGGAGGTGTGTGCTGGTATACAAGCACATGTGAGTGAAGTTTTGGCATTTATTGGAAGCAGATAGCACTCAAAGGGTTATATGAAGCTTGTGCATGTTATTCATTATACTGATGGAGGACTGAATAATGAAGTATATACCATAGGCACTTGTTTGTGTAATAGCTTATGGTGTTTTGTTCTGGTTGACACTGAGGTTGGGATATGTGATGGTGATTTATCCTCACGTATTTGTAGAGCAGTGATTCTGGACCAGAAGTGAATTTGCTTCTAAGAAAATTTTACTTTCTAGAAGCACACAGTAGTGCAGATGACATACAACTTAATGGCCAGTGCTTTTAATGACAGCTCAATGTCCGAAATAGAATGATTGTCAATAATTATTCTGTAGTTACGGTGGAAAAGAAGCGTGAAGGAACCTTGGAACACACAACAAATAGTTTTGAACACTCGTTGAATTTATAGCTGCTTGTTCTGTACCGTGATGATGACAAATTGCAACAATGGGCCCAGAGTGCCAGATGAAGTTTTACCTTCTGTATTCTGAGCTGGGGACTGCTAGGTAGAAGCTTATAGACGAAAGGTAATAGCTGTAATATTCTGCAGGAAATTTAGTGACATGGTCTGAAGGGCAAATAAGTGAAAACTGTTAAAATGATGTGCGTGATGAAAAAGTGGATTTTATCCCTTAATGAAGATTAAGTTCAGACAACTCAGTATTAAACAATGTGTGAGAAAGTGATGTAAAGAAGTAACAACTTCCAGGCAAAGAATGATGCAAAGATGAAAACATCTAACATTCTTGTAGCTGATACTTGGGATTAAGCTGTGTGCTGTGCACAGTTGTGTTGCCATCAAACACTGATGCTGGTTCATTGAATGTAACAAAGATGATTTAGTGTCACAGCTGTTTGAATTCGGTTAAATTGCCTACATTTTTTACATATTATTTTCATTGACACCGGTGGTGCAATTTAAAACTTTTAGGGTTAGGTTAGGTGCTTTATACAAGGTCCATTCAGAAGGTTCTTGGACTGCGCTCACAACTTCCCTTTAAATTTGGGTGACGGATGTATATTGTGTGCGCATGGTTTGGTAGACTGTATGGGCTCTTTGCAGTTTTCCACTTGGTCCTAACATGTTTTGCTGTTGAGTAAAAACACTTATTTTCTATCATGAACATGTGTTTCAGTAATTTTTTAGAAATGTTAACAGAGCAGTGCATTTGTGTGAAATGCCTATTTGTTTTGCTATGCTTTACTGCATTGTTGAGAAGTTTAGTGAAAGAAAGAACCAGAGCTTTGGCAGGAACACAGTTGATTCCTCATGACGGTACGTGTGTGCACACAGTGCATTGCAGATCAGAAGTTTCTTT